>SDBV01014077.1_pt1 | contig 10108 bp, 6 predicted proteins | sample 2277081 | NCBI WGS metagenome assembly SDBV01 (sample SAMN10402039, study PRJNA504765) | marine sediment metagenome | isolation source: marine sediment core GS10_PC15, 223 cmbsf | place: Arctic Ocean: Southern Knipovich Ridge | collected 2010 | reverse complement strand
AACTCAAGGTATCTCTTTCTATTTTAACGACAAAAATTAACCTATGATAACTAGATATTTAGTCGGAATAAGATTTAAAAGATTTTAAAATAAGGTTAATTTATAGATTTAAAAATACACTCATTAGTATTTTACAGAATAAATTAAATTTATGAAAAAAACCCAAAATTTCACAAAAATCTATAGTCCCATCAGATTCTTATAAACATTCCTTAAATATAAAAAATTGAAATGAGGATGATAACAAATCCTTTAATATTATTTTCATTTTAATCCTTTAAATTGAATTTTAATACATAGAGGATTCTAATTTAAATAAAAAATACAGAATGTTGAAGAATGTTAAGAAATATTCTATTAATAGTACGAAATTTTGAAAAAGGAGGGGGAGCGGAAAGAACAGCTGCTGAGTTAGGTAATAAATTTCATAATAAAGGTTATAGTATATATTATCTTTCATTTTTAAAGCCGTCTATTGATACCTATAAAGTAAAAGGTAAACATTTTAGCCTCAATGAAACTTCTTATCGATTTGATCTAGGAAAAGGAATAAAAAATGTTCTAAAAAATATAATTAAGGTTATTAGATTTAAATCTAGAATTTTTACATATCCAAAAATAATTAAAAATTTTACTAAAAATTATAAAATTGATCTAATTATTTCATTTGGAGAATATAATAATCTAGCTTGCTTATTAAGCAAAATTATATTCAAAAATAATACAAAATTAATAGTTTCAATCCGTAATAATCCAGATCTAGGGTATTCCAAAGATCAAAGTATATTAAGATATTTTATATATAAAATAATTACTATAAAATATCTTTATAAAAAGGCAGATGTAATAATACCAAATTTTGAAGCAGATTTTGAAAATTTATTATATAATTATAATCCTAATAAAAATAGTGTTAAATCAATATTTAATCTGTATAATATAAATCATTGCATAAAATTATCCAAGGAGAAAATACCTTTCAAATACAATGAAATTTTTGAGAATTCTTTTGTTTTTATTAATATTGGAAGGGTTGTTGAACAAAAAGGTCAGATACATTTAATTAAGAGCTTTAAAAAAGTTGTGGATAAATATAAAAAAATAAAATTAGTTATTTTAGGAGAAGGATCTCTTAAAAATGACTTAGAAAAACTTGTAAAATTATTAAATCTACAAACTAATATCTTTTTTATTGGAATTCAATCTAATGTATTTCCATTCTTAAAAAGGTCTAATTGTTTTATCTTAACGTCATTATGGGAGGGATTTCCAAATGTTATTGTTGAAGCACTTTCAATGAATATCCCGATAATATCAACGGATTGTAAATATGGTCCTAGAACAATTCTCTGTCCCGAACTAGATATTTCAGAAAAAGTTAGTTATCCATACTTTGGAAAATATGGTATTTTAACCAAACCATTTTTCAATAGGAAGGCTTTAGATTATTTAAAGCCATCTAATGGGGAAAAAATCCTTTCTAATTTAATGATTAAAACTATTGAAGATCCGCATCTTAAAGAGAAATCTTCTAAAGGAATAATTAGAGTAAAAGATTTTAGTGAGGAAAAAATATTTCAAGAATGGGAAAAAATAATAAAACAATTGTTAAACTAGAGAATTTAAATACTTTAGACAAAAATAAAATTACGTATCAATATGACAAATTTTTTAATTAGTTAACAATTTAAGACCAAACAAAGAGTTGATGATATGATCAATAAAACTAAAGGATTACGCCCTTATTACTTAATTTTACTTATCCTCGCCATAATAATTCCTTTTCTATATTATCCTTATATTTATGGTGTTGATGCATTTGAGTTAATTTGGATGACAAATGCTATTAAAGAAGGAGCTTTATTTTCCGAAAATACTTGGTTAATCCATCCAACATCATATTTTGGATATTATCCATTTTCTCATCGTGCTATAGGTGTTCCTATGTTTCTTGCCTTTTTAATAAGTCTACTGAATTTCTTTTCTTTTGGTTTGTTTGGTCTAACTGAGGCGATATTAGCTTTCAATATTATACTTATCCTAATTATTTATAAAAGCTCTCGAAATCTTGGAAATAGACTCTTTAAAGAAGAATGGAGCAGATTTATGTTTACAGGTGCTTTATTATTCGCTCCTCATATTGTAGAAGAGTTTACAATGACTATTTCCACGAGAATAGTTATTACTATCTTTATTATTCTAATATTAAATTTTAATTTAAAAATAATTTCTAGGGATTACAAAATTAACTATAAAGATACAATCTATATATTATTAATCTTTATACTCGGAGCCTTAATACATAGATTATGGTTAGGAATGATTTTTCCATTTTTATTTACACTTTTTATTTTTATTATTAGAAAAAATAAAAAAGTTCTAAAATTGATTCTTATTTTTATTTTACCCTTAATTATTATCAGTTTTTTCTTGGGATTGTCAATTTTCGGCATTATGCCCCGTTTTGAACTAGATAATTCTAGTTTAATTCAAAAAATCCTATTCTTCTTAAATTATTACGGATTTAATTTGGGATTAATCTCTCTTTTTTTTCCAATAGGCATAATAATTATGATTTATAAATTATCTATTATTATATTAAAAAAAAATTATAAAATAGAGTCATCTATTGTTAAAGAAAAAAATTATCTTTTATTACAAAAAAACCTCTATTTAGTTCTTTTTATTATTCCATTTACTTTCCTGTCACCCCAATTGTTTTACACACTAACTCTTTTTTCACCTGTGATAATTATCATCTCTATAAAAGGTTTAATTTATATTAAGAATTATATTTCTTCCTTCTCTAAAACCTTGGATAGGTTTTTACCGTCAATTATATTTTTTCTTTTGTGTGGTTTTTATTTGGTAAGAATTGGAATTTTCAAGCAAACAAAAATTAATTTAGTGTATTTATTATTATTTTCAATTGGAATTTTAATACTTTTAATATCAATTTCTTTAAAAATTCATTATGAAAAGATTAATTTTCATTTCAAATTAAGAAAAGAATTTTGGATTATTACATTAATTATTCCATTTTTAACATTTACTATGATGGAGATACAGATGAGAAATTACGAAATAATGAGTAGTTCTTATCCTTGGGAAAATAGATATCTTACAAATGAAGAAAAACAAATAATCAATTATTTTCAAAACAAAGATTTAAATGGGTTGATATTTGTTTCCGATGATGTAATTTCAGGAAGAATTGGAGGAATAGGATTTTTACCTACTTTTAATGGATTTGAATCGATTGGATTATGCTTATGGTATGGTGTAGTTAGTCCAGAAGAAATTCACATGGGAACAAAAGTATCATCCTCTCTGTTAGATTTAATAACTCAGAATTATTATTATTATAAACCTCCAAATGCCGTTTATTCGTCATATTCATGGCCTTTAGAGGTTTTGAAGCTAAAAAGTATCAAATTAAACATGACATACTTAATGGATCGCTTACTTATTCAATCTGTATACAATATTGAATATATAGTTGCCATTAATCAAAAATTTACGCATTTCAGTAATGAGTGGATCTTGATAGAATCTTTATATCAATCTGAATTAGAACCCATTTTTTCGACTCAGCATTTTATAGTTTGGAAAATATGAATATTGTGGAGAGAAAATCATGAAAGATTAAGTCTTTTCTTTTAATAATTTAATTCAAGCAAAATTTCACCAAGTAATTATAAATTAAAAATACTAGGTAAGAAAAAATTAGTATATAACAAATGACATCAAAAAATAATATCGGATTTGTTTTAGCTTCGAAGGAATTTGGAGGAGCAGAGACTATTGTTAAAGAAATCTTAAGAAAAATAAATTCAAATGAAAATTGTGTCTATTTATTTATCCCTTCAAATCTAATCAAGTTTTTTAAAGATATATCGAATATTAAAATAATTAATTTAGGAAATATACAAATGGCTTTTCCATTTCATCCTTCAATTCTTATTGCTCGGAGGATAATTCTTAAAAATATAAAAAAGTATGATATTAATCTTTTAAATTTCCACTTACCGGAGACTCTATTCTTAAAAAAAAAAAATAAAATAATTAATACCTATACCATACATGGAATAAAGTACATCGATTCATTTTTTATAAAATCTAATAGATTTAAATATAACCTTAAGTCAATAAAAAATCTTTATTTTTTAATTAGGTATTATTTTCAAAAAGCTTTACATATGCAGAAATTAAAGAAAACAGATTGTATTATTTCTGCTTGTAATTACTTTTTAAATATAGTCTCTATAAATAGAATCAGAACAAAGAAAGTGAGAGTGGAAAATGGTATTGATTTATCTATCATCCATAATCGAAGAAATATAATCAAAAATCAAGAAGAAACAAAAATATTATATTCTGGTGGTTCTCGTGATGAAAAAGGTTGGGATATATTAATAAAGGCAATTAACATTCTTTCTAAGAGAAATTATAGAATAAAACTTTATATACTGCGAGATGTTCCAGAAAACCATCCTATTAGAAAGTATGTTGAAGACCATGATTTAAAAAGTAATGTGTTATTCGTAGGATTTTGTAATAGAGAGAGATACTTAGATTATATTTACTCCTGTGATCTTTTTTGTTTACCATCATATACAGAAGGTATTGCTGCTTCATTAATGGATTGTTTAGGTTTAGGAAAACCCGTTATAGCAACTGAGGTCGGAGGGACGCCCGAGATAATAAAAGATGGTGAAAATGGATTTCTATGTAAACCAAATTATTTGAATCTTGCTATGACATTAGAAAATGCCATAAAAAATAAGGAAAAACTTAAGAAGATGGGTAAAAATAATCTTGAGAAAGCTAAAGATTTTAGTTGGGATATTATTATTAAAAAATATGAAGATTTATTTAATAGTTTGATAAAAGATGAGATATAGTTTAAAAATGATGAAATCTTAAAATTGAAGAAAGTTAGATTATTAATTTTAGGTGCTGGGATAAGTGGGTTATCCTTTGGTTATTATTCAAAAGAATTGGACTATTTAATTTTGGAAAAAGAAAGTCAACCAGGGGGTTTACTCAAAACAATTAAGAAAAATAGTTTTACATGGGATTATTCTGGCCATTTTCTTCATTTTAAGAATGAAAAATTAAGAAAAAGAATTGAATCTTTAATGGGGGATGAATTAATACATATTTCGCCTAAAATAACAAGAATATACTATAAAGGTAAATTCATAAATTATCCGTTTCAGAAAAATATCCATCAATTGAATAAAAATGATTTTATTGATTGTCTTTATTATCTTTTTAATAAGAAGTCTAAGAGTAAATATTCTAATCTTAGAGAAATGCTTTTAGGAAAGTTTGGAAAGGGAATATGTGAGAAATTTCTATTTCCATATAATGAAAAATTATATTCATGTAACTTACAAAATTTAGATGCAAATGCAATAGGCAGATATTTTCCTGATGCGAATATTAGAGAAATAATAAATAATTTTAAGAATCCTAAAAATACTGCTTACAATACTTCATTTATATATCCTAAAAAGGGAATTTATTCATTTTTAGAATTATTTATTAAAAATCCCACCAAGATTAAATTAAATGAGAAGGTTAAAGAAGTAAATATTAATGAAAAAATTGTTAAAACTAAGAAAGAAACTTACAAATATACTTTTTTAATTAATACAATACCTTTGAATAAATTCCTACACCTATGTAATATTCAGACCAATGATTTTTTAAATCATAATAAAGTATTAGTATTTAATTTAGGTTTCGATTCCAAAACAAAATTTAAAGATCACTGGATTTATTTCCCCGATAAAAATATTAGTTTTTATAGAGTGGGTTTTTACAATAATATCCTCAGTGAAAAATCCATGTCTTTATACGTAGAAATAGGTTTTAATTCAAAACAATTAATAGATATCGAATCATACAAAAAAAAAGTCTTAAATGACTTAAAAAAAGTGGGTATAATAAAAAATCAAAATTTATTGGCAACTCATCATGTGATAATTAATCCTGCTTATTGTTACATTTCTGAGGATACTAAAAAATTCACTCTTGATATCGAATCCTTTCTGGTTAATAATGGAATTTATTTATGTGGAAGGTATGCTCAATGGATATACAATTCGATAGAGGATAATATAATTAGAGCAAAGAGATTATCAAAAGTATTATGTGAGAAAATGAATTAGGATAAAATACTGATAAACGGAATTAAGTCAAAAAATATTGATAGGATTCAAATCATCCTTTTCTATGAATGTTTCATACCAAATTTCAAATAATAAGAGATTCCATGATAGTTTTCTAAACTTTTTATTTTTTCTGTATTTTATTACTTTATTAACGTAAATGGGATTAATTAATTCTTTTCTTTTCATTAATCTATTAAGTTTTTCATAGGACACATCTTTCAATACTGTTTTTAACCACAGATCATTTGGTGTCCCGAATCCTTGTTTCTTCCTAATTAATATTTCTTTAGGGAGCAAGTCTTTAACAGCTAATCTTAAAATGAACTTCTCAACTCCGTTTTTTATTTTAAGATCTGGTGGAATTTTTGTGGAAAATTCAACAATTTTATAATCTAAAAATGGTATCCTTGTTTCTAATGATGCTGCCATACTCATTTTATCTAACTTCATATTATATTGATTAGGTAATTGATGCTCTAAATCCCATTTAATTAATTGATTAATCCTAATTAAATTATGATCTATATTTCTCAGAATTCTTTTAGTAAAATCTATAGGTGGAAATGAAAAAAGATTATTTATTTCATTCTCTGGTAAATTTAATAGTCTTGGAATAAGCTTCTCTTCTTCATTTTGAGATTTTTCTATATGATAAAGTATGTTTCTAATTTCTATGGATGGGATGTAGTTATAAAATTTATTAAGAAATTTAATTAGTTGATAAGGAAACAATTTAGATATATTATGAAGGCTATTAAATCTCCAATCTTGATTATAAATTGAATATCCCGCAAATATTTCATCTGCGCCATCTCCAGTTAAAGCGACAGTTATTGAATCTTTAGCAAGTTTGGACATTATGAAAACGGGTAAAATAGCGGGATCAGAAATTAAATCATCAAGATGCCAAACCAATTTAGGTAAGTATTTATAATTATCCCCATGTACTTTTAATTGAGTATGTTCAGTACCATAAAAATCTGATACAATTTTCGCGTATTTAGATTCATTCACTGGAGCATTTTCGTCGAAATTAACCGAATACGTTCTTACGGGATCATTCATATTTTTACTCATTAATGCAACAATAGTAGAAGAATCGATTCCTCCCGATAGAAAAGCCCCTAAAGGAACATCTGAAATCAACCGTAATTGTACTGATTCCTCTAAATAGTTTAACAGCTCATTCGCTAATTCTCTCTCCGATTTTATATTGATTCCATTAAAGTTGATTTTCCAATATTTCTTAATTTCAAAGGAAAAATTAATTAAGTCATAAACTAAATAACTAGAAGGAGGTAGTTTATATATATTTTTAAATAAAGTATCATTGAACGGTGTATAATTTAGAGCCATATATAAGTTAAGTGCTATTCTGTTGATTTCTCTTCTAATACTATGAACCAAAATTGATTTGATTTCAGATCCAAAAATAAATTTTCTATTTTTTGAATAAAAATAGATTGGTTTTAATCCCATGTGATCTCGTGCTAAGAAGAGAATTTTTTTAGTCGAATCGAAAATACAAAACGCAAATTGTCCCCTAAGTTTTTTTAGAGAATTTTCGCCCCATTCTTCGTATGCATGTAAAATTACTTCCGTATCTGAATTTGAATAAAATTTATGTCCTAAAGTTTTTAATTTTTCGCTTAAAGTTTGATAATTATATATCTCCCCATTAAAAACAATCCAGATCGATTCATCTTCATTATGCTGAGGTTGAGCTCCGGTTTCTAAATCTATGATTGAGAGGCGTGTCATACCAATTGAAACTGAAGAGTCATTAAAAAAGCCTGAATCATCAGGACCTCTATGAATTAATGTTTTGCACATTTTTTTTAATAATCCTTGATCGTCAAAATTAAAACCACATATTCCACACATGAAGTAGTACTCTCTTTTTTTTCTTCTAATAAAATTCCATTAAATGTAAATTGCATTTCTAAAATCTTATAAAATATGCAAAAACTTAGTATTGTTATATTATATTGAAGATTAAAAACAATAAAATACTTATTAATTCATTATCTCGTAAATAAGGAGGGAAAGATATCTTCTATGATTTCCTCATATTAAAAAGTAAAATATAGCTTATATCCTTATCAAAAATGACTATGTTTCTAATTAATTGAATCTTCTCGTAAAACTTAATTTGTATTGATAATTGTCAGATTTATGATAAAACCATGAAGGAAAAATTTATTTTTACTATATTTTCTCAACTTATTTCAAATTTTGCTATTGTAATCTCTCATTATTTCTTAGCTTTATATCTAGAGATAGAACTTATGGGAACTTGGGCATTATTAAATAGTATAATTAATTTAGGTTTTATATTTATTAATTTGGGGATTGATTCTATACATTTTCAATATTCAGGGAAAAAGAATTTTGATTCATATTTTGGGAGTTATTTATTTATCAAATTATTTTTAATTTTCTTAAATTTGGTTTTTTCTATTTTTCTAATATTCATATTTCAAATAAATAATGCTATCTATTTGGTTATGATTTTATTTTTATGCTTATCAAAAATATTAATCAACCTCTATAACATATTCGTAATTAATCTTAAAGCAAGATTAAAAATTTTTAAAAGTGAGATTCCACTTTTTCTTGCAGCTTTATTTAAAGGTATATCAGTATCATTAATTGCTTTTAATCTTAATTTTGTGAAGTCTATAATTAATCCCTTAATATTAATATCAATATTAAATTGCATTTTTGATTTCTTATGTTTTCTAAATTTAATTGTTATTTCTAAATTTAATATTGACTTCAACAAACCAAAAAGAAGAATTATATTAAAATATTTGAGAGATGCAAAACCTTTAATGTTAAATACCATTATTTCCATAATTTCTGTAAATATTGGTAATATAATCTTAGATTATACTTTCGGGGAAACTTCTTTAGCAAATTTTTATATAATAAATTCATATATTATTCATACGTTAAATTTTATATCAGGGAGTATAATTACTCTGTATTTAACATATTATTCAAAACTTTTCGAATCTGGAAATTTCAAACTTATTGAAAAAATTACACATATTGTTGAAAAATACTCTTCTATTTTCTTTTCAATGATTATAATAATTGTTTTTACCTTAAGTGATATCATATTTTACATATTTTTACCCAATTACCTTGATTCAATTCCAATCTTGCTTATTTTAATTTTTATACCTTATGCATTTGGAATAACTCGACCATATGGTCTACATATGATATCTGGAAAAAAACAAAAAATATCCGCATCTTGGGAGAGCTTAAATAGTATATTCGCTATTCTATTGATGATTTTACTTATTCCAAATTTAGGATCTATAGGATACGCTCTTGCATTAACTATTCCTATATTTTTATCGATATTTGTATGTCGCTTTTTTTCAAATAAATTCTTTAAGATAAAATCTCAGAGAGTAGTTATATATCATCTAATTATTGCTTTTTTGAATATAGCTCTTCTAATTTTAATCCGACAATTTTTAGAGTTTCTTCACTTGAATATTCTGTATATTCTTCTTATAATCACTATTTTAGGAATATTCTTCTTTATGGGTACATTGGTTATTTTTAGATTTTCTACAATAGAAGATTTAAATTATCTCAAGAGTTTACTCAAATTCGATTCATATAAAAATTCTTATCTTGAAGAATAATCTACATTTTAGATTTGGTTTTACAAGTAAACCTATTGAAGTCCATCTTCTTCAATTATGACCAGTTTTAATTTCTATTTAAATTTCAAATAATAAATTAATGAAACTGAAAATAAGGAATAAAAAAAATAGAAAAAAGAAACTGACTAAATTTTAACTTTTAATTTTTTTATTTTTTTAGCTTATTCTTATATTAATTAATTCCTTTATAATTGTTCTATACTTAATAGAATTATGTCGTATAATTTGAGACATCTGCCA
>SDBV01014076.1_pt1 | contig 10108 bp, 6 predicted proteins | sample 2277081 | NCBI WGS metagenome assembly SDBV01 (sample SAMN10402039, study PRJNA504765) | marine sediment metagenome | isolation source: marine sediment core GS10_PC15, 223 cmbsf | place: Arctic Ocean: Southern Knipovich Ridge | collected 2010 | reverse complement strand
AGTGGCACCGGCGTCTCGCCGGTGTGCCGGAACTGGCGGCAGCGCATCAACTTGTGCACCACCGGCGAGACGCCGGTGCCACTACCCTACCGCCCAATCACTCCTTAATTCAACGGTATTGGGGCTAAGCCTGCAACACAAAAGAGCTTACAAACATCCGCGCACGGCGCGCAGAAGTTACGACGCAAGGCTCTAAAACCGGATTTCAAAACCCTCAAAGCGGCCGGTTGCCGGTCCAGTTTGCTCCTGGGTCTCGGCGACATAGCGTCCCATTTCAGCGTCCACTGCGTCGACCAGCCGCCGTAGCTCGTCCGCCGAGCCCTCGGCGATCAGTTCCACGCGGCCATCGGCCAAGTTCCTCACAAACCCGCTCACGGCAAACCGAGCGGCCACCCAGCGGACGGTATAGCGAAAACCCACGCCTTGCACCCGCCCGGAGTAGTAGACCTCGAGCCGTTCTGCGGCGTCTTCTCCCGACACGCGTCTTCGACCTCCGAAACCCCTATTATAGTGCCCCGGCCCGAGGTTTGCCAATGGGCCGTTTAGCCGAAAAGGGGACACGTCCAATTCGGGGGAAGCACGCTGCGGGCCGCTGGGGGCAAACTGGGCCTGTCCCCCGCCCATTCGGTGGGGCAGCTTCGTGTCCCACCGATGGGAGGCCCACATTCTCTCTTGACCCGGGCCGGCCGTTCTCTTAACCTCCGCCCGATCATGTTGGGCAAATCCGGACGACTGATTGCGGGCCTGGCCGTTCTGGCCGTGGTAGCGGCCCTCTCGCCGGCCGCGGAGTACGGCCTGGGGCCGACGCCGCGGCAAGGCGTGCTGCTGTTGCGCAACGGCGAGGCGATCGAGGGCAAGATCAGCCTGGTGGGGGAACTCTACTACGTAGCCCTCCCATCGGTGGGACACGGAACGCGCCCCACCGAATGGGCGGGGGGCGAGATCCGCATCAAGACCGCCGAGGTCGAATTCTGGTGCCGGGACCTCCAGGAGGGGTATCGGCGGAAGCGGGCGGCCATCCCCCAGGGAGACGTCCGCGACCATCTCCGCCTGGCCCGCTGGTGTCTGCACCACGATTTGTTGGGGCCTGCGGGCCGGGAACTGGCCGACGCCCTGGCCGCCGATCCGAGTCATCCGATGATCGACCTGCTCCAGCGCCGGCTGAAGATGGCCCTCGAGCCTCCACCGCCCGACCATTCGGCGGGGTATCTTCATATCCCACCGATGGGAAGGCCGGGCAAACCGATCGAGCAGGCCCCCTCGTTCGAAGAATTGGACCGCCTGGTCCGCGATTTGCCACCCCGATCGGTCGAGAGCTTCACCCAGACGATTCAGCCGCTGTTGCTCAACCACTGTGCCGCCGGCGGCTGTCACGGGCCGCGGTCGCCGAGCGAGTTTCGGTTGCTGCGGATACCACCCGGCAGACGTCCCAGCCGGCGGTTGACGCAACGCAACCTGCACGCCGTGTTGCCCTGGGTCGACCGGGAGAATCCGTCCGCCAGCCGGCTCTTGACGGCCCCCATGGGCCCGCACGGTACGGCCAAGCAGGCCATCTTCGGCAAAGGCCGGGCCACGCAGTACCAACGGCTGGTCGATTGGGTCGGTCAACTGCCCGGGCGTCCGGCGGCCAAGGTACCCGAAACGGTGGCCCTGAAGGAAGATCCTCCGGTGCGTGCCATGCTGGCGGAGCTGCGCGACCTCGATGCTGCCCTGGCCAGAATCTCGGGCCCGTCAGACGGCCCGCCGGCCGCCGGTTTAGATTTGGACCAACTTCAGCGGTTTGTCCCACCATCTTCCGTCAAGCGCGGCGCGCCGCTGCCGCTGTTCGTGCCCGTCGATCCGTTTGACCCGGAGATCTTCAACCGGCGTTTCTTTCCGAAGCGATCTCCCGAAAAAGGCAATACCGGTGGTTGAGGACGACTGAAGGAAAGCTCCCTCCTGCAGCCCTCGGCTCTGCCTGGAAGCGCTGCGCCTGTCCGAACTGATCGCTACCGCTGCAGTTGAATCTCTCCCCGGCGGACCAATTCCAGGAACTCCCGGTTGCTCGCCAACAGCTCCGGCAACCGGAGCATTTCGTCCGGGGTCAGCCAGTGGACCGATTCGACTTCAGCCGGGCTGGGTACCGGCTCTGCGTCACTTTCCAACTCGCCCAGCCACCAGGCAAGCTCGACCTTCCAGTCGGTTGTGCACCGCCAGAGCCGCCGCAGCGGCCGTACGGTCACTCCCAGTTCCTCGCGAAACTCCCGGACCAGCGCCTCCTCTTCCGATTCGCCCGGGTCGATCCCCCCGCCGGGAAAACAGAAGGTCAGCGGCGCAACCACCTCAGCAGAGCGGCGGATGACCAGCATCCGCCCGTTGCGCACGACAATTGCTATTGCACCGCGCCGGCCGGGATCATCGGGTATGTCCATGGGGACCATGGTAGCGGAGTGGCCGTACGGCTCAACCCCTCGGCGAGCAGGGTTCAGGTTTAAGGATTCGAGGTTCAGGGCTCTCGTGCAGACGTTACCCGCAGGTCCTCGACCCGGAATTGTGTCGGGGCTCCGCCTCGCGCCGGAAACGCCTCTTCGGTCCCAGAGGGTCACCAACGGTTGACAATCGAATCCCGTGCATTTACGATTGCGACTGTCACCGGCCGCGGAAAAGCCGCGCGATTTCAGGTGTTCATACACGTCAGGCCGCATTGAGCGTCAAACCGGCGTTACCGTTCACGGCAGTTCGGAACCGCGCGCAGAGGCGTAGTGGCGCAGAGAAACACATCCATCGTGCATGAGAACGAAAAGTGCTGCTCGAGTTTAAATCGGTCCGGGCCATTTCCCCTGCACACAAGAGAGATATATAGACTTACCTAAAACTGACCGGCTGTCGACTTGGCTACTTGCTGAACTTCCCAACAGCCCTTATAAAAGATGGCACCGCTGGTGCAGTGAACGGACTGCCCGATCAATGGAAAACAAAAAAACTCCGCGTCTCTGCGTCTCTGCGCGCGTTTCAGAGATTCGTGAACCGTTACAAGCCGGCTTTTGCGTGCTGGTTTGCTCCCAGAGGGGTTTGGGATGCTGTGATGATTACTTCCGAGCGTTACCACCAGCGCAGGGTTTCCGCCGAGGCAGCGATCCGTTCGGCGTTCGAGTTCGACAACGAGACTGCGCCGTATCTTATTTACGACGCCGGCTATTGGCTCTTCGGCGACGTCAGGGAACACATCCCCGGAGACTACTGCGACGAAGATCCCACCAGCATGATCCGCCACCAAATGGAAGGGATCGAGCGGCACGTGGAGAACTACGACGACGCTTACATTCCGTTTCTGATGCCCTGGTACGGGACGGGAGTGCTGGCATCGGGCTTTGGTGTGAATATCGTGTTCCAGGACCGCATGGATCCGGCCGTCGATCTGCCGCCGATCCGGGACGTCGAGCAACTCAAGGACCTCCAGCCGCCCACCCCAAACATAGACGGCCTGATGCCCCGGGTGCTCAACACAATCCGCACCATGCGCCGGCGGACCGACTTGCCGGTGGGCGTAACCGATTGCCAAGGACCGCTGACCACGGCGCTGCAAATCGTCGGCTACGACAAGATGATCTACTGGATGCACGACCATCCCCAGGCGATCCACGGCCTGATGCAGACGGTCACCCACGCCCTGATCGATTGGGTCCGCGTGCAGAAAGAGGTCGCCGGGCAGAGCCCCGAGGACGACGCGTACGTGCTGGGGATCAAGATCCCCAGCGGCTACGGCGGCGTGTGGATGTCGGACGACGATTGCGTGATCTTCGGCCCGGAGTTGTACCGGGAGTTCGTCGTACCCTACAACGGCCAGGTGCTGACGGCTTTCGGCGGCGGGTCGATTCACTACTGCGGCACGGCGACCCAGCACATCGAAAACTACTTGCAGACCGAGGGGCTGACCTCGATCCAGAATCTCAACCTCGACAATCTCGACGAAGCCGCCAAGATGCGCCATGCCCTGGCCGAGAAGGGAATCGTTTACATCACGGCCGATTTCAACGTCGGCGACGACTACATCCACGAGTATTACCGCACGCTGTTCGACAAGATGGGAACGCGAGGACTGATCGTGGCCTCGTACATCGCACCGGCAATCACGCTGGCCGGCGGCCAGTACGCCGATGCTCGCCGCGACCGTCTGATCACCGGCAAGGCGATCGAGCAGGCGATCCTCCGATACAACCATCCATGAATCGGCCGCTTGCGGCTTCGCACGGAAGGAGTTGACGTCGTGCTTCAAAGACTATTCATATCGCGTAAACACTCGTCGAACCGGCCAGTTTCGCGACAGGACCGCATGAATGCGGTCACTACAAACAGCCTACGCCGGGTGCGACGAATGTTTGCCATATCCGGGGTCGCGGCCGCCTTGCTTTCCATTCCAATCGGCCAGGATACCTCCGCAGGAGAACCGCCGGCGGTGGTGGTCCATTCGCAGCAGGCCGGGTTCCAGGAGAGGCTGGCCGGCCGGGAAATCCGTCGATACGTTTACCTGCGTACGGGTGAGTTGCTTCCGTTGGCGCAAACCGGTGCCGTGCCGGCCGCCGGCGACGCGATCGTGATTGAGGTCGATTCGTCGCTGGAGCCGCAGCAGTACCGTCTGCGGACCCGTACTCGGCGCGATCGACGCGTTCTGCGGATCACCGGTGGTAGCGGCGTAGCCACTCTGTATGGCGCGTATCACCTCGTCGAGAAACTCGGCGTGCGGTTCTATCTGCACGGCGACGTGATTCCCGACGAAAAGATCGCCTTCACCCTGCCCCGGCTCGATGAAACACATCGGCCGTTGTTCGAGTTGCGAGGCGTGAATCCCTGGGGCTCGCACCCGTTCGGATTCGACCTGTGGAACGCCGACGACTACCAGGCCCACGTCGGCCAACTGGCCAAAATGCGGATGAACTTCATCGGCATGCACTGCTACGGCGAGGGCCACCCTTATGCCGAGCCCACCGTTTGGGTCGGGCTGCCCGGAGATTTCGACCGCCAGGGCCGCGTCGCGCTGAGCTATCCGTCGAGTTACTATACGGCCGCGTTTGCACCCGCATGGGGCGGGCTTCGCCCCGGCAAGACCGGCGACTACCACCTCGGCGCTGCGATGCTCTTCGACCGCGACGACTGGGGCCCCGACGCGATGCTCGGGCAAACGCCCCGACCTTCCACACCCGAAGGCTGTAACGAAGTGTTTAACCGCACGGCCGCAACGTTCCGCGAAGCGTTCAGTTTCGCCCGGCTGGTCGGTGTGAAAACGTGCATCGGCACCGAATCGCCGTTGACCGTGCCGCAAGTCGTTCGAGAGAAGCTCGAGCAGCAAGGAAAGGACCCGGCCGATCCGGCCGTAGTTCAGCAGGTATACGAGGGTATCTTCCAGCGGATTGCCGCCGCGCACCCCTTGGATTATTACTGGCTCTGGACCCCGGAGGACTGGACGTGGCGAGGTAACGCACCGGAGCAAATCAAGGCCACGGTCGACGACGTGAAAATCGCCCGGGCGGCGCTGAAAAAGGTCGGCGACCCGTTTCGGTTGGCCACGTGCGGGTGGGTGCTCGGCCCGAAGGACGATCGGGCGGGGTTCGATCGCCATTTGCCACCCGGAGTCGCGCTGAGTGCCATCAGCCGGCAGTTGGGCGAGGACCCGGTCGATCCGGCGTACGGACGCGTGCAACGTCGCGACAAGTGGGCCATTCCCTGGATGGAGGGCGACAACGGCGGCCTGGCGGTTCCGCAACTCTGGGTCGGCCGCACCCGACAGGATGCCCTGGACGCGCATCGTTATGGCTGCACCGGACTGATGGGGCTGATCTGGCGCACCCGGATCCTCGGCCCGAACGTGGCTGCGCTGGCCCAAGCCGGCTGGGAACAACCGTGGAGAGATCGGGCGATGCCGGCGCAGCCGCCCGGCGATGAGCCCAAGCTGCCGGAAGGAGCCCGGGGAGGCAGGTTCGCCAACTACCCCCGGGTCGCGGTCGCGGGAACCGAAGACGACGTTCTCTACCGGACGTGCCGCTACGACACGCGCGGCTACGACCTGAAGGTGCCCGACGGATCGTACCGCGTGACGCTGAAATTCTGCGAGCCGCACTTCGACTCGGCCGGGAAGCGAGTTTGCCGCGTCAAGCTCCAAGGCCGAACGGTTATCCAGCGGCTGGACATCTTTGCCAAGGTCGGCAAGTTCGCTGCGTTGGATTGCACGTTCGACGACGTCGGAGTCTCAAACTCGCAACTGGCTCTCGAACTTGTCTACATCGAGTCGCTGCCGTGCATCTCGGGGATCGTGGTCGAAGGCCGGGGCTTTGTGCGGAAAATCAACTGCGGCGGGCCGCAGCACCGGGATTATGCCGCCGACTTCCCCCTCTCCGCCACGGCGCCGAATAGCCTCCGGCTGCGCAAAATCCCGTGCGGAGATTTCTATGCCGACTGGGCGGCGGCGCTGTTCGGACCGGCGGGGGCCGAAGAAATCGCGAACGTCTTCGCCAAGATCGACAGCCGGCTGCCGCGCCCGCTCTGCCAAGGCTGTCCGGCCGGAGTGCGGCCCGACCGTCGGCCATGGGAACAGGTCGCCCCGTCCTACGCCTTCGTGGACGACCTGGCCGGCTGCCGCAACAAGATTACCGGCCGCGGCAATCTGGCAAGATTCGACTACTGGCTGGGCACCATGCAGTATTTGCGGGCCGGGGCAAGACTCGACTGCGCGGTGGGCAAGTTCCAACTGGCCATGGCCAAAGTCAACGCCCGGAAAGAACCGCAGGCCCGCAAGCGGCTCGCCGCGGAGGCCGCCTTGCCCGTTTACCGCGAGATTCTTGCCGCGTATACTGAGGCGTTCGGACACCTGCTCCACACCAGCAGCACCAACGGGGCCCTGGCGACGGTGATGTACTGGGAACATTCCTTTTACCGGGTGTCGCTGGACAACACGGCACGGGCCCTCTCGCAGGCCCTCGGCGAGCCTCTGCCGACCGACGCCCAACTGCCCAACGGGTATCAAGGCCGGCCGCGGCTGATCGTGCCCACGGTCCGCAGCAGCCTGGCGCCGGGGGAGGTACTGAGGCTGAAAGTGATCGTCCTCTCGGCCGACCCGCCGCGGGGGCCGGATTTGTTGTGGCGCGAGATGGGGCGAGGGGCCTTCAAGAGGCTGCCGCTGGAGCACGTCGCCCGGGGAGTCTACACGGTCGCCTTCCCGCCGGGCGGCGCCACCTCGGACCTGGAGTATTTCGTCGAGGCGGCCACTTCCGCCGGCCAATTGCTTCGCTTCCCACCGACGGCCCCGGCAATCAGCCAGACGCTGGTGCTGATCCCCACCCAGCAAGGCGGCCGTTGAAATGTACACATCTGCGGATGACCATCCACCTCCACCTGGGCCGCCCAGCCCCCGTCCTCCGCTGGCGAACAACCCTCCAGCGTGATACTCACCGGACGAGGAAAGTGGTATTCTTTCCAGGGCACAGGTTGAAGGGGGAACATCGCCATGCCACGAGTCGTCACAACGCCGCCGGAGGGACCCGCCGACCCCGACGGGACAAAGGCCGGCGGGTGGTGGCGGCAGGCGGAGGATCCGCAGCGGGTGATCTGCGACGTCTGCCCCCGGGCGTGCTCGTTGGGGCCGGGCGACCGGGGGTTCTGCTTCGTCCGCGAGAACCGCGGGGGGCAGGTAATCTCCACCACCTACGGCCGCAGCACCGGCTTCTGCGTGGACCCGATCGAGAAGAAGCCGCTGAACCAGTTCTATCCCGGCACCGCAGTGCTCTCCTTCGGCACTGCCGGCTGCAACTTGAGCTGCAAGTTCTGCCAGAATTGGACCATGTCCCGCTCTCGCGACGTCGACGCTTCCTGCGAGTTCGCCGATCCGGAGACCATCGCCCGGGCCGCCGGCCAACTCGGCTGCCGCAGCGTGGCCTTCACCTACAACGACCCGATCGTGTTCGTCGAGTACGCCATGGACACGGCCCGGGCGTGCCACGAGGTGGGTATCAAGACCGTGGCGGTCACCTCCGGCTACATCACCCCGGCCGCCCGCGCCGACTTCTTCCAGCACATCGACGCCGCCAACGTCGACCTGAAGGGTTTTGACGAGGAGTTCTACCGGAAGCTGACCGGCGGTCGCCTGGAGCCGGTGCTCGATACGCTGCGGTGGCTGGTACACCAGAGCGACGTCTGGCTGGAGATCACCAACCTGATCATCCCGCAGGCCAACGACTCGCCGGACGAGCTTCAGCGGATGTGCGGCTGGATCGCCGACGAGTTGGGCCCCGACGTGCCGGTACACTTTTCGGCCTTCCATCCCGACTTCAAGCTCACCGATCGGCCGGCCACTCCGCTGCAAACGCTCCTGTTGGCCTGCGAGCTGGCCCGCAGCGCCGGGGTGCGTTACGTTTACACGGGCAACGTCGGCGACCGCGAACACCAGAGCACGCACTGCCCCGGTTGTGGGCGGGTGGTGATCGGGCGCGACGGGTACACGGTCGGCGCGTTCGACGTGCGGCAAGGTCGCTGCCGGCATTGCCACACGCCCGTTGCCGGCCGTTTCGACGACGCGCCGGGCGATTGGGGCGGCCGGCGGATGCCGATCAGCATCGCCTCCTTTGCCCCACCCGAGCCGCCCCCGGCGAAACCCAGTTCCCAGCGGCCCGCGCTCAGCGGCCGGCAGGAGAAGCTGGTGTTCCGGGCGGCCTGTCGGCGGGTGACGGCCGTGGTGCGGTCGCAGACACCCGAAGCCATGGAGTCCACGCTGTCCGGCGCGGCGGGCATGCCCGTCTACGGGGCCTTTGTGAGTCTGAAGCGCGGCGGCCAGTTGCGTTCCTGCTGCGGTTTCCTGGGCCAGTCGCTCTCGCTTTGCGAGGCCCTGGAACGTGCGGCGGTCAGGGCAGCCAAGGACGACCCCCGCTTCCCGCCCATCGCGCCCGCGGAGCTGGAAGAGCTCGACCTGGAGGTCTGGTTGCTATGGGGACTTCAGCCGGTGGAGGCCAGGGGTGAGGATCGCGTCGAGGCAATCAGCATCGGCAAGCACGGACTGCAGATCGCCCGGGACGCGGCCCGCGGGCTGCTGTTGCCCGGCGTGGCGGTGGAGCACAACTTGGACGCCAAGGGATTCTTGAAGCAGGTCTGTCTGAAGGCCGGCCTGCCCCCGGACGCCTGGAAACAGGACGATACCGCCCTGATGACCTTCGAGGGTTATTCCATCCGCGGTCGGCTCAGCAGCGGTAGCGCCCCGGACGAGCCCACGGCCGGCAAGTCGGACGTTCGGCCGGCCAGCGTCGCCGGGACCTTCTACCCGGCCACGGCCAAGGAAGTGGATCGCGCCCTGGATGAAATGTTCGCCGAACGTCCGCAGCCCGAATCCTGTCCGGCCGTGATGGTGCCGCACGCGGGCTGGGTCTACTCGGGCCGGCTGGCGGCGAAGGTACTGAGCCGGGTGGAGATCCCCGGGCGGGTAATTATCCTCTGCCCGAAACACCGCCCCGGCGGGGCCGAATGGGCCGTGGCGCCGCACGGGAGCTGGGCGTTGCCGGGGGGCCGCGTGGAGTCGGATCCCGAGTTGGCCCGGCAATTGTCCGAAGGTATCTCCGGCCTGGAACTAGACGCGGCGCCCCACCGTGAGGAACACGCCGTCGAGGTTCAGTTGCCGCTTCTGGCCCGGCTGGCGCCCCATGCCCGCGCGGTCGGCATCACCATCGGCGGCGGCGAGCTGTCGAGCCTGCTGCGCTTTGGGCAACAGATGGCCGAGGTGCTTGGCGCCATGGCCCAGCGGCCGCTGTTGGTCATCTCCAGCGACATGAACCACTTCGCCGACGAGACCGAAACCCGCCGGCTGGACCGCCTGGCACTGGACGCCATGGAGACACTCGACCCGGCCCGGCTCTACGAGACCGTTCGGGGGCGCCGGATCAGCATGTGCGGCATGATGCCGGCGGTGATCGTGATGGAAACGCTCCGCCAGTGGGGCCGGCTCGGGCGATGCCGGTTGGTCGGCTACACGACCAGTGCCGAGGCCAGCGGCGACACCGGCCGCGTGGTCGGTTACGCGGGCGTGTTGCTTGGTTAATGGAAGAGAGAAACCCCTTACAACCTGATTCCCCGCCAGCGGGCGCGGATGGTCAGG
>SDBV01014075.1_pt1 | contig 10109 bp, 14 predicted proteins | sample 2277081 | NCBI WGS metagenome assembly SDBV01 (sample SAMN10402039, study PRJNA504765) | marine sediment metagenome | isolation source: marine sediment core GS10_PC15, 223 cmbsf | place: Arctic Ocean: Southern Knipovich Ridge | collected 2010 | reverse complement strand
GTACCCTGGCGAATCCATTCTTCAGATCACCACATGTCAGATACTGCCGAACTACCGCTCCAATAACACGACGAAAGAAACCGTACTTTCCCTCAAACCTTTCTTCATAGCATTTCTCAAAGCCCTCATGATGGTTGTTAAGCAACCTCCATAGTGGAGACGCCTCAGGTTGCCTGGGATGATATACCATCCTTTGGAAAGGTGGTAGAGAAGAATACAGATGAGTTAAAGGAGCTCGGGGTTGCCATAGAAATCCCAAAGCAGCCATTTCCTGCATTCGCCTATGATGAATCGAAAAAGAAATATGGGCCCAAAGAGTATGAAGCCGGCGTGGGAAGGGACACCTCATCACAGTTTTTCTGGATTACCGGCATCCCAAGAGAAAACTATGACCTTATATATCCTTACCTGAAACCAGACGGAAAGATAACATCAGCTGAGGTGACCTCTGACATGGTTTATAACTATGACATGTGCGCCAAAAGCATTATCCGGGACACCGGTGAGCAGACCGAGGCCCGGGAGCTCCTTTCCGGGGCCACAAGAGAATGGCTTTACGAATCAATCATAGAAAGGCTCCTGGATAATAAAGTCATCCCTGTAAGCCCTATTATAGAAGAAGGGAATATTGAAAACATCAATCAACTCGATGGATATGGGCCATTTCTATTAGCAGCGAGCATGAAAGATGACGCGGGAAGACCAACCTTCCCAGAAACCTACGGCGGGGGCATAGGAATAGAGCGAACACTGTATACCCTCTGCCGGGGGCCAAAGGTGAAAAAAATTGACGACGTTACCTTCTTTGGCAAAAATCCAGACAGCCACCAGATATATCTTTTTTAATGTTAGTTGCCTGGTATTTGCTCAATATCATGTGGATAAAACCCTCACGGGTAAACTCCGGGTTAGGAATTTAGGCGTAAGCCTTTTATGCTGCCACTGCACATTGAGCAGTTGCGTTGCTTGGCAATGAAGGAAACAGTACTGTCAGGTCGCCACAGATAATAGATGATTCTCTACCGCTTTCATCTTTAATAACTAATACAAACGCATTAATTAAAATGTCATTGCGAGTGAAACGAAGCAATCCCAGTTTAATTGGGATTGCCACGCCCTTCGAGCTCGCAATGACGATGTAAAAAAATTTTAGTGCGTTTGTATTAGGTCCCCGTTTCTATTCGATTCCTTTAACCCTACGCCTTTTCTCTTCATTGGAGGGGTCAATCAGGACCTCTTTACCAATGACAATAGAAAGCTCGTTCAATCGGTTATTAATAGGGTTACCCCAAATTGACCCAAACACAGGCTCTCTTGATTAAAAACGCATTAACAAGGGATCACCTGACAGCAGAAGTAATCTCTAAAAATGTGGTAACTCGTTTTTCTATATATCAAATTGATCTGTGAATTGTATTGCTGACGTGACCTCTGTTCACTCAAGCACATGGATATTCTTCTTCTTGCACATGTCCTTTAGTACCTTTGGCCATACAGTGACACTTGCCTCTCCAAGGTGCGCCTTCTTGAGCAGGAGCATATAGGTGCGGGACTGCCCAATGCCACCACCAATGCTAAGCGGGATCTCATTGTTTATGATTGCCTGGTGGTATGGCAACTTAAGGAAATCAAGCTGGCCGGTAATCTCCAGCTGCTTTCTAAGTGTGTTGGCGTTAACGCGGATACCCATAGATGTCAGCTCGTGGCGGCGCTTTGTCACTGGATTCCAGACAAGAATATCACCATTAAGACCATGCATAGGTCTGCCGTCGGTGGACTTTGTCTCTATTACCCAGTCGTCATAGTCTGCTGCCCTCATTTCGTGCGGGTAGCCGTCCTTGAGCGTCCAGCCTATCCCATAGATGAAAACTCTGCCGACTTCCATTTAGGGATATACGAGGTTTTGCGAAATGTAGTGAAAAATTGGAGAAATTAGGACCCGAAGGAGCGAAGCGACTGAAAGCGCAACATGACTCATAGCGTATCGAAGAAAGTTTGGGCTGGCGAATGATCTAGGAATTAAGATCGGGACGTTTACTTTATTTCTTCAAACTCACCTGTCTGTTTGTTTTTTCTAACATTATTCCAGTGAAAATATTTGCCATTCATAGAAATATAAACCCCATGCGGTAAAGTTTGGACAAATGCCAAAGAACTTCCTAAATTGAATAATCCATCAGAACTACCAAACTTGTATGGTATCATTGCACCGGTTAAAATTATTGTTTTATCGTTTATAGAATTTGCGAGAACTTTGGCAGTTTCTACCATCGTATCAGTGCCGTGGGTAATAAGTATTTTATCTTCCTTTGTTCTTTGACAGTTTTCAAGAATAATTTTTCTCTCAGCGTCAGTCATCTCTAAACTATCAATCATCATTAAAGTTCTGATGTCAATTTCTAGTTTACAACGACCCAATTTTAGCATTTCAGATAGGTGAGTGTCCTTGAAAAAGAGTTTTCCCTCCAGTTCATTGTACTCTTTATCGAAAGTCCCACCCGTAATAAAGATTTTGATTGTCATGACTTTTTAGTTATAAGTTAATATTAATAAAGGCTTTGTCGTTAAACCAGCTCAAATTTAGCTTAACTTCATAATCGCTGTCTCAGCCTGCTTACGCGGCAGGTCGGGGTATCTATCAAGGATGTCTTTGGCATGCAGGAATGCAAGCTTCTCGGGCAGGTTGGGATACTTGTCCGTCTTCAACTGGGGGAAAAGCTGCTGGACATGGGCCTCGGCGCCCTTGAGAACCTTCCAGATCTTCTCTACCACTTGCGTCAGGAACTGCAGGTTGCGCTGTTCGTCCGTTATCACCAACTCTCAATCCCACTGGTCCACATATGCGCTGTGATCGATGTGGAACTGTATTGGGGTTCGTGAGCCGTCACGGTGCAGGTAGTCGTTGACGCCACTTTCAACATCTACGATCAAAGGGTCCTCAACCCGCATCAGATTGAGCTCCGTGCAAAGATTCTCTTCGATGTAGTTTTTCACTGCAAATAGGGCCTGCTGCGTTTCCTTTGGGTGCAGCAGAAAGCTGTAATCCTGAAGCAGGATCTTAACCAGCTCATCATAGTTGCCAATGCCAGGTCCAGCCAGGTCTGCCTTCCTGTCTGTCATTGTGTTCCCCCTGCTTGGTCTATTGATCAAGGTTATTTACTAAAAGTTTCAAGATTCATAAGGCTCTGTAACCGAACCTCTGGAACAACCCTTTGAAAGCCTCGCCCCAACTTCATGGCAATAGTCCCACCAGTGAAGAAGATGGCGACCGTGTCCTCCTCCGGTACCTCAGCTTTTTCGCTTTTCATACTTCCAACCCTGTTTGTCCATCCGCTGGACAAAATCCACGAGATAGTCCACCAGGACTTGTTTCATCTTCTGCCCCTTCTCTTCTGTGCCCTTTTCAGGAGCCCCACTAGCTCCATAATCCGTCAGCTCCTGAAAGTTCCACATAAGCTTAACATGAGGGTCCATATCTGGTATCATTCCTCGGGCCTGGTTCATGTCCACCAAATGGGGAACGATAGCCAGGGCAATAGATGTCTCTCCCTCTCCCCCATGACCAAGCCCTTCCCACACCTCGAATGTGTCCGGAGGGAGAAGGCTTCCTGCTGTCGCCCACCAAGCATCCAGAACAGCCAGGCCCATGTCCGGGGACTCCAACTTCACATCTCGGGCGGCTGCTTCGATGCATGGAATATTGCCGTCATGGCCATTAATAACAAGTACTTTCTGGATCCCCCAGTAAACTAAAGACTGGAGAACTTCCTTGACGACACGTGTGAGAGTATCGCTGGAAAGAGAAATGCACATGGGCTTGTGACGGTAATGCATGCTCATACCGTACCACAGAGGAGGCGCTACTATGGTTCTCTCCAGCCTTTGAGCCACTTCCAGTGCAATATCGTAGGGTACAAATGTATCCGTTCCGAAGGGGAGGTGCCCCCCGTGACACTCGCAGGAGCCAAAGACTAAGATTGCCTTATCAAATCCTGCTTTTTGAAAGGTGACCTCGTTGTATTCCTCAAGCTTGACACGCTTCATGATATCCCCCATTCCGTATAAATCTATAATGGGCAGCTCCCATTTCAGTATGGGAAGCTGCCCCCACTCACTTTCTTATGAGTTCTCACTGCTTAGGAAACCAGGTGTCTAAGACTTTGTATTTACCGTTCGTAACACCTATAATAGAGACTGCCTTCATTGGTACACCACTGGGTCGGGTGTATGAAATCTCGCCGGTTACAGCCTTGTAGCCACGCGTAGCAGCCAATGCCTTTCTGAGGGCTGATTTCTCAGTGGTCCCCGCCCTCTTTATGGCATCGGCGATCAGGCCAACTGCATCAAATCCCAGGGGCGCAAAGGCGTTCTCCGGTGGCCTGCCATACTCCTTCTCGTAAGCTTTGATAAAGGTTAAGACTTCAGGCCGGGTGTCCTCACGATAGGTGTGTGTTGAAAAATAGACGTCATTAGCCAGCCTGGGTCCAGGTACGGTAGTGACCAATTCCGTATCAAATCCATCTCCGCTTACTATGGGCAAGGTCAACCCCGCTTCCCGAATCTGCTTTACCGTAAGTCCTGCCTCATTGGGAATGGCCGAGATGAATACAGCATCCGGTTTTGGGGAAGCTGCTTTGAGACGGGCAATCTGTGCGGAAAAGTCTTTATCCCCCATCATGAAAAAATCCTCCAAAACCAGCGTGCCACCAAGTTCCTTAAATCGTTGTTTGAAGAACTTGGACAGCGCCTTGGTAAAGTCCATTGAGTTGTCGGTCCAGACAACCACCTTACGGGCCTTGAGCTTGTTGTAAGTATAATCAGCAATTGCGAATGATTGATCATCATCACCAAATGGAGTCATGAACATGCAATTCCCTACCCACTTTGGAATTTCGGGGTGGGTAGCGCCAGAGGTAACAAAGGGCACACCTTTCGCCTGAAAAAGGGGAGCTGATGCCATCACAAAGGTAGTATCACCATAACCCAGGCCAGCCACTACACCCATGGCCAGTGCCTTCTTGGCACCGATGGCTGTAGCTTTCTGGTCTGTCTTGGTATTAATCCCAATGACCTCCAACATTCGGCCACCGAGCAGTCCACCAGCTTCGTTGATAAGTTTGGCCTTGAGCTTTGCACCGTTCAAGGCCGGGGCATCTATGGAAGACATACCACCCGTTAAATTGTATAGAGCGCCAAGTTTAATGGGCTCCGCTGCCAATGATGCAATAGCAAAGCATCCTACTATAGCCAATATTGTAAAAATTCCAAAAATACCACGTTTCATTTTTTATCTCCTTTATTTTTTTGATATGATAAAATCATGGGTCCGGATAGACCCTCTGCCCCTCTTTGACCAGAAAGGCAGGTTCCTGCCGAACAAACCCTAAGCTAATAAAGAAAATTTAGTTTCATGATGTACCTCCTTTCCCGTTTTGATATGACAAGGAACGTCCCACCTCACCAGAGACCCTCTGTCTCTGTTTCTCTAAAAAGGCGGGTTCCTGACTGCCAAATAGGCCCCGGGGACGATAGATCAAAATGAGCAAAAGCCCTATAGATATGATGATCTCGCTGATCCCATAGGTCCCGAGGTTTTCCTCGAGCGGACTCAAGATCTCTACCACAGAAGTCAGCATTAACGCAGCAATAGTGGCCCCCGTGATACTACCAGAGCCTCCTACAACAACCATGACCACAAGGTGAAAGGCCATGATCACGGAGAAGGACATAGGGGTGATTGCCGTCACCAAATGTGCCCATAAACAGCCTGCCACGCCAGCGAAGAAAGCCCCCAAAGCAAAGGCCATTATGCGTGTTCTAGAGAGCGGGATCCCCAAGCATTCTGCTGCCATTTCGTTCTCCCGGATTGCCAGCATGCTGCGGCCCAACGAAGAATGCTTGACCTTCCAACAGAGATATATTGTTATTACGACCCATAGATAGACCCACCATAAATTAGTCAATAGGGGTAGGCCGTTGAGCCCCAATGGACCACGCGTAAAACTCTCCAGGTTTGTTATGAGAACCTGAAGTATAATCAGGAAGCCCAATGTGGCAACGGCCAGGTAATGCCCTTTAAGTCTTAAGACCGGAAACCCAATGAGGAAGGCAGCAAGGGTGGCACAGAGGCCACCCAAAATCAGGGCGGGCAGGAGCGACCATTGCTGTGCAGCCAGCCAGGATGGAAGTGCAGGTAATAGCATGGCCTTTCGAGCCACAGGAAAGGTCAGGATGGCTGCCACATATCCTCCCACGGCCATAAATGCGGGGTGCCCCAAGGAGAAGAGACCAGTAAAGCCATTGGTCAGGTTTAGGCTAACCGCAAGGATGATATTAATACCCGCGAAGCATATGATGGAGAGGATGTAGTCATTCATGGAGCTGCGCAAAATAAAAACCAGGATCGCCCCAGCCAAAATCAGCATGGGGAAGAACCATTTCAGCCGATTCCATCCCATCATACTCCCTCCTGCGTCTTCCGACCCAAAAGTCCTGTAGGTAAAACGAGAAGGATAAAGATCAGGATTGCAAACACAAATGCATCGCGATAAGAGGAATAAATGGGTGGCAAAAGACCCACAAAAAGAACTTCAGCGAACCCAAGGAGATAGCTTCCAAGCATGGCACCTGGTATAGACCCCACCCCTCCAATGACAGCAGCCACAAAGGCCTTAAGTCCCGGCACAAAACCCAGCAATGGGTCGATCTGCCCATATCTTGCTCCCCACATCATACCCGCCACACCAGCAAGACCACTGCCTATGGCAAAAGCTAACATAATAATTCGGTTGATATTGATGCCCATCAGGCGGGCTACATTCAGGTTTTCTGCCGTTGCCCTCATAGCCATCCCTAATCGTGTGAATCGAACCAGTAAAACCAGAAAGACCATCAGAACCACAGCAATGATCACAATGGCCAAATCGATGGTACGGAGAGAAACAGATCCCAGATTAAAGATAGTCTGAAGATAATCGGGGCAAAAAAAGTTCCGCGGCTGGGCAGTCAACAACAAAATCCCGAGATTCTGCAAAAGGATGGAAACAGCTAATGAAGTAATAAAACCAGTAACCTGAGGTGCGCCTCTCATGGGCCTGAAGGCCGCACGCTCAATGATTATTCCCACAAGTGCTCCCGCTAAGATAACCAATATGATAATTACCGGAAAAGGGATTTGACCACTTATGACCAGACCCAGAGTCACAAACGCGCCTATCATGACGATGTCCCCATGGGCGAAATTGATCAGTCGTATAATCCCATAGATCATGGTAAAACCGATGGCCACAAGGGCATACATGCTTCCCAAAATTAAGCCATTCACAAGTTGTTCTGCAATATACCCCACCATCAAGTTGCCCCCAGGTATGCCTTGCGGACCTCTTCGTTTTCTGCCAACTCTCTCCCAGTCCCGGAAAGTGTAACGCGGCCTGTTTCCATAACATAAGCCCTTTGAGCCAATTCCAGGGCCATGCGGGCGTTTTGCTCCACCAGAAGGATCGTAGTGCCCTGGGCGTTAATCTGCTCAAGCATTTCGAATATGACCTCCACCAGGATAGGCGCAAGACCTAAGGAAGGCTCGTCAAGGAGAAGCAGCCGGGGCCGGCTCATCAGGGCCCGTCCAATGACAAGCATCATCTGTTCCCCTCCCGAAAGACTACCTGCTGCCTGTCGCCTCCTGTCCCCCAGGATAGGGAAAAGTTCGCAGACCCATTGAAGATCCGATTGTATCGCCTGTTTGTCCTTCCGCAGATAGGCACCGATCAGTAGATTCTCCCACACATTGAGGTCAGAGAAGACCTGGCGACCCTCAGGGCAGTGGGAGATCCCCATGCTTACAATCTCTTCTGCTGGCACCCTGGTAATATCCCGTTGGGTTGCATCCGGGTCCGGTCGGAATAGAATTTTGCCTCGGCGGGATCGAGTGAGCCCGGAGATGGTGGAAAGTGTTGTGGTCTTTCCTGCCCCGTTTGCTCCGATCAGGGCCACAATCTCCCTGTGTCTCACTTCCAAACTCACGCCTTTAAGAACATAGGTCTGCCCGATATACGCGTGACTATCTCGAACCTCAAGCATGTCCTTCCCCCTTGGGCTTACCCAGATAGGCTTCTATGACTCGAGGATCATGCTGAATCTCCTCCGGTGTCCCAAGACAGAGGACTTCACCGCGATCAATCACCTGGATACTCTCACAGGCCCCCATAATCACCTTCATATCGTGTTCTACAAGAAGAATGGTGAGATCATACTCCTGATGGATTCTGGATATAAGCCGTATTATCTCTCCTGTTTCTTGAGGGTTCATCCCTGCAGCAGGTTCATCAAGTAGAAGTAATCTGGGTGCTGTAGCAAGGGCCCTGCTTAATTCCACCTTTCGCTGATCGCCATAAGGGAGGTTTTCTGCAAGTTCTTCCTTATAGTCCATAAGGCCAAAGGCGCTCAAGATCTCCAGGGCGCGCTCTTCTATGGCTTGCTCGGAGCGCCTCAAATTGGGAAGGTTGAGGGCCGTCGCCCACAGCCCCGTACCATGGCGCATGTGAACACCCACCTTGACGTTATCAATAACAGACAATTGTTTGAAAAGACGGATATTTTGAAATGTGCGCGCCATCCCTAAGGCCGCGTTTTGATCAGGTCTCGAATGAGTGATATCCTTACCCCTGAAAAAGACGTGTCCCTTTGTAGGCCTAAGAACACCAGTAATAAGGTTGAAAACTGTGGTTTTGCCCGCTCCGTTGGGTCCGATGAGACCCATCAACTCACCCTCCTTCAGGGTGAGGTTGTATCCCTCAAGGGCACGAACGCCCCCGAATTGCTTGCCAAGTCCCTCTACTTTTAATAACAGAGCGTTTTCTGTGGGCATTAGGGGATCTCCCGTATCATCAGTCATAGGTGAAGGGGTAAAAGATTGGTGCAACGGATACGACTTACAACACGAGTTGTGAGTATAACAAGGGCATCTTTTTTGTCAAGCGAAACTAATACATAAAAACCGAGTTTAATTTTATGCGAATCAGAGAGAGGAATATTGAAAACATCAATCACCTCGGTGGATATGGGCCATTTTTATTAGCAGCAAGCATGAAAGATGATAATGGAAGATCAACATTCCCTGATACATATGGCGGGGGCATAGGAATAGAGCGAACACTGTATACCCTCTGCCGGGGGCCAAAGGTGAAAAAAATTGACGACGTTACCTTCTTTGGCAAAAATCCAGACAGCCACCAGATATATCTGTTCTGATGTTAGCTGTTCGGTAGGGAAGGGAACAGTACTGTTAGGTCGCCGCAGACAACAGTTGCCTCTTTACCGTTTTCATCTTCGATAACCAGGGCCCCGTTTTTATCAATTCTTTTGGCCATAGCCTTTTTCCTCTCATTGGAGGAATCAACCAAGACCTCTTTGCCAATTACCATAGAAAGTTCATTCCATCGCTTGTTGATAAAGCTATCTTGACCCTTCAAAAGAAGCCGGTAATATCGCTCCAGGAGCTCAAGGATTCTTATAAGCAGATCAACCCTGGACACTGGGTGCCCGATTTCTTGTGCCAGGCTGGTAGCCAAACCGGTTAAACCCTGATTTACCTTTAATGTTCCAATTGACATTGAGCCCTGCACCTACAATGGCATATTCAACCATTTTTTCATGTGCTGAAAACTCCGTTAAGATGCCTGCCATTTTCTTATCCTTGAGATGATAAGAAATTGCTTTTTGAATCTGTAGAGGCTTTAAACACAAAATCAGGAAAATGTCAACCCTTTTTTCTATTTTTGATCCGAGATTAATTTTTACCGGTAAAGAGAGTAATTTTGGAAGCCGACCGTGCCTGTGGCAGGCAGGCGTAACGGTAGGAGATAAGGTAGGATTGAGGTTTTGCAGCTAATTGCTGGTTTTTAGGTAAAAGGTCGGCAGGAAATGGGCAGAGCTTCCCTCTAACCCTTATAGCCACAAATTAAAGAGTGCTCAATGCTTCGACAAGCTCAGCACAAGTTCTGAAATGATTTCTCGGGGATATGCTGTGTAATGGCTGCTATAAACTTCTCAGCTGTGTATACCTCAAAATTCTTCTTGTTATTATTACCATGGGTCATCACTGAATCAAGTTC
>SDBV01014074.1_pt1 | contig 10110 bp, 8 predicted proteins | sample 2277081 | NCBI WGS metagenome assembly SDBV01 (sample SAMN10402039, study PRJNA504765) | marine sediment metagenome | isolation source: marine sediment core GS10_PC15, 223 cmbsf | place: Arctic Ocean: Southern Knipovich Ridge | collected 2010 | reverse complement strand
TACGAGCAATAACATGTTTTGATTTCCAGAATAAAAGTTGTTGAAATAGCAAGGAATTTATTTGGAAAGGTTATGTCATTTAATGATTTAGCAGATGAAGAGAGAAAATTCATTGCAGGAATACCAAACAAGCTTCCAGTTGATGAAGATGTTGATTGGGGATATTTTGGCAGTATGAAAGGTTCTGGAATTTATCAAAATCGAATAATTGAAAATGATGAAAATATTTCCAATGCACTTGATGAAATTCCACTCTATGGACAAATAACTAAAACTCATTATTTAAGATTCTTAAATCACTACAAAAAGACTTTTGATGGAAACTATTTAGGAACAGCAACAAGATTACTTGCTATGAAGCGACCAGACACATTTGTTTGTCTTGATAGTAAAAATAGGTCTGCTCTATGTAAAGACTTTAAAGTTGTACTACTAGGACTTGATTATGAGCGATATTGGGACGAAATAATAGAAAGAATTTATGATTCTAATTGGTGGCTAAATCCAAAGCCAAAAAACAGAGCTGAAACTAGAATAAGTAATTCTAGGGCTGCATTTCTAGATTCGATGTATTACGTTGAATAAATAAAAAAATGGTAGTGGCTAGCATCGTATATGAAATGATAGCAGTCTTCCGGATGCTACGCTTCATATACTAGACCATTAGGCGCAAGCACGCTTCAACTCATCTTTTAATTGAGAAATATGAATGATAAGAATAAAGCGAAGTTGAAAGATAAAGTACTTCATTTATTGAATAATGAAAATAAAACAAATCCAGAGGTAATAGCCTCTGATTTAAAAAAAGAAGTTCACTTGATTAACTATCTATGTGAAGAATTAAATCAAGATGGTTTAGTAGAATTAAGAGAAGTAACTAGAAAGAATACAGGTCCTACTCGTGATTATTTGTTAAGAACAACAAATAAAGGAGTATATTTTCTGTCCCTTGATGGTGGGTTTTTAAAAAAATATAATAGAACAATTTGGACTTCTAGATGGACCGTAGTAAAAGTTATCGCTGCTATATTTAATGCTATAGCAATTTTAATTATTGGTTTTTACAGTTTGTATTTATCAAATAAAACCAACAAACTCGAACATGAAAATGAAAAATTAAAATTGGAATTAAAGCAGAAAAAGCAAGCGCGTGCCAGCACCTAACACGTGGGTAAAATCAATGCCTTACTTTCCTAATTTGTTTGCTTTTCTGATTTTATTACTAGGTAGGATATTATTTAATCGGCATTGCTTTTACTCGCCAATCCATTGTAGGTAATTACTTTTAATCTTCAATTTGAACTTCGGTTCCACCACCTCTCAGGCTGCATTCTTTTCCCGAATCCAATGGCATCGTTGAGCCACAACATCAAGCTTCTCAAGGGGCTATTGGCAAGCTTATTGCCCAAACGATTCCACCATTTGGCGTAATCCTGATTGTATGGGCAACCCCAGTTGCAGATCGCGTAATCAGAGTGCTGCCAACCCAAAATTTGAAACACCGATCAGCATTGACTGCCCACCTTCAGCCTCATGGGTTGAATTTATTGGTGTTTGAGGACCGGGGAGTTATTTTAAGGCATGGGTAAAGTAGACGCAATTGCGTATATTGAGTCGTTGGTGGTCATATTTTGAACTATGAAAAAAATATTCAAAACATTAAAGAAAAAGTGGGCAGAGTATCTGTTAGAGATCCTTGTGATCATGATTGGTATTTTGGGTGCTTTCATGCTCAATAGCTGGAATGAAGACAGAAAGGAAAGAATCGAAGAAATCAGTCTACTTAAAGATTTAGATAGTGATTTGACATTAAAGACTAAAGAGCTACAAGAGCTTTATGATGTAAACGTTGAACTACACAAACTAGTAGTTCAATTCATTCAATCACATTTGATCAATGAGAAAGCAAATCTCAGTGTGGAGGATTTTTTGGATTTGGGCAATTACATACCCATAAACACCCATATTAATTCAATGGAAGTAGCCTTAGAGAGCAATACAATTAATATATTTAGATCTGATTCATTGGTCCATTCGCTCAGAAATTTAAAGCTGTCTCTGGTTAATTTAGAAAAAATGATCTCATACTTGGATGAATCCTGGAATACTCGTTTAGCTCCATTCTTTGACGAATCAGGGATGTCACTCATTCGGTTTGACTATTTGAACAATGGTGTTGAATCAGACCCAGGAATCTTTGATAGGATTGACAAGGATGTTTTAGCCAATAAACTGTCACATCACGCTAACATCCAAAAAGTTTTTTTAATAGATCAAAAAACAGTTCTTGAAAAATTGAAGGAAGTACATCAAAAGGTGCTGGCCGAATTAAATTAATAATTAATATGGTATGTCTTGACATGTGAATTTAGAGATATTCAAGTCATTTTTAATGATCAACTTCTATTAATTACTATACAGGAATCAATTGACTGGAGATCTCCTGCTTTATGATGCGTTTCTTCGCAGAATAATGGACTGCTCCGAAATTATCATGCATTGCTCGCCAGAATCATGGACTGCTCCGGTATAATCATGCATTTCTCCGCAGAATAATGGACTGTTCCGATATTATCATGCACTTCTCCACAGAATCATGGGCTGCTCCAATTGAATATCGCAATTCTCCACAGTATCATGGGCTGCTCCAATTGAATATTGCAAATCTCCACAGTATCATGGGCTGCTCCAATTGAATATCGCAATTCTCCACGGTATCATGGACATCTCCAATTGAATATTGCAATTCTCCACGGTATCATGGACATCTCCAATTGAATATCGCAATTCTCCACAGAATAATGGACTGCTCCGGTATTATGATGCATTGCTCCCGCAGAATAATGGACTGCTCCGGTATTATCATGCATTTCTCCCCAGAATAATGGACTGCTCCGGTATTATCATGCATTGCTCGGCAGAATAATGGACTGCTACGGTATTATCATGCATTTCTCCGCAGAATAATGGACTGCTCCGGTAGTATCATGCATTTCTCGCCAGAATAATGGACTGCTCCGGTATTATGATTCATTTCATATTCACCTAATCCTGCTTGAATGGCCATCGGTATACTTTGTACGGTATCATTTAGTGAAGTATTTAAAAAACGTTTATTTAAGTACTTAAATTCGTTTATGGTTGAATTTTATTGGTTTTGAGATTCGTGGGTCTCTTTTAGGGCATAGGTTAAGTAAATGGTATTGCGTATATTGGGTCGATAGCAACTATTAAATAACCAACAATATGCATAGCTTACTCAATTACCTAATGATACTTTGTTACTTATCATTTGCAATAAATTCGTCAATAGCTCAATCAAACACAAGCAATGCGACTTACATAAAAGCAGGAAAGCTATTTGATTCGGAAAATGAAAAGATACTTTCTGATTACATCATAAAAATTGAAGATAATAGAATAACCGAGGGGGGTAGAAATATTTCGATTCCAACAGATGCTAAAACAATAGATCTATCTGAATACACCGTTTTACCGGGTTTGATAGATGGTCATACCCATTTAATGACTCTTGACAACTTAAACGATGATACTCCCATGGCTGACAAGCTATTATTCGAGGGGGATGCATTAAGAGTCCTTAGAGGATCTAAACGCGCTAAATCATGGTTAGAAAATGGCTTCACTACAGTAAGAGACCTGGGAGATTCAGGTCCTTTCCTTGATGTTGCATTAAAAAGAGCTATTAATGAAGGTACCGTAGATGGTCCCAGAATGTTTGTATCCGGACCCATTATCATATCTGAAGGGGGGCAGGTACCAGGGTTATTAAAAAGCTACAGAGAAGTAATTTCCGATGAATATACTATTATCAGGAGTGTGGATGAGGCGATTAATGCCGTTCGTGTACACGTAAATTATGGTGCCGATATTATTAAGATTTGTGCAAACAATTCACCCAATAATACGAGCCTGACTATTAATGAAATGAAAGCAATTGTAAAAATGGCACATCGATATGGCAAAAAGGTTACCGCTCACGCGACTAATGACTTGGCTGTGTGGGAAGCAGTAACTGCAGGAGTAGACGGCATTGAACATGGTTATCAAATTTCCGATACAACATTAACTCTTATGGCACAAAAAGGAGTAGCTCTAGTCCCCACAGATATCTCAATACCTCTTTTTCACAAGCTATACGATATAGTAGACTTTCAATGGAATAGAGAATTAAACCTTAAAAGGGCTAAAGATAGATACCAGGATAGGTTGCTTAGAGCTATTGAAGCAGGAGTAACCATATTAACTGGGTCGGATAATTATTTGGATTTTGAAATGCCTCAAGGGGAAGCAGCTAAGAATATTTTAGTTGCGTATCATGAAGAGGGTATGAAACCTTTGCAAATATTAAGTTCATCTACATATTTATCCGCAAATTTTATGGGTAAAGAAAATGAACTCGGCATTATAAAAAAGGGTGCATTTGCCGATATTATTGCGGTAAAAGGAGACATTGAAAACGATTTTTCAAATACAATATTCAATCTGGTTTTTGTAATGAAGAATGGAGAAATTTATGTTGAGTAATGATTAACAGTTGCTTACCCAAAGTATACGAATATTAAAAAAGGTCTGTTTTGAATCGAAAAGGAAGTGATATAAAATCGCTACTATTTTTATGCTACACCGATGCGGCACTGGACACATGTTTCCCTGTTCTGACTTCGCTGGAACGGGTCCGATGATGAAGAACCAAACTGTGACTATAGAAGAGCAAATAAACCAACTGGAGCACTGCGTTGAAGCATTCAAGCGCTCTGTTGAATCACTCGACGAACGGCTCTTTCTAAAGAATGTCACCGACTGGACGGTACGGGACATAGTGGCTCACCTGATCGGGTGGAACCGATACATTGTAAGGGGCGCCAGGCAAATCCTGCGTGGCGAGCTGCCGTTTTACGATGTGAGTCCCGGTCCAGATTACTCAAATGTGAATGCTGAAATAGTCCGGGAGTACGCTGATACGGATCGATCGGTACTTCTGGCGAGCCTGGTCACATCGAAAAAGGAATTGATGTTCTTCCTGCGTACACTTGACACCGACATGTGGGATCGCGACTTCGGTGTTCGACACAAGGGTGAGACGCTGACGGTGAAGAGTACCGTGAACGATTTGATCGCCGACTATCATCATCATCGAGCACAGCTGGAGGAATTTCGCATGAGTTCTGCTTAACTTAACCCTGACAGGCCATCAGCCGAAGTCAATTTGGAAGCAATTACAATGCATCTTTACCTAACATTGCGCTGCACATCATAAGGCCAGGATTTGTGAATCAAGACAACTTCACAACATTCCAAGCCTTATTCTTTTTACTCAATTCAGATTTATGTCCATTAGGGAACAAAACCATGCGCTACAAATCCCCATAAACCACTTTACCTCCAACCATGGTCATCAATATTTTGCCATCCCATAATTTGTCAGGATCTGTTAATCCAACATTTAAAACATCAATATCAATGATGGTTATGTCGGCTAGTTTTCCAGGCTCCAGAGTTCCGATAAAATCCTCCTGAAATCCTGAATAGGCTGCCCAGATTGTATAGGCGCGCAGGGCCTCTTCAGGAGTCAGTTTTTGCTCAATGTACCATCCTTCTGCTGGTTTTCTTTTTTTATTTTTTCTGGCTATTGCCGAATACAACCCATAAAAAATACTGTGGTCCGATCCAGTCAAATCAGAATTAAAAGTTAGTGGTACTTTGTTTTGTCGCATAGTCCTCCAGGCATAGGCTCCTTTAATTCTTTCTTTGCCTACACGTTCTTCAGCCCAATCCAGATCTTCGGCCATGTGCGGAGGTTCCATCGAGGCAATTATTTCAAGTTTATTAAACCGAGCAAAATCATTTGGATGAACAACCTGGGCATGTTCAATTCTATTTCTATTTTTCACTGCATCAGGATGTTGTTCATATACGTTCTCATAAAAGTTTAACACTTCCCTGTTTCCAGCATCTCCAATAGCATGAATACCTGCCTGAAATCCCAGGCTCATCATTTCAGCAACCAAATCTTCATCATAACCATATGCTTCCCCACTGACACCTTTGTGTCCTGGTTTGTCGGAATAATCATCAATCATCCGTGCTCCTCTAATACCTAAAGAGCCATCGTAATATGCTTTAACCGAGCGAACCACAAACATTTCGTCCATATTATGATCCGGGCCATTTTTCTTTAGTTGTTCAACCAGTGAAACATCGGTCGCACGTATCATTCCATAAACTCTAACAGGCAGTTGGCCCTCATCTTCCAATGCCTGATATGTTTCGTAATTCGTTCTTCCCATTCCTGCATCATGTATAGTTGTGAAACCAGATTCGGCCATGATATTTAACCCATATAGTCCAATTTTTTTATAATCCTCAAGCGTTTTGGCCGGTAATGATTTTCCAATCAGATCACTGGCATTGTTTAAAAACACACCGAGGAGATTGTTTTTTTCATCTTTAACAATTTCCCCGCCGACAGGTGGCTCAGTATCTTTTGTAATTCCTGCAAGTTCCATCGCCATGTTATTGGCAACGGCAGAAAATCCGTGTGCACCAATCAGGTAAACGGGATTATCAGGAAACTCAGCAGAAAGTATTTCAGCACCTGGAAAAGACTCAGTTGAAAGATTACCTTCGTCATAACCAAAGCCTAATATCCATTCACCTTTCTTTAAATCCCCACTAATATTATCGTGTATGGTTTGCACAATAACATCTTTATTCTTTAAATCCGTTAAATCGACCTTACCAAGGTTTTGCCCAAAACCAAACGGATGGGTATGTGAATCAATTAAACCAGGTATTATCATACCTCCTTTGGCATCAATTATGTTTGTACTATCTCCTTTATATTTTAACGCAGATTCTTTGTCTCCTATCAATACTATTGTATCATTATTAATAACCACAGCCTCTCCATCAGGAATCCATTTACCATCCTTAAAAGGAGCATCATCACTGGGTACACCATTTTTATCAGGATCGCTCCATGACAATGAATAAACTCTCCCATTGGTAATTATAAGATCTGCGTTAAGCTTTTTTTCATCTGTTTGATTACAACTTGTAAACATTACGAGCGTTAACACAACGAGGAATCCTGAAAAGCAATTTCCACAAATACGATAAACCAAATCTATTCTTTTTGTTGTCATCTAATTAATTAATCCCTGAAAAATGAACAATAAACGCAGTAAGGTGTCAAAATTATTAGCCTAAAATTGTATGCGCCCGGAAAAATTCGCTTCCAAACATAATGATTTTAAAATAATGGTTTTGATAAAGAAACTAATATTTTGAATAATAGATAGTGGATTGCACAACTAGTGTTAAGTTAAGCATACTTTAGCCAAACCAAGTCTTGTTCTTTTTGCCCTGGACTGCTTTAAAAAATACTTGTGTAGCTATGGTTATGCTCATATTTTTTGCATTGCCCAGAACAAAAATTACTGCGACTTATCCAACACAGTACACTTAACTTAACACTTGAAGATATTAATTTGATAAAAATTAAATCCGGAGATGGATTTATAGATAGAAGAATTGAAATGATTGATACAAAAACAAATTGGATTAGGAATAACTAATCAGATACTTTTATAGAAACTTAAAAAGTTCGGCATACGATTGTTAGTTGGACGTCGTAGGCAATTTACTTTTCACCTTCAATTTGAATTTCGGTTCCACCAGGTCTCGGGCTGCATTCTTATCCCGAATCCAACGGCATCATTGAGCCACAACATCAAGCTTCTCAAAGGGCTGTTGGCAAGCTTAATGCCAACACGATTCCACCATTTGGAGTAATCCTTATTGTATGGGTATACCCTGATGCAGATAGCGCAATCAGAGTTGCTGCCAACCCAGAATTTGAAACACTTCTCAGCATTAACTGTCCACTTCGTTATAGCCTTATGGCTTGAAATATTTGGTGCTTCACTCTGAGGTTTTTCATTAGCAATGGCTTTTACCGGGCATGCATTTGAACATTTCCGACACATTTCACAGAATAGCTTAACACCGAATTCAACAGGATGATCAATATCCAAAGGTATGTCAGTCAGCACCTTTGCGATTCTTACATTTGGGCCAAATTTTCTGCTGATCAACAGGCCATGACGCCCAAACCTGCCTGAATGGCCATCGGTATACTTTGTGCCGTATCATTTAGCGAAGCGATTGCCTTGTAACCCAGGTTGACGATAAACTGTGCCAGCGAATTAGCGCAGTTCAGGCTAGATGAATAGCCTACGCCTGTGGTGGTACCGCTTAATGCCGCCGGGAAAGTCTTTCCCAATTCATAATCCATTGGCATTACCAAAACAATAGCATATTTCAGATTTTTCGGCAGTTTCAACGGATGTGATTCCTGTGATTTTCTATTGTAGTGATGCGAGTAAACCCAGCGATCGTCTACTTCACAAATACCAACATCGTCGGCTCCAAACATTTTAGCAGCTTTTCGCAACCTCCTTGCTGTTTCCTTTCCTGACCCCGGTACTATTTTCTCAGGTGGCCCTTGCGTCTGTGTCGAATAATAGTCCGTAAACCCTTCAACCCTCCCTTCCGTTTCAAATTTCATTTCACCAATTACATCGGTTAAGTGCCAGCTGGCATTCCTCAAGGCAAAATCCCAGTGATCAAAACCCCTGGATTTTTTTGGTGTGAAACATGATAACTAAATTACGAACAATAAGCTTCGGCTTCCATTTCCACTAAAAATTCGTCACCAATCAAATTGCATTGAACGAGCGTGTTGGCCGGCTGGATGTTGCCAAATCGTTTTCCATGAACTGCCGCGATCACCTCCCAGTCTGATAAATTCTGCACAAAAATCCTGGTGCGAATTATATTCTCTAATTTTTGCTCCCAGTGATTTCTCCTCCCGCCTGGGCGATGGAATCGAAACCAATAAAGCTCGAAAAAAGGACTGCTGCTGCACCCAGAAATATCTTAAAATCGAATGTTGACGCTATGTTTTGAATCCGTATTCCTTCTTTTTCGAGTATAGCGGCCTGGAAATCAGTCTGATCAAATGAGAATCCCGCAACGATCACAATACTTCCCAACAAAAACATCATGAACATCATGGGCACCAGGGTCTTCTCATAAAGCTTAACCCCCCGAATATTCACATAAACGAAAGCCCACAGAAAAGCCAGGGCAATTCCAACCTTCGCAAACCCACTCTCTAAGAAAATTGCAGTCCCTTTCCATCCAAGGGAAGTAGCAATATCCCTTAAAAAAATTACCAGTACATAGGATACGACCCCAATGGCAATGGAAAGCCCAAACCATTGCGCAAAGCTTGCAATAAAGCCTAAATAAGGACTCAGGGAACGACTTGCATAAATGTAGTTGCCCCCGGCCCTTGGCATTGCTGAGCCTAAAATTGCATAGGCTATTGCTGCGAAAATTGCAGGAACCATCGCAAACAGGTACGCCTCCAGAACATGCGAACCTATGCCGGGTACATTTCGCTGGATCATGAAAGGAACAATGTTAATAGCTGCTCCAAACATCGAACATATGCCTGTGGCGGCAAGGCCCATTATTCCCAGGTTTCTTGTAAGACCGGATTTTGAATTGGTATTGATATTTGCTTGGGATTAAACAACCAAATATAAGTCAATTTCAGTTCTGAAAGTCCGGAGTAGGGATTCAGCTTTTAACAAAAAATTGCGGGTGATTTAAAGAACACAAAAAAGAGGAAGTTCAAACAGGGAAATATTGAGATAGTAAATGAAGATAAACCAGAAAATGACGGTGGACAAAAAAGAAATAAGCACTCGTTTCACATTTTTGATCCCGATTTTTGCCGGGACTGCCAGCACACATTTGCAATTTTCAATTCACACCGGCAAACATACAATCCCAAAATCACAAGAAATTTTGCTTTTGCCAACCGACAAAGGGGAAGTAAATTTTCGTATCTTCGACAGTTCTTTGAACAATCTTTAAAGTTCAAGCTCCATTTTTTACTATTTAAGAGGGAAATTAGAATCACTTAAAATTTATATATTTTATGAAAAAAATTAAAATAGCAATTATCGGTATTGGAAACTGTACCAGTTCATTAGTTCAAGGAATTGAATTTTA
>SDBV01014073.1_pt1 | contig 10110 bp, 9 predicted proteins | sample 2277081 | NCBI WGS metagenome assembly SDBV01 (sample SAMN10402039, study PRJNA504765) | marine sediment metagenome | isolation source: marine sediment core GS10_PC15, 223 cmbsf | place: Arctic Ocean: Southern Knipovich Ridge | collected 2010 | reverse complement strand
TATGCTCCGTTTCCGGATGAAGTGGGCAGTTGATTGTCACGACATCACATACCTTTACCATTGACTCAACGCTCTCATGAAAAGTCAGGTCGAGCTCTTTTTCAATTTCATAAGGAAGTCGGTGTTTGTCAGTATAATGAAGCTTCACATCAAAAGGCTTCAATCTTTTGAGTACAGCAAGTCCAATACGACCTGCAGCAACAGACCCAATATTCATTCCTTCAACATCATAGGACCTAGAAACACAATCAGCTATATTCCATCCCCCTTTGATTACCCAGTTGTACGAGGGGATATAGTTACGAACAAGCGCCAATATCATCATTAAAACGTGCTCCGCCACACTGATGCTATTACTATAAGTGATTTCGCAAACCGTAATCTTATTGTCTATCGCTGCCTGTAAATCAACATGATCTGAACCGATACCAGCCGTGATTGCCAACTTAAGATTTCGTGCCTCTGCTAGTCGCTCTGCAGTAAGATATGCAGGCCAAAAGGGTTGAGAAATCACCACATCCGCATCAACAAGCTCTCTCTCAAACACAGATTTAGGGCCATCTTTATCGGAGGTTACGACAAGTGTATGCCCACGGTCTTCAAGGAACTTGCGCAGTCCTAACTCACCGGAAACACTACCGAGAAGTGTGCCGGGAGTATAATCAATGGCATCGGGAGATGGCAAAGTTTGTCCGTCAGGATAAGTGTCAAGCTTAGGAATATCGTCACGAGCGTAATTCATCGGATAGCCCTCCACGGGATCGTCGTAAAGTACACACAAGATTTTTGCGTTGGTTATTTTATTCATAATAAACTCCTTTGATTATATAAGCCTTTAGCCTAAATATGACAGCAATAATTTGTTTGAAGCATTTGATTGAAGTTTCTTAAAGCCTTTATTTTAATCTGTCTTACCTCTCACAGGTAAGATTTAATTTTTCTCCAATTGCCTTCAAATCCATTGACTGCTGTCCATTTTGACCTAAGAATAGTGTGCCAGCTTTCCTATGTCTTAAAATACAATGCCCTAAGTACTTCTTTTTTTATTGAGTCTCCCATAAATTTTGAATCGGGGGTATTCACTGTTTCATTTTTCAAAACATCTAATAAACTATACTCTTCATCCTTAAGAACATGTCCATTCAATAACCAATATAAAAATAAGCAAAAAAATCAATATGTACTTTTTTATCAAAATAATTATTAACTTTTTTGTACAAATCAAAAGTTTTGTGTAATTTGTAACAAGTACTGTTCTTCCATCAGTGCGGAGGGATTTGAAAAGGTAGAACAATGGAAGTCTGCTGTGGTTTTAAAATTGTCTGAATCTCAAGTATAAGCTATTCATTAACAATACCTATAATTATGAAAATTACTGCACAAGACGAGTATGGATTAAGAATTATACTCCGAATAGCTCGTCATAGTGAGAATGAGGGATTAAGTATTCCACGGCTTAGTGAGACAGAAGGAATGTCTCATGCTAACGTAGCCAAACTAACAAGAATACTCAGGATGGCTGGATACATTAACAGCACAAAGGGGCATACAGGGGGGTACGTATTAGCTAAACCCGCAAATCAAATTATTGTTCATGATGTGCTTAAATCATTGGGGGGGTCACTATATGATGATGAATTTTGTATGAAACACCCTGGTGTGCTCAATCTTTGCACAAATTCCATTGATTGTTCCATACGATCACTCTGGAAGACTGTGCAATATTCTATAGATAAGATATTGGAGAAAGTCACGTTAAAGGATTTAATAGGCTCAGAAGACGATGTGGTCAGTTCTTTACAAAGGATATAGTTATCAGAATGTTAAAAATTATGATGGTTCCCGGACTGAATGGGGAAATCTTGCAGGTGCTCCTGTTGAACTTGGAGAGTAATTAGATACAATTATTGACCTTGATTTATAACAGTATGGGTGGAATTTGAATAAACTATTACATTAAGTGGAAATCTTTATTTTTCTTAATATAAAAATGTAACCTGAAATAAATTAATTATGGCATATATTATTACGGATCCGTGCGTCTCTGTTTGCGATACTGCATGTGTCGAAGTTTGTCCGGTGGATTGTATACATGGCCCTGTAAACACCGAAGGAAGCGGACAAGAAGTCAAAGAATCCGGATTCGATCCGGAAGGAAAACAATTATATATCGATGCCGATGTTTGCATAGATTGTGATGCCTGTGTGCCAGTTTGTCCTGTAGAAGCAATCTTTGAAGAAAGTGAAGTTCCTGATGAATGGGAAGATTCTATAAGAAAGAACTATGAATTCTTTGGCTTGGAACCACCTTAATAAATTGTGAAGCAATGCGAAAGTGTAATTTTTTATTCTTCTTTTTATAAAAAAAAATAAACTTACCTCGAAAAAGAAAGCATTAAAATGGGAATAAATTCCGGAAATATTGACCCAAAAACACATGAAGACCTTTTAAAAAACTTCCCCGGAGAAATAAATAAAGGTCCGGGAAGCAATATTGTAGTTACTTCAGTGAATGACATCATCAATTGGGCGAGGTCTAATTCATTATGGCCACTGGTATTCGGTACCAGTTGTTGTGCCATAGAGATGATGTCAACAGGAGCTTCAAGACATGATTGGGCAAGATTTGGGACAGAAGTGACTAGAGCAACTCCCCGGCAGTCTGATCTGATTGTAATTGCCGGAACTATAGTAAACAAAATGGCGCCGGTACTAAAGCGACTTTACGATCAAATGGCGGACCCGAAATATGTTATTGCCATGGGAGCTTGTGCTATCTCTGGAGGCCCGTTTTACTATAATACATATTCGGTAGTAAAAGGTGCAGACCATATAATCCCTGTAGATGTATATGTTCCAGGATGCCCTCCCAGACCAGAGGCACTTTTATATGGGATTCTTCAGTTGCAGAAAAAAATAAGAGGAGAAACAATAACTGATCCCAGGGACCCCATGGCAGATTGGAAATAACTTTGTATGACAATACCAACTAAAATCAAAATCCGATTTTAATTATTTTTCCAGCACAATCATTTACGAAAAATATAATATTATATTACACAATCAATTTAAATTGAAGGGTGACTATTTATGGAAAATATACAAGAAAAATCTGGCAATAAGCTAAAACAATCCAACGAGATCACGGTTGGATTTGGAGGTGCTGCCGGCGACGGTCTCGATAAATCCGGGAATCTGCTTGCAAGGGTAATAAATAGACTTGGTCTGCATGCTATTTCCTATAATAGCTATCAGTCCTTGATCCGCGGTGGTCATACTTTTCTAAAACTTCGGGTCAGTGAAAGAAAGGAAATGTGCTTTGGTGATCATTTCAATGTACTCCTTGCGATGAATCAGGATAGCATTGAGAGACATGCTCCTGCGGTTGAACCCGGTGGTGTGATAATTTTTAATTCAGATAAAGTTACCTGCGACTCATCTTTTCTTCAAGAAAATGTTCATGTGGTTCCCCTATCATTCAAAGAGCTAACCTCCGACATGGACAAATTAATTCCCATCATGCAAAACACAATGATTCTTGGAGCATTACTTTATCTGGTAAACCTTGATTTTAAAACATTGGAGAAAGTTTTACAAGATATTTTTGAGCTTAAAGGTCAGGAAATAATCGATCAGAACATTAGTGTGGCTCGAATTGGTTACGAGACAGCCCTGGAGCATTTTGATTCTGCAAGAATTAACATCGACTGGAATTTTACTCATATAAGTAAACCGTTTTACTCGGGTAATACTGCCATGGCCCTGGGTGCAGTTGTAGCAGGCTTAAAATTTTACGCGGCCTATCCAATGAGTCCTGCAACAAATATTCTGCATTGGTTAGTTACAAATAGTGAACGGTGTGGTGTGCTTGTCAAACAAGCGGAAGATGAAATTGCCGTTGTGAATCTGGCAATAGGTGCTGGATATGCAGGTGTTCGATCTATGTGTGCAACATCAGGCGGTGGTTTTGCCCTCATGACGGAGGCCATAGGTGAAGCAGGTATATTCGAGACACCGGTTGTAATCATCAACGTGCAACGTGGTGGCCCATCCACCGGCTTACCCACCAAAACAGAACAAGGAGACTTGAATCAAGCCATTGGTGCATCTCAGGGTGATTTCCCCAAAGTAATAATGGCTCCTAAAAGTTCAACTGATTGTTACCATATTGTTGGCGAAGCGTTAAATATCGCCGAACAATATCAGCTCCCGGTAATAATTTTATCAGATTTATTAATGGGTGAAAATTATGAGACCATAGAACCAGGATCATGGTCGCATGAGGTCGACATAAACCGGGGTGATCTTGTGGAGGAAGTTCCAAAATCCATGAAGGAGAAAGATGGGTTTAAACGATACACTTTCACTTCCTCGGGTATATCACCCCGACCGCTCATTGGCAGCGAGGGAATGGAGTATGTAACCGCTTCTGACGATCATGACGAAGATGGGGTAATAATCAGCGATGTATTTACCAACACAGCGATAAGACGCAAAATCAATGAAAAACGAATGCGTAAGTTAGATGGAGTTCTTAATGAGCTTGAACCACCACAGCTTGAAGGACCCGGGGATGCGGAAGTAACACTGATTGGATGGGGCTCGACCTGGGGAGTAATTCATGAAACAATTGAACAATTGGATACGGCAGGAATCATTGCAAATCAGCTCCATTTCAGGCACCTGCTTCCGTTCCATTCGAAAGAAGCTCTTCAAATCCTGAATAAGTGCAAAAAAACCATTGTTGTGGAATTGAATGCTACCGGGCAATTTGCAAGGCATTTGAAGGCGGAAACAGGCTTCTCCAGCACAGATACAATTCTAAAATACGATGGTGAACCATTCGAGCCAAGAATGATCACACAACGGGTGGTAGGTATTCTAAATGGTGAACCTCTTGACTTGAACGTTACCCAAACTGAGGCAAGTGAAATGGCGTACCATTATATTCGGGTTCATATGAAAGATAAACTTCGTCCCTCAAAAATTATTCAGGTTTCACAAAATGGGTATGGAGAACCAGTTTGGGTATTGGATCTTATTGAAAAAAATAATGGAGAACTGAAGGGAAAACTGACCATTGGAGTGGAAACAGGTTCAACTCATAAATGGGATCCATCTAATCATGAATAAGATTATTAATCAATTTTATGAAATAACTAAAACATTGAGGAGGATTTAACAATGAGCACATCAAATACTGTTACCGATAATACTGTCAAAACTCGTAAAGTGGAAGTTAGTCCGGATTGGTGTCCTGGTTGTGGTGATTTTGGCGTATTGTCATCCCTCAAAAAAGCTACGCTCGAAAAAGAGGTAAAATCTCATGAAATGCTGGTGGTATCGGGAATCGGATGTTCATCGAATCTTCCCGGTTATGTAAATACCTATGGAGTTCACAGTTTGCACGGTAGGGCGCTGCCTGTCGCAACAGGGGCTAAATTAGCAAACCACAATTTAAAAGTCGTTATTACAGGCGGTGATGGCGATGGATTTGGAATCGGTGTAGGCCATTTTATCCATGCCATGCGCCGGAATCTGGATTTAACTTATGTTGTGATGGATAACGAAATATACGGGTTAACCACCGGACAGGCATCCCCCACAACCATGATAGAAACGAAAACAAAAACCACTCCCAGAGGCAATGTTGAACAACCTATTAATCCTCTAATGCTGGCGTTGGTTTCAGGAGCAACATTTGTTGCACGCGGGTTTACCGGTCAACCGGCACTTTTGTCATCGTTAATTGAGGAAGGGATCGCACATAAGGGCTTTGCATTTATCGATGTATTCAGTCCATGTGTCACTTACAACAAACTCAATACTTATTCTTGGTTTAAAGAGCGGATTTATAAGTTAGAAGATGAGGCGCCTGATCGGGATATAACAAATTTATCGGATGCGATGGACACTGCAATGGAATTCGGTGATCGTATCCCATTAGGATTGGTTTATAAAGTGGTGAAACCGACTTATGAGGATACAGAACCTGTTTTATTAAACGGTCCATTAGTTAAGCAACCCCTGGGCATAAAAAAAGAACTTTTTGATGAATTATTGGAGGAGACCATGTAAACAAAATTACCGCGAAAATCGAGCAAATGGTCGCTTGGAATTATTCTGTAATCTCTGTTATAGGAAGAAAAGCTGATGGAGAACTAGAGATTGGAACTTCTTCTAATGAATCACCAGCTTCAGGACATTGCACTATTGTGTCGGATATATCTTTAGTAGAATTGGAAAAATTTAATGATAGAATTAATGAATTGATAAATGAACTTAAGAAACGGCGTGACTAATTTGAGCATCACAATTCTTAACCCTCATTTAGAATAAAATTGTCTCCGCAAACTAACACTCGCATTAACACCATTTGTTATATCATGATATCCAATCTTGCACTACCCGAACAGGTCATGCATTGAAATTATACAGATAAAAATCAGCTTTCAGATCAGGGGTAAGTCCGAAACAGCAGGGCTTTAGGATTGGTCAACACAAGCTATAAACACAGTGACCGGCTACCAATCGCTTGCGGCATCCTGTGGGCTTCACTGTGTTTGTTACCTAATTGTTAGCAACTGTTTAGTTCTGCCTTATGTAAATATCAGAATTACCACCCCATGATTTTGGTAATATCCATTGCAAACTACCCTTATTCTTAAATGTAATTTTACCAGTAAAGGACCTCAAATCAAATGAATTATTTTCTGTCGGGGTTAAATAGTGACCTTTATAATAGCTGTTTAAATGTAAAAATAGATTCCCATTATTATTTTTAATTTCCACAATCCTATCGCTATTAAGCTTATATGTGCCAGTGTATTGATCTGGATTAATTATTTGCTCCAATTGAACGTCTCTTCTCTGTGGATAATTCACTTTTGATAAATCCTTGAAATATATTTTTGCCACATCTTTTGTCCAATCTACCCACATTCCATTTTCAATATTTGAAAGAAGAACAATGACAATATCTTCTTCAGAAAATACGAACAATGCGGAAACAAATCCTTCAAGCATTCCAGTTTGAATTAAACAAAATTTGCTTGCTATTGAATCTCTACCCCATCCATATGGGTGTCGCTCTGCAAATACATCTACATGTGATTTGTTAGAGATTGAAATTCCCCATTTCAACAAATCTTCCGGTGTGGAATATATTGCTCCTGAGCCAAGTGAGAGTGAATAATTTACATTTAAAATTGGTTTAACAAAATCGGGAGCAGGACCAGGAAAATACGGAATTGATAAACCTCCCACAGTTTTCATTGTACTGAGGTCTCCAGTATTCTTGATGTCGAGAGTCAAAAGCAATTTTGACTTTAAGTAATCTTCGAAGGTAAGACCGCTTACCACTTCAACTATTCTTGCAAGTGTTGAAAAGCCAGCATTGCTGTACATACCGCTTGTGCCTGGCTCGAAGAGCAAGGGATTTTTTCCTAATTCCGATATCAACAATTCAGAAGATAGGGTATCTTTTCGCTCATAATTTATATTCGCAAGGCCAGATTCATGCCGAAGTAAATTCAAAATTGTAATTTTATTAGCATGCTCAAATTCTGGAAGGTATTGATCAATCGTATCATCGAGTTGAAGTTTCCCTTCTTTTTTTAACTGTAAAATTGCTGCGGAAGTAAACGTTTTCGTAAGCGATGCAATACCAAATTTACTTGTAATTGTATGAGCTTTCTTATTACCAAAATCGGAATATCCAGAAACATATGTTTTAATTATTTCTTTACTATTTCCAATCAAAACAATACCGGAAAAATCACGATCGGCAACTAAATTGTCAAAATAATTAACTATTTCAGGACTTTCGGTCCTGTTGTTATCTTCTTTTTTTGAGCATCCATTGATCATTAACAATATTGTTAGCAGAATAATTTTGATATTTTTATTCATTATTGTTTGGTTTTATTTGTTGCTAACGATCAGATATGGCACGCGCCTCTGAACTTATTTAATATCTACAAAGGCAACAAATTTACTAATCACTTTCAAATACCACATGGTGGCATGTGCAATATCGTTTGTTGAACCAGACCTAAAGGTAGCAATATCTACCAAACCGAAACTATTGTGGTTTCTTCATAACTAAACAAAATAGCTTATGAAGATTTCAAAAACAGAAAGAGGTCAAACGACCTTTTTGAGCCTTGAGCGGAGGCTGTTTTGTTGTACACCTTATTTAGTTAATCCATTCTTCCAAATTGTATTAATGTCTTTAAGGGCATCAAGATCATCAATAGGATTACTGTTTAAAAGAAGCATATTTGCTTTACGGCCTACTTGCAGAAGTCCGACAGGAATATCGAATGCTTTAGCTGCATTGCCTGTAGCTGTCTTCAATACCTCAATATTACTTAATCCCGCCTCGCTGTAAAGATCGAGTTCACGTAAAAGGTCATCTCCGTAATTCATGCCAATACCCGCACCTACATCAGTTCCTGCCACCAGCATGATGCCTGCTTCATGCATCCGTCTAACTCCTTCAATGGCCTCTTTGCTAGACAGAAAGTTTTCTTTTGCCCATTGATAGGCCTCTTCTCCTTGTTTTTTAGTGAACTCAAATCCTTGTGGTTGAAGAATCGCTGTTGGTATCACAAACGCATTGCTCCTCCGGATAATATCAATTTTCACTTGAGTGACTTCTGACTGATCTTTGTAGCTCCACATATGTACAAACCCATCAGGCTTCAACCTGGCTATTTCTACCATTTCAGATAATCTGCCAATATGCACAACAACCTTATATCCCTTGCTGTGCGAATAATCAATAATCCTTCTAATCTGCTCATAACCGAGTGTTGGCTGAGGTGGGTATTGAAACCATTGGTGGCTTTCCCTGATGACCTTTATAAAATCTGAGCCATTGGCAATCCTATTGTCAACCCATTGCTCAATAGACAATGAATCATTGATCGTTTCCATATGCGGGCTGAACTGAGTTGGATGTCCATTTGGAACTGTTGCAGCCAACCCAGCTCCGAAGTACATTGGATACCCTACTGAATCCCTGTATAGTCTGAAAGTATCTTCCCGTAGCTCATAACCTGTATGCATATTTAAGTTAGCCAGTATACCATCATGATAACCAGTTTTCAAACTATCCAAACTCCATATATGTGTATGTGAATTGACCATTCCCGGGATCAGATACTTCGCTGTTCCATCCATAACGGAATCGCCCTTCAAAGGCTTTGTACTAATTTCGGCAATGGTATCAGCATTAATTGCAAAATTTACTATCCCCAAATCTCTTTCACCATCAAACACTCCTACATTTTCTCTTACCAGGTCATATTTTTCAGGTGGATTGCATGCTAGTACAATTACTGAAAGAAGTGGAATTAAGAATTTATTCATATTACTACCTTTAATGTGCTAAAACTGCCTCACACAAATAGCGTGTCAGAGTTGTCCGATTAGCCGGCCGAAACACATAGGGTGTAGGTTGGAAAACGGTTCTGTCCGCAATATGCTAAGTAGTAGATTGATAAATGTAATAATTTTAAAATAATCAGGCATGCTTTTTATGTGTTGTTGCCAGCTGCAAAGTATAGTCACGCCTTATCTCACACCCAATTCTATTCTTACAAGAGTCTTAATGTCTTCATGGCATTCCTTGTAGGCATCCCAAACGGAGGAACACCACTCTTTTATCATTAAATCCCTTGATTGTCCAGGTTCGGTTTTCAAAACACTCGAAACTGTAATTGTTCCTCTTTGTTTAGGCAATTCCAGCTGAGGCCACACTTTCTTATTTTGTGCCAATTTCATATGAGCTTGCTGTACTTGTCGGCCGGTAAAATTTTTTTTCAAATATAAATAGAGTCCAATCAGGGAAAATGTTAAACCAATTGGTTTTGTTGTCTCGTCAGCAGTTTGGGCTTGAAAAGCATCAACAATGTGTTGATGTATGAAATAAATCATGTCGGGATGTCCTAATGTATAGAATGACAACTCGTTGAATACTTCTTTTTTAAATGCATCCATAGATTTTATCGTGTCCCTATTAAGTGGTTTTACGAAGTAACTTGTCGACCGTTAATATGAAAGTAAAAAATCTCCGCGAACCGAAAGTTGTAAATAGCACAAATG
>SDBV01014072.1_pt1 | contig 10111 bp, 12 predicted proteins | sample 2277081 | NCBI WGS metagenome assembly SDBV01 (sample SAMN10402039, study PRJNA504765) | marine sediment metagenome | isolation source: marine sediment core GS10_PC15, 223 cmbsf | place: Arctic Ocean: Southern Knipovich Ridge | collected 2010 | reverse complement strand
GATGCCGATTTTTATTCCCTTAAGCTGAAGGCGCTCGATGGCGGGGGGATACAGGTCAACGCGATTACGGTGGGCGGCGATATTGTCGATGGGGCCTGGCACGATGTCGTCGTGTCGTGGGGGCACAACCGCTATGTGCTGATGGTCGACGGTGTGCAGGTGGTCGATACGGCGGCATCTGTTGCCACCGGCTTCAACGAGCTAAACCTCGGCTCGTACTTCGGCTCGCTGCAGCTCAACGGACACATTCGCGGCCCCAATGGCTCACCGCAACCGCGCATCTACGACTACGCGAGGCTCTAATGCGACAGCTTTACATCAAAGGCCACATCGAATCGGTGCGGCTGCACAAGGACAGCGTTGGCAACGTGTTCACGCAGCTCTTGCTGCCCGACGGCGCGGACGGTGACGCCGTGGTCGCGGCGCTGGCCAAGTCCGCGGTCATCTACGACACGGGCGACCCGGCCACCGAGTGGAAGGACGTTCCGCTCAAGTACAAGCGCTACGATGGCCTCGCCCCGGGGCACGATTATTTCGGGCACGACATAACTCTGAAGCCTCCGACGGACTTGCAGGCCGAGCACGCCGCAGCAATCGAAGAGCTGTAACTTGTGACAGCTGATTAGCTAGGCGCCGAGGGTCCAGGGCTGTACACCACCAGCTTTTGCATTTTGCATCCGGCGTTTGTGAACGGAGTCTCGACCTGCCCGAACGTGCGTCTCATGGATAGGAAGCCGTCACGCGCCAGGATTGCAAGAGCGCTCTTCGCGCACTGCTGGTTCAGCATTTTGAACTGACTCCGCACTTCACCAACGAGCACGCCAACAGCTTCGCCGGCCACTCCCTGCTCGCATGCCCGCTCGCAGACGAAGCCTACTATTGCGCGCTGCCGATCGCTTAGCTGCTCGTACGTCTTAGGCTTGGGTGCTCGTCGTCTCATTGGTCTTTGTGGATGCGTGTCATGCAGGCGTCAAGAAGCCAAACTGTTCGAGGTATCCTGCGTTCTCTACATATCTTGTCGATGCGTGAGACAACATCGGGCAGCAGCCTAACCGTCAAGGTGTGTTTGTTGGCTAGCAAGCTTTCCGCGGTGATGCAGAGGGGGTGTGGCTTGTTGTATCTCAGGAGGCTTTTAATAGCCGCAGTGAGCCATGCGTTTTGAGAGTCGCCGCTTGTGCGGATCGACTGGCGTATCCTAGCTAGTAGCTGTGCACCAATCCGGAATTGGATCGGCAGGCGGTCAGACATCACCGTCTCCTATCGAGGGCGCTAGCAGTAACACACAAAACACCTACACGCAACGCAACTGGTGGTGTAGGTGTTTTGTCCTTCACATCTTGTGTGGTCTGTGCTAGATCGTTGGCATGAGTTGGTTGGTGATCACAACACGTGTGGCATACCGGAGATGAAGATGGGGCGAAGAGGTGCGAGGCATGCGGCTACAAGACGAACGAGTGGAGTGGGCGGGCTGGTGCCCGACACCAGCTGAGCTGGAGCGCATCCGTGCTTGGGAGGCAGCCAAGCAGCAGTATGTCTGCGAAGACTGCGGTACCAAGTTCCGGGCAGCCGGTGGTTGCTGCTGTCCCTACTGCGGCCAACACGATACAGCGAAAGTGGAGAGCGAAAGCGATGAAGCTGCAAGTCAGAATTGAGGGCCCGCATGAGGTATGAGCACACCGAAGTCTTCGTCCTCAGCTCGATAGATCAGCTGCTGGTCTTCTGTCGTCGTTTGATACGCATGAAGCGTGAGGCGCCGTGGTCACTCTCGTTCACAGTTGCGTTGACTGCCACCCGCGAAGTAGAGTACCGAGGTCCCGCAGGGAAGCCACGCCATGTCGGCGAGGACTTGCGCGATCTCAGTCTTGCACTGGAGGGTGACCATGCGAATCCTTTGCCTGTTGGTGAGCCTACTTCTGTTGCTGGGCGCAAGCTGCACAAGCGACAGCGCCGGCCCCGCCGACGCGACCCCACCGGATACTGATACAGCCTCAGACGTCCTGAGCCAGCCTGACAGCTCGTTACCCGGTGACGGTGTCCAAGATGCTGGTCCCGCTCCACAGGTGCCTGACAGCGCCTCTGACGCGGTAGAGGGCTAGTTCTGTGGCGTGGGAGCCATGGCTGCAATTTGTGCTTGTGGAAACGGAAGGCGGAGCGAGCAATGAGCTGGGTTGTCCACAAGTGGGTATACGAACAGATAGCAGTGAAAATCGAACCAGCGGCGCGGCTGTCCATAAAGGGCAAGGGCCCGTGGAAAGTTGTGGATTGGTTCGTGCCGCAGGACATGGCGATCACGCTCGGTCCTCTGCAACGGTACCCACGCCATTGGGCGCGGCTGGGCCGGCGACTCATCGTCCATGAGTGCACGCACACCACGTGGTGTGTCTGGCTCGGTCTGCTGATCCCGCTTCTCGGTTGGTTCTTTGGCCGGCGGGCTCGGGCGTGGTGTGGCTTTCCCATCTTCGCAGCGCTCTACCTCTTGGTCTTCTTGCCGGTGCTGCTCGCTTATTTCCGCTACCGCGCCGAGCTGCACGCCGATGTGGTGTCGTGGCGGTGGGCTATGGTGAACGCGAATGATGGATGGACCCCGAGTATGATCAGGATGCACGCAAGAGAACGTGCTGATTCCGTTTGCGGCGGCAAGTACGTATTCTCGTGGCCTAGATCTCTTGGTCGTCGCGGATACACTCAGGCAGCAGCCAAGGTGATCTCCCAGCATGACAGAGCAGCCTGATCATAAAGCGAAGCGTAGCGAGATCCTTGGCGTGGTCAACGAGGCTATGCAGGCGCTCTCGGATGATGCGACACCAGAGCAGCTTGATCTTGTGATGCTGGCTGGGGGTTTTAATCCACGAGCTGTTCGATCCTTCGCGCGTGTGCTCATTCAGCAAGAAAACGCCGCGACAGGGAAGCCACCGAGTGGTATCGATAGTGAAGTAAAGTGGGCGCTAAGCTATCTGGCTTCAGCAGTCAACGATCTCTTTGCAGCGGGTGGCTCTTTCCAGGGCGTTATGATCGCCGCGCAGTCGTTGCCGAATCACGTTGCAGCAGCGAAAGCGAAAGGTCGTCATGGGAGTTCCAAGGACTCTGGAAACGGAGTCACATGTTGCGAAGACGAAAGCAAACCGTAGAGCCATCATTCGAAAGCTAGTGTTGGAGGATGGTCGGCAGGACATTCTTGCAGAGTACGTTCTAGGGTACGTCCCGCAAGACTTCCACTGCGAGATGATGGTTTGGCAGCAAGCTCACCAAGAGGGCTTGCTACTCGCCTGGCGTGGTGCAGCCAAGACAACGTTTTGCACTATCGCCCGTTGCATCTATGAAATCCTCCACAACCCCAACGTTCGTATTCTTCTCACGTCTGACGCACAGGACCAGGCGAAAACGATCCTGCGCTCGATCAAGGCGCATCTAAAGAGCGATAAATTCCAGGATACGTTTGGTGATTATGTCACCGGTGCCGCGGTTTGGACCGAGACGGAGATCACGGTTAACAGGCGCACGAGCATGGCGGGTGAGCCCACCATCATGTGTGCGGGCATTGGCACCACGCTTCCAACTCGGCACTTTGACGTCATCATCGCTGACGACCTGGTGACAGAGGACAACAGCCAAACCGAAGGTCAGCGCGAAAAAACACACAACTACTTTTACAAGACCTTGTTGCCAACTCTGATGAGCCCGCACGGCAAATTGTGGGTGATCGGTACTCGATGGAGTGATGAGGACTTGTACGGTTGGTTGCAGAAGAACGATTACGCCGACGCAACTTTCGTTATGGGAGTGCTTGACGAAGAGACGGAGGAGTCACTATGGGAGTCGAATTTCCCGACCGTCCGTATGCTCCGCATTCGAAGGGGCAACCCCGGTGCGTTCGAGCTGCAGTACCAGTGCCGTAGTGGGCATGCGGAGGGCGGCATTTTCAACAAGGAACACTTCCGCTACTACGAGACGCTGCCCCCGTCGTACTTCAAATGGCAGGGCGTTGACTTGGCGGTGGGGCAGGCTAGCCACAACGACTTCTTCGCGCACGTGACGGTTGTGATCACGAAGACTGAGAGGGACATCTACCTCGTTGACTTCCGCAAAACGCGACTGACTGTGCCACGGCAGCCGAAGTTCATAGAGGGTCGGTTTCTTGCGCATCCGGATACGGTCAAGGTGGTGATCGAGACGAACTCTTTTCAACTCGGGATGAAGCAGACCATGGTGGCGGATTATCCGCACGTGCCTGTGATAGGTAGGCACACGATAAAGGACAAGATTGCGCGAGCTGGGCAGGTCTCTACCATCTTGACCAATAGGCCGTTGTTCGTGCGGCATCAGCATCATGAGTTTGTGCGAATGCTTACTGCCTTTCCAAAGAAGAAGGGCAGCAAGGATCTGTTTGACGCTTTCGAGTTAGCGATCAGCCAAGGGCTACGAGGTGCAAAGAAGAAGCGCGCTAGGGAGCCTGGTTTGATTTGACCCAAGACGGGGTGGTATCCTACGTTTCGCAAGCACAGGCATAAGCTGCCCAAACAGGAGATACGAAAATGTCCAGCAAGACAGGCGCGCTCTACGCGACCAATCAGCATCCCAGTAACAACTCGCAGCTCGACATCCAGACCGTTCAGTTCGTGCCACGCAAAGTCGTGGTGACCAACTTGACGACTCTCGTGCGTCTCGAGTGGAGCGAGTCGATGGCCGATGACTCGGCGCTGCAGATCGTGGCGGCGGGTGATACGACGCTCATCACGTCCGATGGCATCACGCCTCTCGATGGGGTGGTCAATCCCGGCTTCCGGCTGAAGGCCCTGACGAACTTCAACGACACCACCACCGAGATCCTGCTCTGGGAGTGCTGGAGCTAGTCCAACCTGTTGGGTGGCCTGAGCTGCTCTCCTCGCGCGTAGACCGCGCTCCCTGAACGACGGAGGAAAACAAGATGACGACTATCAAAATTGGCTTCGGCGAGGGCGGGCAGAACCTAGTCCCTGTTGCCGGTGGTGATCCAACTGTGGCGGAGACGTTCCGCGATGTGGCCGACGACTTCACGGTGTTGCGGACTCAGTTCATCGCTCTTCTGACCAAGCTGGACAGCGAGCTTGGCCTGGAGGAGATCGTTGAGCTGGCCAACGACATCAAGGCGAAGTACGACGCCCACAGGATCCTGACCGGCACCGTGCACGAGAACGCGGACAGCACCAACGACGTTACCGCAGCCGACGCTACCGACCTGGCCACGGCCAATACGTTGGTCAATGACATCAAGGCACAGCTGAACGCGCACAATGCTGAAGACAGCGAGCTGGAAGAAGCGTTCACGCTGTTGAACGAGATCAAGGTCGACTTCGATGCTCACCGGGTTTTGGTTGGCGGTAGCGAGCATGGCACCGCCGACAGCACCAACGACGTCACGGCGGCCGATGCCACTGATCTGGCTACGGCCAACACGCTGGCCAACGACATCAAGGTACAGTTGAACGCGCACAACGCGGAGGCCAGCGAGCTGGAAGAAGCGATCGTGCTGCTGAACGACATCAAGGCGATATACGAGGCACACAGGGTCTTCGACACTGGTGGCCAGCACAACGCTAATCCGGATACGACCAACGTCGTTACCGCGGCCGATGCTACCGACTTGGCCTCGGCCAACACGCTGGCCAACGACATCAAGGTGCAGTATGAGGCTCACCGGCAAGAGACACCGGACCACACCAACGCGGACTCAACGAACACCATCACGGCGGCGAATGCCACGACTTTCGCCACCCTGAAAACGCTGACCACCGAGTTGCGCCTTGACTACGAGGCCCACCGGGTTCTTACAGCTGGTCCGACTCATGGTGCGGCGGATGCAACCAACGTCATCACCGCAGTTGATGTTGGCACCGCGGGTATCCACCTGGTCGATGACGTCACCAATGTTGTCACCTCCGCCAATGCCACGACCTTCGCTACCCTGAAGACGCTGTCCAATGAGCTTCGTACGGACTACGAAGCTCACAGGGTGGATACGGACTCGCACGGCGCAGCGGATGCCACCAACACCGTATCCGCGGTTGCTGTTGGCGCTGCAGGCATCCACCAGATCGACGACACTACCAACGTCGTCACTTCCCCCGACGCCACAACTCGGGCAACCCTCAGCACGCTGGTTAATGAGATCCGTGCTGACTACGAGGCGCACAGGGTGGACACCACCTCGCACGAGGCGGCGGATGCTACCAACGTCTTGTCCGAGCCGGAAGCCTCCACCAACTATGTGGATGCTCTCACGCCCGACGCGATGGTGACGATCAAGGGTTAACCTGTAGCGGCGGGCGGCCACCGCTGCCTGCAAGTGGGGCGGCAGTGGCTAAGAGCAACGCAGCACCGAAGACCGTACGCACCGACTCGATCGAGTTGGACGCGATTGATGATCATGGCAACCGCCAGGTGGTGAAGCTGCGTGCTCGTATCGTTGAGCCACGCGGTCAGGTCATCCAGCTTCGTAAGGAAGAGCAGGAACAGGCTCTAGAGGTCCCGACGTCACAGGCTGACGACGAGACGAAGTATCAGCGCTTGCTTGGTCGCAAGGTCATTGCCCCACCGATCAACTTGAGCAAGCTGCTAGGTACCAAGGATGAGTCGACCGAGCTAGGACAGGCGATCGATGCGATGGTGACCAATACCGTCGGCTTTGGTTGGCAGCTAAAGGAGCGCACCATCCCCGAGGCGCTGCGTGCTCGCCTGGCGCCACAGATTGAGCAAGAGCGTTTGATGCTTGATATGCGGCTCAAGACCGTGCACCCGATGGAGTCCTTGACGGGTCTTCGGGAGAAGGTGGCTAACGATAAGCACAGCTGCGGCAACGGGTACCTTGAGCTAATCTGCAGCGCTCGGGGTGAGCTGGTTGGATCAGAGCACGTCCAAGGCCACACCATTCGGTTGACGGTCAAGGATAAGGTACCGACGAAGATGCTGGTGCCTCGCATTCGCCCAGACCGGGATTTCATGGTGGAGGAGGTGCCCATGTGGTACCGCTTCCGCCGTTTTGGGCAGGTGCGAGAAGATGACTCCGTGATCTGGTTCAAGGAAGCTGGAGACCCGCGCACGCTGCACAAACGCAAGGGTACGTTCCACAAGGACCCTCGAGAGGTTCGGTTTAGCAACCGTGCTACCTCGCTGGTGCACTTCAAAATTTACCACGCGATGACGCCCTACGGCATGCCGTTGTGGGTTGGCAACTCGCTATCGGTTCGTGGCAGTAGAAGCGCGGAAGAGATCAACTGGGCGACGATCAACAACAACAATATCCCGTCCATGATGATCATCGTAGAGAATGGGCGGCTTACCGATGGCTCGATCGATCGCCTGCGCGAGTGGACAGAGAAGCACATCGCCAGCTCGCAGAACTATTCTACGTTCCTTATCCTTGAGGGTGAGGCAACGGAAGAGGGCGCACCTAACCCGGCCAACTTTAGGATCCGTCTTGAGCCTCTCAAGGCTGTGCAGCAGAAGGATGAGATGTTTCAAGAGTACCAGAAGCACAATGCGGAGCGCGTGCGGCAGGCATTCAGATTGCCCCCAATTTTTGTAGGCCGTTGCCATTCTGCGGATACTGAGTACTTGACGTTGGGTGGGTGGAAAAAATTCGATGAAATCATCGGAGATGAGTTTCTGGCCACGTTTAATGTGGAGACGGGGAAGCTGGAGTATCAGCAGCCTGTGGATAGGTGTAAATACGACTATGATGGCGAGTTGCTCCATTTGAAAAATAGGGGCGTGGATGCGCTGGTCACGCCGAATCATGGGATGTGGACTAGGGCTACAACTGCGGCAGTCCGGCAGCAAAAGCCATGGGGTTTTGTTGAGGCTCAAGATCTTGGTGGCATCAAGGGGAAGCTTGGTGGATGTATCGAAATACCCACCAGCGCGGATTGGGATGGTGAGCATAAGGAGACGTTTGTTATTCCAGGAGGCAAACGAATCAATTCCAGGGATCCCACTGCGCCGACGGAGAATAGGGCCAGAGACGAGGCTCGGGCGGTTAGAGAAGCGGAGCGCAGTGCGGATCGTGAAGTGTCGATGAATTCATTTCTGCGCTTTTTGGGCTACTTTGTATCTGAGGGGAGCACAACGAAAACTCGCGGACCGATTATTTTGTCTCAGCGTATTGGGTGGGTGGCTGATGACATGATCAAGTGTCTCACTGAGCTTGGGTTCGACCCCGGTGTCGGTGAGTCACGAGATGGTGAATTAAATATCTATATCTGTCATTCTGGCCTTTGGGAATGGCTGCGAGAAAATTGTGGTGTTGGTAGTAAGAATAAACGGTTGCCCAGATGGGTTCTTGGCCTGAGTGGTGACCAGCTCGCTATTGTGCTCGCTGCATTAATTGCTGGTGACGGCTCGTTCCAGTCGGATGGACGAGATTCTTCGTTCTCTTACACCACGACATCTAAAATTCTCAATGATCAACTCCACGAGATCTGTCTCAAGTGCGGATGCACGCTGACAACGAGAGAGTACCAACCGGAAGAACAAGGATGGTCGCTGAAATATAATTCGTATGGAGCATTTAAAGGGCGCCATTTGCTGCAGCCATTGGTCCAAATTGAGATTGTCCCTTACTCTGGGTGGGTGGCGTGTTTCGTAGTCCCGAATGGGACGCTCGTCACGCGCAGGAATGGTCGAGTGCTGATCAGTGGGAACAGTGATGACTATTCTCGCGCCACGGCGGACACATCGCGCGACATTGCGGATGAGCAGATCTTTGCGCCAGAGCGCCAGCGTGATGATCACCTGATCAACCGCTTCTTCATTTCTGAGTGGGGTGCTCGGTTTCATGTGTTCCGGAGCAACCACCCGAACATCACGGATGACATCGAGCTGATCCGTTTGATGGCTATCGCTGAGAAGTCTGGCGCGATGACTCCACGGCGCGCTGACTCCATCATCCGCGACGTGTTCGGTGACGACATCGGCCCGATGCCTACGGGCATCGATTTGGATAAGCCATTCGCCATCACCTTTGCAGAAGCCCAGCAGGGTATCTCGAGCGAAACGTCTGGTGAAGGTACTGCCAAGAAGGTGATAGAAAACCTCGTAGACATGCGACAGAAAATCGAGAAGGAATTGGATGCACGCTTCCATCTCGAGGACGGAGGAGATGAGAGATGAGTAAGCAAGGCAAAGTGGAGATCAGCAAGGTCGAACTGCTCGAGGGCGAGGAGATGCAGACCCTGATCAAGAAGATTCAAGATGCCATCACGCAGGGCAAGGGCAAGACGAACAAGAGCTTGTTCCTTCACGGCATCTTCAAGGACCACATCATCACCCGCGATTGGGAGACGCATAAGTTTTTCAAGATGGAGCTGTCGCGTGATGGTGAGGGCGTCAAGCTATCCAGCTCGACCGAGGTTCGACAGGCGTTCGTACCGATTGGCCAGAAGGTGGAGAAGGCGGAGGATCAGCCATCGTGCACCGTGGCGATCTCCAGTAGCAAAGCGCCCGGCGCGGTTGAGGTCATCGTCGTGAAGGCAGATGCCAAGACGGTGTTTGACCTGCTCGACAGCGCCATCAGTGACGAGGAGCCGAAATTCCAGGACATGGCCAAGGAGAACATATGGGGAGGAATCCTCTAGACCTCTCTGCCTGGTCCCTCGACGAACTCTGCGCGGCCGAGGACGAAGTAGAGGGTACTCTACTTGTCCTGTTCAAAGCCGGCACCGTCAAGCCTACCAGCGCACAAGAGGCCAAGCTAGCCAAGGACATAAGTAGGGCCTGGAAGCGGGCTGCTGCTGCTGGTCTCACTGCGCCCCTCAACACGCTGCTACGTGGTCGTGCTACTTCAAGCAAGATCTCTGCGTTCGTGCGTAAGCTGGGGCTGAAGCTCAAGAAGCCGCTTACCACGAAACAGATCGCGGTGCTCAAGTCCCGCCTCACGTCCATCTGGAAGATCGCCAAGCGCATCGCTGCAAAGGAAGCAAAGACAACGTTCAGCTTTGCTGTTGTTGATAAGGGTGCGGTGGCTGTGCTCAACACGCAGCAGGTCTTCTGGGTTAGTGATTTCTTCGGCATGCATATGTCGGACCGCATTGCAGCAGTAGCGAACGATGTGCTGATCAAGCAAGGGCTGTCCCAGCAG
>SDBV01014071.1_pt1 | contig 10111 bp, 4 predicted proteins | sample 2277081 | NCBI WGS metagenome assembly SDBV01 (sample SAMN10402039, study PRJNA504765) | marine sediment metagenome | isolation source: marine sediment core GS10_PC15, 223 cmbsf | place: Arctic Ocean: Southern Knipovich Ridge | collected 2010 | reverse complement strand
GACTATCAGAGCGCAGAGTTTTGACGACTACGACTATACCTATAACAACCCGGAGAACATGATACACAGCGTATGCCTCCAGTGTCACGTCGCCTGTCCCATACGCTGTAAATTTCAGAAGGGCGTGCTGGTCAAGATAGATGGCAATCCCTACAGCCCGCAGAACCTCCTGCCGCACTTTGATTATGAGACCAGTTTGGAAGATGCGAGCAAAAGAGATGGTAAGCTCTGCAGTAAGGGGCTGTCCGGGATAGAGACCCTTTACGACCCTTATCGTCTCACCGGGGTATTGAAGCGGGCCGGGCCCAGAGGCTCCAATCGCTGGCAGACGATACCATTTGACCAGGCTGTGGCTGAAATTTGCGACGGTGGCAACCTCTTTGGCGAAGGGCATGTGGATGGGCTGAGGCAGATTGCGGCGCTCACTGATGCCAGGCTTTCCAAAGAGATGCATGATGATGTAGATAAGATAAAAGCCGGCACCATGACAGTGGCTCAATTCAAGAGTAAGCACGCTGCCAATCTCGGCGCTCTCATTGACCCCGACCACCCGGATAAGGGGCCCAAAAACAACCAGTTCACACTCATGGCCGGGCGCGCCGAGCATGGCCGGAAGGAGTTTTTCAAGCGTTTTATCAAGGAAACCTTTGGTTCTCCAAACTATGTTGACCACTACAATATCTGCGAGCCGAGCCACCATTTTGCTTATAGTATGCTGACCGGCAAGTCTCACATGAAACCGGACCTCCTCAATACAGAGTTCGTTATCTTCTGGGGTACCGGGGCTTTTGAGGCTAACTTCGGCTCAACACCGATGGCGGAGAAGGTAACCAGAAACCTCAGGGAAAGAAATCTCAAGATGGCAGTTGTCGACCCCAGGCTGTCCAAAACAGCTGGCAAGGCGTACTGGTGGCTTCCGGTAAAGCCAGGGAAAGATGCTGCCCTGGCCCTGGGTATGATTGGCTGGATTTTCAAAAATGAGCGCTATGACAGCACCTATCTGGCAAATGCCAACAAGGCAGCGGCTACCGATGACGGCGAAAAAACGTATTCCAGCGCCGCCTACCTGGTGAAGATAGAGAGCGGACGACCGACAAAGTTTCTCAGAGCCGGTGAGGCTGGTATTGGCACTAAAGAGCAATACGTGGTCTACAATGATGGCGTATTGACCGCGGTGACGCCTAAAGACACAAAAACCGCTGTTCACGGCGACCTGTTCGCTGATGGCACCCCCAGCGGCATTCCGGTAAAATCATCGCTGCTCCTACTGAGGGAACGCGCCTATGAAAAAACTCTGGCTGAATATGCTGATTTAAGCGGTATTAAAGAGCGCCTCATTATCGAGGTGGCCGATGAGTTCACCAGCCACGGCAAAAAGGCGGCGGTCGACAGCTATCGTGGCGCCTGCCAGCATACCAGTGGCTACTATATCTCACAGGCTGTAACCACCCTGAACCTGCTCATCGGTAATGTTGACTGGAAAGGTGGGTTAAGCACGGGTGGTGGGCACTGGCACGAATTTGGCGACCAGGAGTCCAGCCACTATAATTTCAGCAAGATGCACCCCAATAAACTCACCAAATTTGGTATTACCCAGAGCCGGGCGGGCATTAAATACGAGGACACCACTCTTTTCAAGAAAGACGGCTACCCGGCCAAGAGACCCTTCTATCCCTTCATTGACAGTATGTACAATGAAATCATCCCCAGCGCTGCCGATGAATATCCTTATCCCATGAAGGCCGTTTTCATTGTTAAAGGGACACCGGCGCTGTCTGTTCCGGGCGCTACTCAGGACACTATAAATACACTCAGAGACCCGAAGAAGATTCCCCTGATTGTAGACTGCGATATAGTAATCGGGGAGACCAGTATGTACGCCGATTACATCATCCCCGATTTGACCTATATGGAGAGGTGGGCAACCCCACACGTAACTCCCGATGTCCAGACAGTCACCAGCAAAGTGCGACAGCCGGCAGCACCGCCGTTGACGGAGACAGTGACCGTGGACGGTGAGCAAATGCCCATTTCTGCGGAGTCGTTCCTCATTGCCTGCGCCAAGAGATTGGGACTTTCCGGTGTGGGCAAAGATGGGCTGGGAGCGGGATGGGACCTCGACCGGCCTGAGGACTTTTACCTGAAAGCGGTAGCTAACATTGCCATTGGTGATAAAAAGGGAGAGGCGGTGCCGGACGCATCGGCTGAGGAACAGGCACTCTTTAAGCGCGCCAGGCTACATCTGCCGCCATCGGTATTTGACATTAACAAGTGGAAAGCGGCAGTAACCGCACAGGAATGGCCCAAAGTGGTCTATGTCCTCAACCGTGGCGGTCGCTATGAGAACTTCAGCAAAGCGTATAAAGGCAAATACCTGGGACATACGCATGGAGGTATGGTGCACTTCTTTGCTGAACCCGTCGCTAACACCAGGAACAGCATCAACAGCCAGTGGTTTGATGGCCTGCCCAGATATGAGACGGTGATGGATGCTGCGGGTAATATTATTGAGCATCCAGACTACCCCTTTGCCTTAATCACTTTTAAAGAAATCTTCGGCGGGCACTCCCGGACTGCTTCTAACTACTGGACCAACTACTCGCTACAGCCGGAGAACTTTGTGTTGGTTAGCAGGCGCGATGGCCAGGTATATGGCCTCAAGGATGGTGATGTGGTAAGATTAATCTCAGCGACCAGTAATGGAGTTCTCGACCTCGGCAACGGGGAGCAGTTAAGAGTGGAGGGGAAGGTAAAGACTCTGGATGGCATCAGGCCTGGCACAGTGGCTATCTCCTGGCACTACGGACACTGGAATGCCTATGGCGCCAGCCCCATGATAGAGATAGACGGCCAAAGGATAACCACCGATATGAGAAGGGCAAAGGGACTCTGCCCCAATCCGGTAATGGAACGGGACGAGTCTATAGGCAAGGTTGGTCTCACCGACCCCATTGGTGGTAGTGCCGCCTTCTTTAACACCAGGGTTAAACTGGAGAGAGTGTAATATCATACCGGTCACGACAATGCTTCTCTTTAGCGTTGCCGTATTCTGTTCAAGGAGGGAATTATGCCGTTTCGTATGGGGCCATTGGAGATTGGACTTATCCTGGTGGTTATCTTGATTGTCTTTGGGGTAGGGAAACTCCCGCAAGTGAGCGGTGCTATTGGTAAGGGACTGCGGGCGTTCCGTAAGGGACAACAAGGCGAAGATGATGAAGATGAAAAGCCCAAACACCAGATGAAGGTCGTCAAAAAGGCAGTCGCAAAGTAGAGGAAAGTTGGAATCCGAGAGCCCTGAAAACCATTGTGCCTCTGCAGGGCAGGCATTATTATATGCCTTTTTGTAAAAGTTATCGGAGCAGGTATCAAGCTAATATGATTAGAATGTCCGGCAATGGCAGCAGGGATTAGCGACCATATGTGGACAATAAGAAGAAATTGTAAGGCTAATTAATTTGAGCAAGCCTATGTAATGGCAACACAGAAAAAGGGAGGGTGTAATCACACCCTCCCTTTTAATCAACCTTATTTATACAGTTCTACCGTTTCTTTTTGGGAACGTTTCCATGAACCCAATCGTGTCCCCGAGCCCCTAATGCCGTCAGAATGTTTTTCTCCATTGTTCCCATAGTTTGCTCTATTGTACCCATTTTCTGCTGTATGACACCATTTTGCTCTACCAGCATATTAACATCTGAAGCCAAATGGGCAAAATGATTTGTTAAAAAGTTATCAAACTTTTTTTCTAAACTACCGATTTTCTTTTCTAGTTCTTCTATTGAGCCCTCTTTCTTTTCCTCGCTCATTGTCCTAGCTCCTTTTACCTTTTCCCTATCCACCTACCTACCTACACATACATATGTTATGTGTAATTAAAAACTATTTCCTTTACTTTGTCAAGTATTATCCGTTTATGATATGCTGAATGCATTCAGCATATCATAAAATCAAGCCATTGTCAATACGTGCCTCTAAGGGAACATCACCATTTATATTAATGGTGACCTGCCCCCCAGATAGAATCCTAGCCTCTTCATTACATTTATAGCTGGTTAATCCCGGCGTAGGGAAACAGATAATATCTAACCCACGTTGGGCAGCTTCACATATATCCAACGTAGGGCTCAATCAAGCTGATTTCCGATGGCAGGGTATTGACAATAGGCATATTTGGTGTTTTAATATGACTGTAGGCACTTTTAGGGGATACTCGTAATGGAGATATGTTTGTGTTTTGGGCTGAGTATACTCAAGCCGTGTCTGGAATACCACTTATGATAATGTGGGGAGGCGGAGCTGAGCAGGAGTATCCAATGGCTGGGACCGTAATCAATTTAGCAGGTTTGATAAATAAAGAGAAGCTTCAGGAGCTTGTAGAAAAGGTCTGGCGTCTAGCTGCTTCCCCTATGCTGGTGTTAGAGGCTCGCGGTGAAGTACTGGCCAAAGCAGGCCAACTGCCGGTGGAGTGCCTATGGGGGAAGAAAGTGCCCGGAATAGAATTGGACAGCTCGCCGGCCGCCCGGTGCACAGCAAGGAATTGCCTCCTGTCAAAAGGTCAGGTGCTGGTACCTATCAGAATTCAAGGGGATGTGACCGGTTATGTGCTTAGCTGTTCTGACAATGACCGTGCTCGGGCCGCGCAGGAGATAGCCGCCACGCTGGTTAGCGACAGCATCGTCAGCCAGGCGTATAGTGAGTTCGAGATAAATAGCCTTTCTACAGAAATACTGGAGCGGTACGAAGAGATAAACCTTCTCTATGATCTGGGACAAACTCTGGGGGTCATCTTTGATGCCCATACCATCTATGAGACCGTTCTCAAAAAGATGACCGAGGTTATCGGTGCTCAGAAGGCATGGATAATGATACTGGACAAAGAGGGCGAAAGCCTGCACCTTACTGCGGCCAGAGGACTACCTCAGGAAGGGATGACAGGAGCCACCGTAAAGGTGGGAGAAGGCATAAGCGGCAAAGTGGTCAAAGAGGAGAAGCCCCGGCTAATTGAGGAAGCTGACCAACTTCCGCTGGACCTGCTACCAGGAAAAGACCTCAGCGAGATAGAACCTTTTGTTTCCTTTCCTATGATGTGCGTTCCCCTTGAGGTAAAGGGGAGGGCGTTAGGCGTCATAAACATGGCGGGGAAGCGGTCACAGAAGAAGTTTACTGCCGGGGACTTGAAACTCCTATCGACGATAGCCTCCCAGGCGGCAATATCGATATACAACACTCAGCTGGTCGAAGAGCTTAAGGAGTCGGAGCGGGTTAAGCGAGGTATGGAAATTGCCGAGCGCATCCAGATGAGCCTTCTTCCCAAAGGACCTCCACGATTCGGGGGAGTGGATCTGGCGGGAAGGTGTGTGCCGGCAAGAAATATCGGTGGAGATTACTATGATTTCTTTACTATCTCGGAAGACGTGCTGGACATCGTTATCGCTGATGTATCCGGGCATAGTGTTGGTGCCGCTCTGGTAATGGCCGCTACCAGGAGTGTTCTTCGGGCGGAGGTTTTGCAGAATAACAGTCCCTCCGGGGTACTGACCAGAGCCAGTGCCGCAATGTATGATGATTTAGCGGCGGCAGAGATGTTTATCACCATGTTCTACGTGCGCTACGATCGAAAGACCGGAAAATTGACCTATGCTAACGGGGGGCACAATCTACCCTTTACCTATCGAGCCGCGGATGGACGGTGTATGACTATAGATGCCGACGGCATGTTCCTGGGTGTACTTGATAACCTCCACTTTGACCAGGGCAGGGCAAGGCTTGGTAGTGGGGATATCCTGGTACTTTATACCGATGGCGTAACGGAAGCAAAAAATGATGCCGGCGAGCAGTTTGGTGAAGAAAGACTGTACCGGCTGGTGCAGCAGAACGGTAACATGACGGCACAGGGATTACTGGACGAGGTCTACCGCCAGGTTTACCAGCACATTAGAGATACAGCGCAGGGTGATGATTTCACCACGGTGATTATGAAGGTCACCGGCAAGCCGGGTGAGGAAGGACCACAGGAATCAGGACCACTGCAGATAAGGGGGTGTGGTCAACTGTGAATGAAAAGAGAATACTGGTAGTAGACGATGAGCCTTACGTCATCAGGTCATTGACATTCGTGTTGAAGAAAGAAGGATACGATGTTTCCTCAGCGATAAATGGCGAAGAGGCTCTGGCAAAAGTCCGGGAATTGAAGCCAGACCTGATGTTTCTGGATGTGATGATGCCGAAGAAGAATGGGTATGAGGTGTGCCAGGAGATAAAAAACGACCCGGGACTGAGCGATATCTATATCATCATGCTGACTGCCAAGGGGCAGGAGACGGATAGGGAGAAGGGACTGGGACTGGGTGCCAACGAGTTCATGACCAAGCCTTTCAGCCCGGCGAGAATTGTTGAGAAAGTCAGAGGGCTACTGGGATAGCGCCCTTTTTCAGTATCATGGATTGGCGGGAAACAAATAATATGATAGAGGGTTCTGGTGATTAGCAAGAAAGACGCTGTACCGCAAATAGACTTACGGCTGGTGGCAAGACGCTTCCTGGTCATTTTTCTACCTGTGGCAGCAATACTGGCCGGTATCCTGGCGGTGTTCTATTACACGGAGGTCAGGAATGACAGGGTTGTCTTTGAAATTGGAGCACAGCATAATCTATACACGCCAACAGGCACAATGGTTAGCGAGCTCCAAACAGCGGTGCAAGACTTAATCTTACTGTCCAAGCTAAACGAAATACAAGAAATGCCGGAAAGTCTTGAAGCTGGCTGGCGGGAAGACCTGGCCCGGGAGTTTTCGGCGCTAGCATCAGTCAGGGGAAAATACGACCAGATACGTTTTCTGGACGAGACGGGTATGGAAGTCGTCAGGGTCAACTACAACAATGGCAGCCCCGGCATCGTGCCCGATGAGCAGCTTCAGTCTAAAGCAGGGCGTTATTACTTCGAAGAAACCCTTGTCCATGAGCCGGGGGGAGTGTTTTTATCACCACTTGACCTGAATATTGAACACGGTGAGATTGAGCAGCCGCTGAAACCGGTAATCCGTTTCGGGACTCCAGTTACCGATAGCCACGGCCAGATACGGGGCATCGTTATTCTCAACTACCACGCGGCCAGTATGCTCCTCAACTTTGAGGAGCATACTGGCGAATATGGCCAGACCATGCTGCTTAACTCTGACGGGTACTGGCTTAAGGGGCCAAAGCCTGAAGATGAGTGGGGATTTATGTATCAGGATAAAAGCGACCGGACATTTGGCAATGACTTCCCCGATGCGTGGCAGAGAATCTCCGCAAGCGAATCGGGACAATTCTATAATGCCAACGGGATGTTTACCTATGAGACCGTCTATACTCACCTGGAAGTCCAGAGAGCGATCCCCGGTGCGGACGAAGCTTCTGCATACGTCCCCCGGCTGACCGAAGGCGAGCAGCATCACTGGAAGCTGGTATCTTATGTACCGGCAGATGTCCTCAATCTTGTGTCGAGTGCCATATTGGGCAGGCTCCTGCTGATATATGGGGCTATGGTGGTGCTGCTGGCCGGCGGTTCCTGGACTATGGCGCGGGCGAGTATAAGAAGCAAGCTGGTGGAAGAGAGATTACTAAAATCTGAGAAAAATCTCCTCGATATTGTTTTCCAGACCTCAACCGATGCTATGAGACTGATTGACACGGATTTCAACGTAACCAGGGTCAACCTGGCTATGACAGCCCTGAGCGGACTGGAACCGAAAGCAGTCATTGATAAAAAATGCCATGAAACTTTTAGAGGGGAATTATGCCATACCAAAGAGTGTCTGCTGAACCGGGCAGTAGAAACGAAAGTGGGTGTATCGGTTGATGCAACGATAGAGAAAAAGGATGGAACGAAGGTTACCTGTATTGTCAAAGCATCACCCATAATCGATGAATACGGGGTGGTTCTCGGTGTTCTGGAAGACTTTCTTGACATCACTGAGCGCAAGCAGATGGAGGAACAGTACCAGACCTTGACCGATAGCTCACCAGTCGGCATTTACATTGTTCGGGACAGGAAGTTTGTGTTTGTTAATCCTCAGTTCCAGAAATACACGGGCTTTGATGAAAATGAGTTATTGGGCACTGACCCTTTGCAGCTTGTCCATCCCGAAGACAGGGAGCAGGTCAGGAAAAGTGCCGTTGAGATGCTAAGGGGAAATCGCCTTTCCCCCTGCGAGTTTAGGACTATTGTCAAGAGCGGTAAGGTGATGTGGGCTATGGAGACAGCCACCTCCATTCAATATAGGGGGAAACGAGCCACCCTGGGCAACTTTGTTGACATCACCGAGCGCAAGCGAATGGAGCATGAATTAGGTGACCGCATGAAGGAATTGCAGTGTCTCTATGGCGTTAGTAGCATTGCTGAGAGGCCAAGGATTACTTTGGATGAACTATACCAGGAAGCAGTGAATTTACTTCCGTCGGGCTGGCAATATCCGGAGGATACCTGCGCCAGAATTGCTACTGATGGCAAAGATTTTAAGACAGAGAACTACAGAGAAACCGAGTGGAAACAATCTTCGGATATTACAGTAGATGGAGTAAGAGAAGGTGTTGTAGAGGTCAGTTATCTGGAGAAGAAGCCGGAGATTGATGAAGGGCCATTCGTGAAGGAAGAAAGGTTGCTTATTGACGCTATTACTGAGCGTTTGGCACTAACCATCAAGCGCAAGCAAATGAAAGAAGAGCTGGAGCAGAAGGTAGAGGAGCTGCAAGATGCGTATCATAAACTCAAGGAACTGGACCGGATGAAGGACAACTTCCTGTCCACGGTGTCCCACGAACTGCGGACACCGCTAACCTCAATAAAGGGCTTTGCCGAAATCCTGCTGGACTACGAAGAGGACAGAGAAACTCAAACGGAGTTTCTTACCATTATCAATAATGAGAGTGAGCGCCTGACCAGACTGATAGATGATTTCCTGGACCTCGCCAGGATTGAGGCGGGGCGGATGAACTGGCAGGATACCATGGTAGCCATACCGGAAGCCATCGAGACAGCCAGTAATGCTACCGTGGCACTCTCGGCAAAAAAGAACCTGACGGTAGATATTGGTCTGGAGCCTGACCTGCCCACTACCTGGGTAGACCGGGACAAACTGGTGCAGGTGGTAACCAACCTGCTCAGTAATGCCATTAAATTTACCCCTGAAGGAGGGAAAATACGAGTCGGCGCCGAGGTCATTAAAGGCAGTGAGCCGGATGACCGGTCCGACATAATAAGAGTCAGCGTCTCTGATACCGGTATCGGCATTGCCCCCGAGGAACACCAAACGGTTTTTGAGAAGTTCAGGCAGGCCGGGGATACGCTGACGGATAAACCCAGGGGAACTGGCCTGGGATTGCCAATCTGCAAAGAGATAGTTGAGCACTACGGGGGCAGGATATGGGTAGAGAGTAAACCGGGCAAGGGCAGTACCTTCTACTTCACCCTGCCGGTGGTGGAGAAAGCAGAGGCGGAAGTGCCGAGGGTCAAGGAAAAAAGAGCGGAGGTTGTCATCGAGACAGGCAGGACAATTCTGGTGGTAGATGATGAAACACACATTCGCCGGTTCTTGAACCATGAACTTACCGGCCGGGGCTACCAGGTGATTGAAGCCTCAGGTGGCAGAGATGCGATTGCCCTGGCGAGAGAGCAGCACCCCGATTTGATAACTCTGGACGTGCTCATGCCCGACATTGACGGGCTTGACGTGACGGCGGTGCTTAAGAGCGATCCTGACACCAGGGATATACCGATACTAATCCTCTCCGTAGTAGAAGAAAAAGAAAAAGGCTACCGGCTGGGAGTAAGCGATTATGTGACCAAGCCTTTTGGCAAGAAGGTGCTGATGGATAGCATAACCCGGTTGCTGGGACCGGCTCAAAAGACGATACTGGTGGCAGATGCTGACCGGGCGCTGGCTAAGACAATCAAATCTGAACTGGAGAAGAGAGGCTTTTTCGTTTATGTCGCCTATGACGGTGCCAGAGCACTGAAGGTGGCGGAAAGCAAGCCGCTGGACCTTATAATCCTGGATACGGTAATGCCCAAGGTGGATGGGTATGAGGTAATGAAGCTATTGAAGGACAAGCCCGACACGGCTGATATACCC
>SDBV01014070.1_pt1 | contig 10112 bp, 13 predicted proteins | sample 2277081 | NCBI WGS metagenome assembly SDBV01 (sample SAMN10402039, study PRJNA504765) | marine sediment metagenome | isolation source: marine sediment core GS10_PC15, 223 cmbsf | place: Arctic Ocean: Southern Knipovich Ridge | collected 2010 | reverse complement strand
GTGTGGTCGCAGAGTCAGTTGGATATATTTGAGTTTGTTAAGAATGGCGAGGGCAACGCGGTAGTGGAAGCGACTGCTGGGTGTCTGTCAGGCGATACCTTGATTGGGGTAAATCGAGCCGGGAAAAGTTACCAACAGGCATTAAAAAAGCTAGTTCATCTTTTCAACGGTGGAAAACTTAGTGGAAAATATCATAATCCTGATATTCCCACTAAGGTGCGTTCTCTTGTAGACGAAGATATAATAGGGCTAGGTAGTGTTGCGGCGGCTGTATACAGTGGGGAGAAACTAACTTATGAAATTACAACAGAATCAAATCATTGCATAAGAGCAACTGCTAAACATAAATTTTTAACCCCTGATGGATGGAGAGAGCTAGGCGAGTTAACTACACGTCATAGATTAATGATAGACGTAGGAAAATCTACCGACACTGCTAAGAAAAAGAAACTATGGTACAGACGCATAACTAATATGCATCACCATCCTTATCATCACCGAAGTCAACAATATAGATGCGCTTGGATTCACCGCCTAGTCGTCGAAGCAGAATTTAACCACTTACCCTATAATAAATTTGTACAACTTATAAGGTCTGGTGATATAAAAAGATTAAAGTTTTTAGACCCAGAAGTACATATTGTCCACCATATTGATGGAGATACGCACAACAACAATATTGGCAACTTGGTGGTAATGAGTAAAGAAGAACATCTTAGCCACCACGCAATAAATGGTGGCTGGAAACATGTTCAAGCTTCTGTTGTAGGAAGCAAAATTAAATCTATACGAAAGTATGGAGTTGAGTCTACATTTGATCTAACAATGACAAATTCTGCGCGTCAAAATTTCCTGGCTAATAATATTGTTGTTCACAACAGCGGAAAAACTACCACGCTTGTAGAAGCACTCCGATATACAGACCCAGGCATCCGGGTGGGATTCGTCGCCTTCAACAAGCGCATCGCGGATGAACTACGCGAGCGTTCTCCTGATCACGTACATGTAAGCACACTGCATTCGCTCGGACTCCGCAATATCAAACGCACTTTCCCTAAGACAAAAGTTGTCAAGAATAAGATGTGGAAATTGCTCGACCAGTACAGTCCCACACTGAAATATAGTGAACGTCAGTTGCTCAAAGAAAATGCTGGTGTTGTTATGCGGTTAGTGAGTTTACTAAAGGCAACACTAATAGTGCCAAGTATTCAGCAAATGAGATATATTGTAGATCGCTATAGTTTAACAATTAATGGTCAAGAAACTTTCATATTTATGGCAGCTAATCAATTGTGGCATATGTCGATAAATGCAATCGGGGATATGGTTAACTTTGATGATATGATTTTTGCTTCCGCAAATGGAGAAGTGAGTTGTGACAAATTTGACTTCTTGTTTATCGATGAAGCGCAAGACTTGAACAACGCGCAGGCACAGTTTGCCCTAAATTCAGTCGCAGAGGGTGGACGTGTTGTGGCAGTGGGAGACCGGTTTCAGGCGATTTTTGGCTTCCAAGGAACGGACACAGACTCAATACCCAATCTGATTAATAGCTTAGACGCAACTACATTCCCGCTCACAGTCACCTACCGATGCCCAACCAAGGTAGTGCAATTAGCACAGCAAATCGTCCCGCACATCCAGGCGCGCGAAGGCGCACCCGAAGGCATTGTAGAAACTATTCGATTGATGGAGATGCAGGAGTTACTGAAAGAGGGCGATCTAGTGATCTGTCGTGTCAATGCGCCCCTAGTGCCACCTGCGTTCTCTCTGATACGCAAGGGTGTCAAGGCAGTCATTCTAGGGCGCGAGATCGGACGTGGGTTGACCACCCTAATTAACAAGATCGGCAAACGCACCACATCGAACGACCTATCCGATTTGTTAACACACATGTCTACATATATACAGCGCGAAACGGCAAAGCTCATGGCGGCTAAGAAGCACAGTCGCGCGATTGCATTGGGAGATCAGTTTGCCACGATTATGGCACTTGCAGATGGTTGCGATAGTGTTGCCGAGATAAAGAGTAAGATTGAGCGCGTCTTTGATGATAACCGCAAGGGCGTGACGTTTTCGTCGATACATAAGATCAAAGGTGGTGAGGCAGAGCGGGTGTTTGTATTAGAGCCAAAGTTGATCCCGCATCCCCTCTGCGAGTCCGACTGGGAGTTGGAGCAAGAGAAGAATCTCGCGTTCGTTTCTATTACGCGCGCGAAGGCAGAACTATATTTTGTGGAGTAGGAGAGAATGAAAAAGACACGCTGGACAAAGGAAGAATTTATTGAGGAGGTAGACCCATGCGGCTACAGATTTAGAATTTGGTGGTTCTTTTTGTGGCATAGGTATGTTACGTTGCTGGATGTTGCAAACGCCAAGTTGTCCTTGACAAATAAACATTCTGTTATTTGGGATTTGGCAGGAGCACATTTTGCCGCACGATGTTTAGGACGCGGACAGAGCAATTTTGGAGCTTCCATCCGCGCTGAGTTGGAGGCATCATGACAAAACATACCCCAGGGCCATATTTACTAGCAACAAATACGGAGACAGGACTTCCGGTTATAGTAGCCAAAGATGGGCCATGCATCATAGAATTTACTGAATGGTCAAGCACTGGAAAAAGCGACCTAGCTGTTGTTGAAGGTAGTGCTAAATTCTGGCTGAGAGCAGGCAATGCTTATGATGGGCTAGTAGAAGCATTTGCAATGAAACTATACGAAAAATTTGAGGGCATACACGGCGCATGGGAAAGCATGGACGAAGAATACAGAAAAGAATATCGCTTGCTTGCTATCGGTATTGCAGGAGAAACAGAAAAAGTAGAATAATCGTTTCATCACTTTGTACTAGGCGACTCGTCCGACATACTTGACTCCGTGAACGACTTCAGTCACCTAGTACAAAATGATGAAATAGACAAACTAAGGAAACACATACACACATGGCTATCGATATAACACAATTGGAACTTGACCGCGCCAGATCGCTCGCGCTACGCGCCTTGATGAAAGTGTCGCATCGGGAATACGCACCCGGAGTTGGCGAACTGCGCGAGGCGATAGAAAGAGACCCCGACCTGATTTCCCGCTTCTGTGTATTTTTGGCAATCGGAGGAACTGCTATTCGGGATCAAGTCGATGTTGCCCTTATCACCCTATTGCAGTCGCCAGCCTCGTTTGCTGAGTTCCGGCAAGCAGGCAAACTGTTGCTGCTCGGCAACGATGTATACAACGCGGCAGAACCATACGAGGATTTGCAAAGTCTGCAACCCTTCCGCATATTCCGTATCGCACAGTTTATCGACCAGTCCGACCGCGCTGTGCCGCGCGCCCTAAAAACACTTATGCGCGATTATCTTGGTATGATTGAGCAGAACACCAATCGCTTCGATAGCATTGCATTATTGAACCGCAGTAATCTGCGTTGGGCCTACAAGCGATTTCACATGCGGCCTAATGAACGCGCCCAGGCCATTCTATTTGACGACAACCCGCCCAGCGACAGCAAGTTTGCCGCGATCAAGCAAATCGTGGCCGAGTCAGATGTTGCAAAGAAGGCGCTCCTAATTGTCGAGCATAAAATCCCCTACCGGATTGCATCTACTCTAATCCCCAAATTCAACGCCGAAGCAGGCATAGCGCTGATAAATGCTATGTCGCCTACAGAAGCACTGAATAGTCGCAAGTGGGTTGAGGGCAGTGGGCTGTTAAATATTACCGAGGTAAAGGACTTGTACGTCGCTAAGGTTGCCCGCGCGACTGCATCGGTTGCATCTGCCGATCATCGTGCATCTGCACAAGGCAAAGATGAAGATGTAGAAGCTGCGGTGCAAACCGCCAAGCAAGTTTCTGTAGAGCAGTCACAGCGCATCAAATCAAACCTGCTTATATTGGTCGATATAAGTGGCTCTATGAACGTCGCTATTGATACCGCTGTAAAATTCGGGGCGCGCATTGCCCCGTTGTGCGATAATGATTTGATGGTGATTGCACATAATACAGAGGGGCGTGTTATTAACGTGCCAGTTGATGAACGCGGTAAGCTTGCTGCATGGGAACAAACGTTCAAAGGTATCCGCGCAAGTGGTGGCACTAATCATCAACGTGGACTTATACGCGCGCTAGAGGCTGGCTTTATGCCACAATCTATTGTGCTAATAACTGATGGTGGCGAGAACGGAGGCGATTTCACGCTGAACTTGACAAACTTTGCCGCGAATGCTTCTGTCGAGCCACACATTGTGATGATACACCTGGATGGAGAAACTAATCGACTGGGCGCGCGACTAGAAAACTCGTCGCTCAGATATGACGAGTTGCACTTCGATGGTGATTATTATTTATTCGACCAGGTTGGAGCATTGCTGGGTGGGCCTGCCGCGAAGTCGTTGGTGCAGAGAGTGCTAGATACTGAGCTACCGAGGAGAGCATAGATGTTGTGGCTTTGGATAATATTAGGTGTGTTAGTAGAGATATATTTGCTAGGTGTTGCTTTTCATACTGGACTTGTGATAAACGAAAACAGCAGAGATTTCACGAAAGACTTCATAATATCATTTATGGCATCATGCGCGTGGCCTATAATCTATATTTATCAAGGATGGCAACGCAAAAAAGTGCAGAATAGTGATAAATCTGATTAACAAAGCCGCGCGCCACAAGCCTAAGTCCTTCATCGCGCCTGTGATGACCAAGCACGCCAAACTGTTCGTCGTGCAGGACAACATTCCGTATTGGTTTGTCGCCGAGGTTGAGTATCCCGATTGGTACGTGCTAATCCCAAACAAGGATACTCAAACCGCACGCGTCATGCGCAATGCGCACCCTAACGAGTATATCGGCTACATGAGTATATTGCCATCGTTCTTTGTGATTGCCCTATTTCCAATTAGCAACACAGTCTGGTTAGTAATGCCTTTTAATTTCAGCGATGCAGCACAGCGCGGCTGGGCTACAGGATCGCCACGCCCGATGCATCTAGTGCTTGATAATATTACCGCGTTAGACGTTGTTAAAGCACGTGCCTTGGGCGATGCACTGATATTTGACCATCTGTCCAGCATCATGAGTGGTGGTACGAAAGAGTTTCAGGTCGCGCAATCTGTTTTTGATAAACGCTTAGAGGCAGTGCGCGATGCAGAAAAGAGGGAGGAAGAGAAGTCGCAGCGTCATGCTAGACAACAGAAAATGCAAACCGAGCGCGGCAAGCTAGAGACCGCACTAGAGTTTATGGGCGCGAAGCTATCCGATTGGACACGCGAGATTGACGGGTACTTGGTGCGCTGGGAGATCGATGGGCAGGTGTACCGTATGAATGTAGATACTAATTTGCGTGTTAAAAGTGCTGGGGTGTGCCTAGATGGAACAGACGATTGGCACAGTCTGTCTAGTGTAGTTGGTGTAATGCAGGAACGTGCAGGTGCGATAGAAAATGATGAGCATGGAGATTGGTAAATGATAAAAGTAACAGAACCTTTTGAAGGTACAGTTGAAATTTGCTTCTCGACAGGACTACGAGTCAGCATAGTTGATAAAACTAAAGATAGTCGTAACGGGAAACCATGTCTATATATCAACGCGGCAGGTCACGGCAAAGACGGTGGGCATGATACAATTTTTATACGCCCGGAAGCAGCTAACTCATTTACTATTTTCTTCAATACCTTCCAGACCTTTGAGTCGCAATTGTGAGCAACATAATACTATGCGGCTGTGGCGCGTTGGGATCGCATATCGCGATGGGGATTGGGCATAGTGACCACGAGTTTCTCTTGCTTGATGACGATACAGTAGCATCAGAGAATATTTTTACGAGTGCATATTCTTCCGAATCAGTAGGTAGACTCAAAGCGCAAGCCTTAGCCCAGATGCTATATAGAAAGTACAGTGTTAACACTCTGCTATATCGCAAGGCTATCACAAACAAAAAGCAAGTCGTCAACCATATTGGGCCTCAGCCGCTCTTGGTAATTGATGCATTTGACAACATCGAGGCACGTTCCTACACTATCGGTCTCACTGCCAAGGCCACCGTCCATATCAGCATCGGCGAACACGGCATCGGCGCTATCGAATGGGACGACGTATTTCAACTACCTACAGATGGCTATGCGCGCGGTGAGAACCCAGTCTGCACGAACGAATTAGGTCGCAATTTGATACTCTTTACATCTACAGTCGCAAGTGTTATAATAAATAAGTATTTATCAACAGGTGTGAAGGAATCTGCCTACGTAGATGTTAACAAGTTGGAGATATATAGATAATGGCAAAAACAAAAGTGCATAACGATTCTTATACAAAGCGCGTGACAGTTAAGCGAACTGGCAGTATGAAATCTCTAAAATTTGACAAGACTTTCACGCATGGCTGGCCTGACTATTGGAGGCCGGAGGATTTTACAGCGATAGCAACCGAGCAAGGTGGTATACACCTAGACGACGGCGAATTTATTCCTATGCATACTATAGAAAGCATTAAGTTCGAAGACCCTAAAGAATAATGGAAGTCCGAGTAAACAGCGACAGTATTGAACCTTGTCAAATAGACCCTGTTCTAAATGAAATCAGGCGCACTTTAGTAGACACATTCGAACATCTACTCAATCGAATAGATGAAGAATTTATCTATCCGCCAGATGCAAATATTAGTGACGTGTCTGCTTCTGAATCTATTCATTTATTCGATGTTCGGGTCTGGCTCGATACACAATACTTGGACATGAGAATATCTATGAAAGCAACAATGATAAAGGAAGAATAGTGCACTGCGTCTACGATGGCTTTGCCGAGCACATGCGATACATCGGAGAGCCGAATTACTCTGACGTGTTCGAGGAATATATAAAGCGCAAGCGATCTACGCATGCAGATAACCCTCACCAATACACGTTCGCAGGCGTCCTGCCGTGGCTCTACTGGCACATGCTATTCGAGCACAATCTACGTACCAATCGGGTGATCGAGATGCGACTGCAACGTAGTTATCTAGAGCTATCAGAATACATACCCGAAGCTGACGAGGTACAACGAGAAATCATGATGAACAAGACGCGCTATTGGGGCAAGCAAGTTGACCAGATCACGGTTGAACCTGCCGTGTATTGCTTATTGAATGAGCAGCACGCACAGTTCTCAACCCAAGTCCCGTCACACAAAGGCGCACGTGTGATTATGGCATTTCAATTTAAGGTAATGCACTAAGGAGATAATATATTATGCCACTCAAAAATATATTTGGAAGTCTTTTGATAGGACTAGGAATATCAGCAATGCTTGAAACAGGAGGTCAAAGCCCTTTTAGCATACTTGTTATTATTGGTTGGCTTGTAGTGATATATATACCAGTAGAAAAATAACATAGAACTAACTGGAAGGATGAATGATGCAAGTATTTGTGATGAACTGTTGTATAATTGCAATTTTTGCGGTCGTAGCCGCTATAGTCGTCTGGATAATATTTCCAGAAGAAAACAAATATAGAAGGAGTTAGAAATGTCCGAAGAAACAGAAGATACACAAGATGCAGTAGAAGTTGTAGTAGGCCCACTGGTACGAGTTGCCCTGCATGGTGAGGATGATTTCGAGGTAGCGTTCTCGGAACTCAACGAGGCCGCACACACAGACCATGACCCGGCCAGTGTGTCTGATGTAGATGTGATTGAGTTGATTGCGACGCATATGGACATTAGTGCGGATGTGTTGGCACAGCGCGTGTATGGGACTGAGAATGCACGTGTGGAGAAGTTGGTTGTCAGTCGACCCAATACAGGTAATATTATGATACGGCCTGAAACGGTGCTTGGATGAAAAGACTCTGGCAGAAAGTTCGGCATTGGTTTACTCATAATTTTGATGATTGGTCAGACCCGCGAGAGGCTCAAATCGGAGGTTTGATAACAGCTATAAGTAGCGGGGAATCAACTATATTGATACAAATCAAGACGTGTAAGATATGTAATTATATAGAGAGGCGTACTCTATGAGTAAACGTCGTCGCTTCTACCAATACAACTACGCCAACACCGGCAAGCCTATCTTCTTCGAGGACATGGGTAACTTGCTGAAAATTAGTGGCATCTTGCTCGAAGGAATGAGTAGTCAGATATTGGTTGTATCGCCAACAGGAACAGTACCTGAACCCTGGTCAAGTCTCGACGACGACGAGAGGGGTTTAGAACTATTTGCGATGCAAGTTGCAAAGCCTACTCTGAAAGAATGGTCGACTATCCTACGCCAGACCGACGACCCTGTATATTTCATCGAAGACGAGACAGGCACAGCCAAGTCTGTCCACCGCAAGCAACAACGTGCAATCTCTGGCGCGATACAGCAACAAATCTGGGCGCGTGATAACTTCACGTGTCTATTTTCGGGTAAGCGCATGGGGGAGGTATCGCTCACCGTGGATCACTGGATGCCATTAGAGCTAGGTGGCAAGAATGACCAGACCAACTATATCTCCATGTCGCGCAAGATCAACAAGCACAAGGGCAATCAGCATCCTAAAGCATGGTGTGAGGCGAACGAGTATAATTATGACGAGGTGATGAGTTATTTAGATGGCTTTATAACCATCGAGGGTCTATCGCATTTGAAAGGAAAGTTGTAAAAACTCGCCCTTGACAAATATGTATTTATAGCTTAGAATCTACACTAGATTGACAGAAACACATGCACCTTAACATGGCGACCCTCGAAAGAGGATGTTGAAAAAAAGGCAGTTGACACTCGTACGAAAGTAACATAGTGCATCTTCGTGCCTCGACAGCAGCTAACACACCATTCCAAGTCGAAAGATTTGGGTCGCCTCCAATAATTGCCAGATCGAAAGGTCTGGATAATTTCGACGACTAGCTCAACGGCAGAGCATTCTATAAGTTACCACCAGTTGTTTACACTTGTACGAGTTGAGAACGTTACAACTCGTGCCCTCGAATTCAACTAACAAACTTGTATCCCCTTACATGGGAAAGGTTCCTGGTTCGAATCCAGGGTCGTCGACCTAGGCGGGACGGGTAGGATTGCCCCCCTCAGTTCTACCTCCCGCCGATTTTATCAGAGTGTAGGAAAGCCTGGTAATCCGTTGCGTTTGGGACGCAAAGAACGCTGGTTCGAATCCAGCCTCTCTGACTGATCTATCGTGCCCAGTAGTAACTTACAAACAATTAGCTCAGTTGGTAGAGCTTCAGTATGTAAACTGATGATCGCTGGTTCGAGTCCAGCATTGTGTGTACGACAAGTTTCTGCGCCTTGTACGATGATCTTCTTTCAAACCATGAGCCTCAACGTTGCAGCAGAGTACATCTAGCCGACACGCCGAGGCTCTTTCTATAGAAAATAATGGCAAACTCTCATGCGATTAGATAAAAATAGTATCATTATTACTATAACTTCACTGAAATTGCAGCCCTACGATGCGCAGCACTTTATTCGAATTATTGCATGGGATGTTTTAAATAATAATATATCAGAAGTAACAAAAGAGCTTGCTCGTCGTGCAACTAACTATCCACATGTACCTGATTTGGTTAAGGCAATTGCAGAATGGAACTTAGATTACCCGCCCGACGAAGTTTTATTCACTCTCATTGACGAACTCATCGAAGCCCCTAAAACGGTAAACGCCAATGGCAACAGCAACATTTGAACGCACAAACAGTAACGGTCTGAAATTTCTACCCATTCTATTACTCGCGCTCATCGCGTTTGCTCTGTTGGCAATCACCTATACTTCGCACGCGGTAGAGCGCCACGGCGTCACCGAGGTTAGCGCTATTCGCTCGTGTATGCGCAGAGATGGGCCTTACCAAACCTGGCGCTCGACCAGAACCCCAAACACGTTCTATCACATCTGCGAGTTGCCAGATGGAAGATTCGGTCTACAGGTCGTAGTTGATGAAATTGCCGAGTGCATCGAAAAGACCTGCTTTGTTAAAGGTAATGGTAGCTGGAAAGAAGTAACCAGTTATCTGCGCAAATTCGCAACTAGATTCAAAGGACAAGCACCCTATTAAGTCGCCCAATCGGGTTGACAAATTTATACAATGGTGATAAATTATTATTTATAGACATGGAGATTGTGGCAAGGCAATGCGCTCGTCCGTGGCAC
>SDBV01014069.1_pt1 | contig 10112 bp, 9 predicted proteins | sample 2277081 | NCBI WGS metagenome assembly SDBV01 (sample SAMN10402039, study PRJNA504765) | marine sediment metagenome | isolation source: marine sediment core GS10_PC15, 223 cmbsf | place: Arctic Ocean: Southern Knipovich Ridge | collected 2010 | reverse complement strand
GCTGCGCTGTCTGATCGCGGCCGCGATCATGGCGTTGCCGCTACTGGCTATTGGGACATCGGCGCTTTCGGCGTTGGAGTTGGTCGGCGGCATGGTGGTGGCCACGTTGCTGTACCTCGGCGCCCTGTGGGCGACGCGCGAGGTCTCGCGCGCAGACCTCTCGATGGCCTCTGAGTTGTTGTCGCGCGTCTATCACAGGGACACGGCTTGAGTACCGCCTCCAATACCAAAGTGCTGGTCATTAGCCAGGAGCCGGTCGGTACCCACGCGCATAGGCCGACCCGCAACTCGGCGCTATTCGGGGAGTTGGAGAAACTGATTGACGTGACCGGCTATCTCGAACCGGCGCTTTCGCGTATCGAGCTGGCTCGGGTCAGGCTGCGCTACTTCCATCCCCGAATCGAGAGTTGGCGCAATCGGGCGCGCCTCAACCCGGCCGCATTCGACGTGATGACCCGAGCCATCGACCGACAGCTCGATGCCTGGCCGGGGCGGTTCGATGTCGCGTTCCTGCTCCAGACGCTGTTCGCTCCTGGGAGCATCGAACCGCCGTTTCCGTTCGTCGTCTACACGGACAACATCCACACCGTGACCGAACGCGAATACCACGAATGGATCCCACTTTCGTCGCGTGCGGGCCGTGAGTTCATCGATCGCGAGCGGTGCACGATGCGCAGCGCCAGCTACGTCTTCACGAAGAGCGAGTTCGCGCGCCAGGCGATCCGCAGCCTCTTGCCGAGGCGCTCGTTGGCATCCTGGGCGATCCGAAACGGGCCAGGGAGTTCGGGCGGCGCTCACAGCAGCGCGTGTTGGAGCGATTTACCTGGTCGAGCGTCGCGGAACGAATGGTGCCCTATCTCAGTGACGCCGCCACGGGCGGTTAGACGCACGTACTAGCCAGGCAGGCCTCGATTTGGGCATTGCCGCCGGCACGCCGATGCGGACCTCGCCCGCAGTTATTACCGGTGCCAAGGAAGGTGAACGGTGTCCGGGGAGAACGGAATCTCTGCCCGCCCCAGAAACCCACGGACTCGATGTTCGTGGTTCGCTATCTCGCTCAGCGCGGGCCTCGCGTTGGTCGGCCCAGTGGGAGCAGCCGAGGCTGGCGCGTGCTCGAAGTTTGTTGCGACGAACGGCTCTGACGGGAGCGCAGGAACTCAGGCTCAGCCCTACAGGACGGCCCAAAAGCTGGCCGACTCGCTGGCAGCCGGCGACACCGGATGCTTGCGGGGCGGGACCTATTCAGGAACGATGAACGTATCGAGCGGCGGAACGCGGTCCGCCCCGATCACGATCACCAGCTATCCGGGCGAGCGCGCGACGATCGTCGGCAGGGTCTGGGTCAAGGACAGCGCGAACTTCGTCAACGTCTCGTCGCTCGATCTCGATGGACGCAACGGCTCCAACCTGGTCGGACCGATGATCAACGGCGACGATGTCGCATTTACCGACAACGACATCACGAACGGCCACACGGCAATCTGCATCAGCCTCGGCGCGACCACCTACGGTCGCGCCTATCGAACGGTGATAGCCCGTAACCGTGTCCACAACTGTGGCAAGCTGCCGGCCGCCAATCTCGACCACGGTATCTATGTCGAGAACTCGACCGGCGCGCAGATCGTCGACAACGTCTTCTACGACAACGCCGATCGCGGCGTACAGCTGTACCCGGACGCTCAGGGCACGTACGTAGCCCGCAACGTGATCGACGGAAACGGCGAGGGTGTGCTGATCGCCGGCGGCGCTGAGGAGTTCGGCCCGCGGGCGACCAGCAACTCGACCATCGAGAACAACATCATCACCAACTCGACCGTTCGCCACAACGTCGAGTCGTGGTGGGGGACCTCGCTCGTCGGCCAGAACAACGTTGTGCGCAACAACTGCATCTACGGCGGCGCTCGCGACAGCGACAATCACGGGCTCGCGGCACCCGATGGATTCACCGCAACCAGCAACCTGTTCGTCGATCCGCTGTATGCGAATCGCGCGGCGAAAGACTTCCGTCTCGGTTCGAACAGTGAGTGTGCCGGCCTGCTCGCCGGCGGCTCGGCGCCCCTGCCGCCGACGACCGAGCCTTCGCCGACGACCGAGCCTCCACCGCCTAGGAAATGCAAGGGCAAGGGCAAGGGCAGGGACAAGAAGGGCAAGGGCCGCAAGCGCTGCTACACGCTCCGTATCGCCACCACCACCGACCGCGCCCGCACGGGTCGGAAGCTCGTGCTCAAGGGCCGCGTCTCGCCCGACCCGCGCCGTGTGGACGTTCGCGTGAAGCGCAGGGGCCGCTGGGTACGCGTGGCATCTCGGCGCCCGCGACGCAAGCGATTCAAGGTCAAGCTACGTGTCAGGAAGGCGTTCTCTCGCAATGGCAGAGTCCGTCTGCGAGCGAGCGTTCGTGGAACGAACGCCTCCGTCAGCCTCCGCGTGCGGCTCGCGCGGTAGAGCCTATTTGCGAGCCGCGAGGCGGATGTTGACGCTGCGGGCGAGCGCTCCCGGCATCCGGCGTCTGAGCTTGTAGGGAAGCAGTCCGATCGCACTCTCCGCCGCTTCGATTCCAAGCAACGGCAGCAGCCGAGCGCCGTTAGAGCGGGGCACGATGCTGCTGACGCTCGCAAAGCCCGCCTCGCGCATCAGTCGCGCCAGTTCGCGATTCGTGTACTCCTTGAGGTGTAAACCGGTTGCGGTTCGGTCAAAGTGTTTGGAGACGTCGTGCGGTCCCGTGATCCGGTTCGGGGTGATGCAAATGTATGTCCCACCAGGCCTGAGCGCCGCGTAAATGTTGCGCAGCTGGGCGCGCGCGTCGTCGGGATGCAGATGCTCCATCAGCTGGTTGGAGAAGGCGACATCGACGCTGCCAGGTGCGACCGCTACGCTGACGCCATCGGAGAGCACCAGCTCGACGTTCGCCGGCAGCTGCTCGGGAGTGACCTCCGTCGACACGTCCAGTGCAGTGATGCGCCCGCTGCGGACCGCGGCCGCGATCGATAGTTCGCAGTCGCCGGCCCCGATCTCGAGCAGGTGCGACTCAGGACCTAGATACCGGGTCAGATACAGGAGCTGGCGATCGATCTGGCGCGCGCGCTCGTCGCGATCGGAGCGCTTGGAGAGCTGCGGCATGTCAGGGACCCGCTGGAACAGCTCGTCGTATAGGACGCCGTACAGCTCAAGCCGCCGCTTGCGCGGAGCTTCCCGCAGCCGATCCGCTAGCTCGCGCTCGACGAGGTAGTGATGGCGAATCCGGTCCGGTGTACGGGGCTCACTGAAGTGGTCGTGCCTCATCGTGAGCCCCCGGTGCGACCGAGCATGCCGCGCAAGCGCGTGACGGCGGGTGACAGCTTGGCCTTGAAGCGCAATCCGGAGTCCTTGTGGTACACGCCGACGCGCGGCCACTCGAGCTTTTCGGCCGTGCCTGCCGCTCCGGGCAGCGCCGCGCCACGCCGGTACCCTGCGGCGCCCGCCGCCGCAACTACGCGCGGATCGACGTCACCGTAGGGATAGGCGAGTGACTCGCAAGGTCGGTTGAGCATCTCGGCGCACCTCGAGCGCGAATCGGCCAGTTCACGTGCCAACTCGGAATCACCGATCTCGGTCAGACGCGGATGACTGGCGCTATGAGAGCCGATCTCCCAGCCGCTGACGGCCAACTCGTCAATCTGCGCCCACGACATCGGCGCCAGCTCATGCTCGTGCGGGCCACCGAGCCAACGGTCGATCCCCGGCCACGACATCGGGCGGTCGCTGTCGGGGTAGTCGGTCGGCACGAAAAGCGTGCCGGGGATCGCGAACTCGTCCAGGATCGGCCGGGCAAGTTCGTACACGGAGATGAACGCGTCGTCGAATGTCGCCGCGAACAGCCGGTCCGCCGGTCGCTCGACCAACGAAGCGAAGGTGCAGCCGCTGTAGCCGCGTCCGACGAGTATTGCGAGCTGCGATCGCAGCCGCTCCGGCGTGATCGATAGCTGAGCCGGCCAGCTATCACTGACCGCGTGGTAGCAGAGTGCGATCGCGCTCATCCGGACCGCTCCCGCAGCAGGCCGTCGTAGAGGTCCGCCCACCGCTCCGTGATGCGATCGAGCTCGAACTCTCCCAGCTTGGCGTGGGCGGACTCAGCCATCGAGCGTCGCAGCTCGGGCTCGGAGAACAGCCGTTTGATTGCGGCGGCGAGCTCCGCTGAATTCTGGCGGGGTACCAGTATCGCGCTGACGCCATTCTCGAGGAACTCGTGCGGCCCGCCGACATCGGTCGATACCAGCGGTGTGCGATGGGCCATGCACTCGAGCGCGAACAGCGAGGTTCCCTCGTAGTCGGAGCTGATCGCTGCGACGTCGATTCCATCAAGTACCGCAGCGATGTCTTCACGCTGGCCGAGAAAGTGGACGCGCCCCTCGAGCGACAGATCCCGCACCTGCTGGCCCAGCGCCTGTCGGCATTCGCCGTCCCCGGCCAGCACGAGGTGGGCCTCGGGGTATGACCGGCTGACGGCCGCGAAAGCGTCGATCAGCACGTGGAGCGTCTTCTGCGGGCGTAGGCTCGCAATCGTCCCGACTACCGGCGCCTGACGATCGATCGTTAGCTCGTCGCGTAAGTCCTCGCTGCCGGTTCGCTTGCGAGCGATGTACGGCCCAGGGATGTGGACGACTTTCGCCGGCGGTATGCCCTCGTCGGCGATCATGCGATCGCGGTCGGCAGCGCTGCCGGCAGCCGCGACGGTCGCCAGACGCCCGACCAGTTGCCCGTCGAGCAAGCGCCGCAGCGGGCGGCCCTCGAACGACCAGGAGTGTTCGTGGGCGACTATCACCGGTACCCGTGCGAGCTTGCCGATCACGCTTCCCGACACGTTGGAGCCGAACATATGAGTGTGCAGCACATCGATCTTTTCGCGTCGCAGATACGAGGCCAGCCTTCTCCATGCCATGACGTCGAGCCTTGTGGTTCTTCCCAGCGTGAAATGTGGAATCCCGGCCGAGCGAACCTGGTCGAGCAGTGGGCCTTCCTGCGCCCGTGTCGTGCAGAGCCGCACGTCAAAGCGATCGCGGGGGATCTGCGTAGCGAGAGCCACCACCAGCCGTTCCGCGCCGCCGGGGTCCCAGTCGAGTCGGTCGATCATCATCAAGACGCGCGGGCGCCTATCGCGGGCGCTCATGCGTCGTGCGCAGGTTCGCGTAGCGCAATCGCCAGCAACGCGGGGCCGAGCGATAGCAGCAACCACAGCTGCTTGCTGAATTGCGTCGATTGAAAGAAGTCGGCTGCGAGGATGCCCATCGCCGCGACGAACACCCCCCAGGCGATCAGTTGCATCTCGCCGTCTCCGATCTGCCGGAACCGCAGCGCAGCCTTCGCCGCACACGAGAGTGAGAATCCGATGATGCCAAGGAACATCAGGAGTCCCGGTATGCCCAACTCGGAGAGCATCTGGAGGTAAATGTTGTGGGTCTGCTTGGGGGCGACTATGACGAAGTCGCTGCGCCGTATGGCACCCGGCTGAAGCAGGTAGTGGACGGACGAGACCCTGAAGTTGTCGAGGCCGACGCCGGTCAGCGGTTTGTCCTGGCTCATGCGCCAGCCGATCGTCCACAGATCGACGCGCCCGGTTCCCTGGCCGAGGTTGGTCACGCGTTCTCGTGCCTGTGGAGCCGCGAAGGCAGCGAAGTAGGTGACTGCTATTACGGACACCAGCAGGACAGCGGTCAGTGCCGCGCCGCGTCGCCGACCGGCCGCGAAAACGGTCGCCGCAGCCACGACACCGAGCGCCAGCAGCCCGCCACGCGACAGCGTTAGTAGCACACCGAGCAGCATCAGAAAGCCCGATCCGAACGCGATCGCGCGAAGCACCGAGGCGCGCTTTGCTGCGACGCCGAGCGCGAACGCCAGGACCCCGCCGGCGAGCAGTACCGACGCCAGTTCGTTGGCTTCTCCGACCGCGCCGGACAGCCGACTCGCGTCACCTGAGCTGACGAGCAGTCCGTACGCGCCCGACAGGAGCGCCCCCAAAACGAACGCGATCGCGACCCAACGGGCGGCACGGCGCTCGCGGACGGCGGTGAACATGATCGGGAACAGCGCCATGTTGAGCGCGAAACGGGTCGTGCCGTTGACAGCGACCGACGCGCTCTCGGCCCAGATCACGCTCATGCCAGACCAGCACAGGAAGACCAACAGCAGAAACGACGCGTATGGGTGTGCGTCGAAGAACAGACCCCGCTTGTCGTGCCGGGTGGCGACCGTCGCGACCCACGAGATCGCTAGCAGCACGCCGATTATCTTGGTCAGGCTCAGCGCCGGGCTGGACGGCAACACGTCGAGGAACGAGACAAACGTGAATATGCAAACCCCAACGGTCAGGTTTCCCAGCACCAGAGCTACGAACGCCAAGCCGAACGCACCGGCGATCGCCAGTGAGGGTTGTACGCCGGCAAGCAGGCCGAGTAGCGCCGCCAACGCGAGAATGATCGGCGCGATACCGAGCGAGGGTAGACCGAGACGGGCGGTCACGGTCGTCGAGCTAGCTCGAGGTGGCCGACGCCCGCCCGCGCTGGCGGCCGCTCCGGACCGGTTCGAGTTCGTCTTGGCCGATTGCGCCGTAGTAGCCGTAGGTGGTGTTGTCCGTAACACCGACGACCGCGAAGCCCAACGGCTTGATGCCCTGCTGTGCCAGTAGCTCTCCGAGGCGCGTCAGCCGGTCGAGGCGGGTCTTGCCCATCCGGGCGACCAGCAGGACGCCATCAGCCATCTGGACAAGCGGAAGCGCGTCGATCACCTCGGTCAGAGGCGGCGAATCGATGATCACCACGTCGGCCAGCGTCTTCGCCTCTGACACGAGTCCCTTTGCTGCTGGCAGCGAGAACTGGTCGGCCATCCACTCGCCGCCCCTATCGACCAACAGAAGCCTCAGGCCGGCCTGGCCAGGCGCATCGATCAGCGTGTCGCGGAGCGGCGCACCGTCGACCAGGACGCTGGCGATGCCTCTGTCGACTTGGACGCGCAGCGCGCTGCCGATTGTCGGGCGGCGGATGTCCGCTTCGATCAGGATCACCTCCTTACCCGCGAGCGCGAAAGATGTGGCCAGGTTCAGGGCGGTGCTGGTCTTGCCCTCGACCGGCGACGCTCCACTGACCAGCACCGATCGAGCACCCAGCCCGCTCCCGAGCGCCGCAGATATCGTCGCGCGCAGAGTTCGAAACGCCTCGACGCCGGCGGGCGACAACTGGCGCGGCTGCAGCACTCCGCCACGCAGGTTGCGGATCCGCGGAATACGTGCCAATACAGGTAGGCGAAAGCGGCGGCGCAACTGTTCTTCCCGGCGGAATCTTGGGTCGAGTATCTGTGCCGCGAATGCCCCGCCGACCCCCAGCACGAAACCGGCGATGATCCCGGCGAGGATGCTGAGACCCGGGCGCGGCCAGGACGCGCGGGTCGGCCTGTCGGCCGCTGTCTCGACTCTCACGGTTGGATCCCGGCCGGCACGCAGCGTTTCCAGGGAACTGAGTTGAGCCCGCAGCGGGTCCCCGGAAGCGAGCGCCGACCCACGCGCCGCCACCTGTTTGCGCAGCGCAGGGATCAAGCCGTCGAGCCGCTTGCGCAGTTTTGCGGTGCGATCCGCGACGAACGCGGCAGCAAACGCATTTGCCACTCGCTGGGCTTCGGTGGCGGTGTCCGCCTTGGCGGTAACCGCGACGATGTTGCTGTTGGCGATCGGGCTGGCCTGGACCTGCTTCGACAGCTCGCGCGGGGTCTCGGTGGTGCCCAACTCCCGTTTAGCGCGGAGCGCGACGTCGCGGGAGGTTGCCAGCTGAGCGGCCGTTTCCACATCGCGAGTCGGATCGTTCGAGTCACGAATAAGGCCCAGATTGGCGGTCGACTGGTCGCTGCCAGACACCGGCGTGACGAGCAGCGTGGCGGTGGCCTCGTAGGTCTTCGGGATGAGCGCGACATAAAGGATCGCGAACAGCGTCGTCACGAAGACGGTCAGCGCGATCAGCTTCCACCGCTCACGAATTGTCTGCAAGTAGCGGTGGAGGCCCTGCTCGCTCTCGTCGGTCAGCCAGTCGGCCGTCTGTGGGTGATCGGGGTCAGTCAAGGAAAGGGGGGAGGTCGCCAGTGGACTTCAAGGATAGCCTGGGGGATATACGAGGGTTCTGCAAGTGTAAATCTCTCAATGCGAGTCGTGTCCCGTGGCCAGCTTGTGCCGCACCGCGACCAGCAGGGCGATTGCGAACATCGCGGAGCCGCACATCTCGAGCAGCTCCTCCACCAGAATCCTCCAGACGCCAAATAGCCCGCGGTTCGGACTTGCCTCGAATGCCTGAGCCACGAACCAGGCAGCGGCGCCTCCGACCAGCAGCGCGCGTGCGAGCCGCATGCTCCACAGGTGACGTACGACGAGTGCCCAGAGCACGGCTCCGGCGAGCACCAGTGGGGCGTAGAGCAGCTGCCAGTTGACCCCGAACAGCACATCGAGGCGCTCGTGGATCTCGGTCGCTTCGTCGACCGCCATGTAGGCGAAAAACACGCCCAGCCCGAACACGCTCCACCTGGCCGTCCGATCGACGTCGTACAGCAGCAGGGCGAAGCCAGCGGCCGCTAGCAGCAACAGTCCCGAGAAGACGGGCGGCAGGTTGAACTCGGCGTCGAGATCGAACAGCGACCTGCTGTGGACATATGGCGGTAGGTCGTGCACATACATATGTATGTAGCCCAGCACCCCCAGTGCGCCGATGCATGCTGCAATCGCGACGATCAACCACCGAAGCTGCACGTCCGCGCAGAAGCGCAGCGCACGCGAGCGCACGTCGGTTCGTTACTCCTCGGCGTGTGCCGTGAGTGCCCAGATGATCAGTCCGTCGATCACCATGATGATCACCGACCACAGCGGGAAGTGGCCGATGAACAGCAGGTGCATGGTCGCGCTGAAACCGGCGATCAAAACACCGAGCACCTGGGCGAACGGGTTGCGCCGGTAGACGCCGACCCCGATCAGCACCTGGCAGATGCCGATCGTCGTCGACAGCCAGCCGACGACCTTCAGATTGCCGACCACGAGGTCCGCGATGAAGTATTCCTGTTTGGTCAGCGCCACCAGGCCGTCGATCACGTTGAAGGCACCGACCAGCACGAGCATCGTGGCCGCGAACCCGGTCCAGCCGGCAAGCTGCGCCACCGCCGACGGCGCCGGTGGCGCATCCCTGGGAATCGGCTGCTGCTTATGGCTCATGGCCAACAGTTTCTGCGGCGGCTTTGCCGATCCTGCGGCGGGCGCGTGGCCGGCGCCTTGGCAGGATTCCCCATTTTCACGACCTGGATGGACATCTGCGGGTCTTCTGGGTCAGGCTCGGGCGAGGGCGAACAGAGTTTCGATTGCGAGAATCGACACAAAGAACTACGATTCGTGCGCCTGTCCAGGTGGTGCGGATATAAGGGAGGTCCCGCGCTGTGGCTATTTACGGCGAGCACGCTGTGATGGGACAGGGGGTTCGGGCGCAGCATGAATGAGGACGGCCGCCCAGGCTTCGCGGACGCGATCAAGGCAGCCGCTGATCCTGCCCATGGGGAGCTGCTCGAATCGGCCCCCGACGCGATCGTCTCGGTCGACGCGAAGGGCACCATCGTCTTCACGAACGCCTCCGCGGAGCGACTGTTCGGGTATTCAAAGGAGGAGATGGTCGGCAGCCAGTCCGAGTTGCTCGTGCCGCCCAGACTGCGCGGAGCGTTCCGTGAAGCCCACGACGGTTTGATATCGGGAGCGCTCGCCCCGGCGTCGAGGGCGACAATGATCCTTCAGCGCAAGGACGGCAGCGAGCTCGGCACCGAGGTCGCGCTCGCGGTGGCCGGCTCTGGCGGCGACGCCCGCATCGTCAGCGTTACCCGCGACATGACTGATCGGCGGCGGCGCGAGCGAAGCGAGCGTGTTCAGCAGCGCAGGCTTTCGGGCGCCTTTCACGAGGCCCCGATCGCCATGTGTTTGTGCAGCGTCGATCGTGACTCGGCCGGTCGCTTCATCGGCGTCAACCAGGCATTTTGCGAGTTGACCGGCTACACGGAAGAGCAACTGCTGGATCGCAGCTTCCAGGCGATCACGCACCCCGACGACCTCGAGCAGGGCGTCGAGGTGCTGC
>SDBV01014068.1_pt1 | contig 10112 bp, 12 predicted proteins | sample 2277081 | NCBI WGS metagenome assembly SDBV01 (sample SAMN10402039, study PRJNA504765) | marine sediment metagenome | isolation source: marine sediment core GS10_PC15, 223 cmbsf | place: Arctic Ocean: Southern Knipovich Ridge | collected 2010 | reverse complement strand
TGCCTGACGCAACTTCGATACGATCTGCTCTGGTGTAAACCGCTTCATCTGAGTCTCCTTAGATCAAAATGATCGTCAAAGACTCTCACTTAACTTGGGCCAGTTTTCGGGGAGCAGGTCACACGAAGAGCAGATATCTCGGCTGCTTTCACCTGCTTACTAGTGAGCATATTCAAGCCTTCACGGTAATCCCCGAGGGCTATGGCACCTGTTGAACAACCGATTAGTCGCATTAGAAAACTCCGTACTTGATTGTGAGATCTTTCAAACCCTCATGATCCTTATAGAACAGTCGCGTAAGCGCCATCTGGAATTTATGGCTCGTTTTACGCATCTCCTGAAACAGACTATCATCGTCGGCATTATCTGAAGTAAGCTCATTCAGGTGCTTTCGTTTTTCCTCATCTTCAAGATATGCGAGGAAGGTAGCATAGGCATCAAGAACATCTCTGGCCGTCTTTTCCTGAGCGCATTTTACCAGAGCTTCGCACAGTATTTCAAGGGGCGTCATGACCGTGTAGTCCATGAGGTGGTTAATTAGTGGTAGGCGAGCTTCCTTGGTCCCAAAGAGATTTCTCTCGATCTTAACTCTTGGATACAGCTGGCAACTGAAGCAGGTGAGGAGTCCTGAAACAAAGATGAGTTTTCTGGAGAATCGGAGCTTCATGTTACGTATTGCCCAGCCTTGTGCTCCTCCCATTCGCCGTTTGTGAGCATAGTCCACTGCCATAGTTCGCCAGTACCGAACCACGTCATTCAAGAGGAAACGAGGAAGGTTGTCTGATTTCTTAGAGCTCAGATGGCTCATGCTGACGTCATCTTCAAGATAGCGGGTGAGCACGCCTCGCAAAACGCGGTCGTGAGCGAGTCCTTCGCCGACGGCCTTGGACTCTGATAGAAGGAGAATTCGTTTGGTTATGTTGTTGTTGGTATCCTCTTGGCCGCGGTCGCTTAGACGTTTTTTGTCAACTCGATATGTGTTCCATCCATTCCAAGTGTTTTTCTGTCTCTACTGGAGACCTCAGGCTGCTTGGCGGTAATAGTGTTTGAGTAGTCCGCCGAGCCATTGCCTGCGGCGAATCGTTCCAGTCTGAGTATTGCTGGTCAGTGACGGATTCTTGCGATCGCTCAGTGGTCTGTTTCCCAGCCCTTGGTGCGGCCGATATTCGTTGTAATACTGAGCGTAAGCTTGAACGATATGGTCCAGTTGACGAAGGCTGAAGCAGAAGAAGAGGTTCAGGCATTCTCGCTTCAAACTGCCGATCCACGATTCAGCGAAGCAATTGGCGATTGGGGCCTGGTATGGCGTCTTGATGACGCCGCCATCACCACGTTGAAAATGTTCATCGAAGGCCTTGCTGAACTTCGTATCTCTGTCATGGATCAGGAATCGAATGTCGATCCCTTCATCCTCGGCCCACATACTCACGTTCCGAGCCTGCTGTCGCGTCCAGGCATCCGTGGGATGGTACGTGCTCGGTGACAGGAACACCTTTCGGCTGCCCAGGTGAACGAAGGCCAGAACGTATGCGGTCCGTTTGCCCAGTGGGGTCCAGACCGTCTTGCAGAAGAAGTCGCAGGCCACCATCACGTTCATGTGCATCGTGATGAACGTTCGCCAGGGTGTTTGCACACCTTTGGGTGCATGGCGATGAGGATCGGGCAGGATCTTCTCGTCGACCAACACTCGACGCACCGAGCTTCTGCTGGCCTTGACGGCAAGCTTCTTCAACTCTCCCACGAGGCGACGCACACCCCAGCCAGTATTCTCACGAGCCAGCCGAAGGATCAACTTACGCAGTGACTTGGTCAGCCGTGGCCGACCAACCTTACCCGCTTGATGTCCACCGTGTTCTTCTCGCAGCCAGCGACGATAGGTCTTGATATTGACGATACCAAGAGCATGCTCAACCGCATGGCCGATTTCCGCACCAATCTTCATCAATCTATGTCGCTCGACAGGATCGGGGATGATGCGATTGCCTGGCAGCCGGGATTGCAAAATCTCAACCTGAAGCTTAAGGAATCGGATATGGGCGTCTCGGCGGGCCGACCAAGCCTCACAAAGCACGACCAACAGCGCCATCAACTATTTTGGCCGCATCAATCTCGCCTCAAAATCACTGATCGTAAGTCTTGTATTTGTAGGTGCCCGACATTTTGGACCACCTCTGGAAGGCTGCAGGGAACCGTTCAGGCCGGGATGAACCTCCGATGGCGAATTCCGCGAGCCGCTGCCCATGGTGGCCGTGCCGAGGTATTGTAGTCCGACACGACTTATCGGACTGTAAACAAAAAGGTTACGCGATTGTAACCCTTTTGTCGACCGATAAATCCGCCACTATTTAGCGGAATTTGGTATCTCTATCTCCCCATATCTGGCCCACGTTACAGTTTCCCAACAGATCGATCCAGGCCAACTGATTGGGCCGAACAAAGTCGCAGAATTACTTGAGTGCTCTCCAAGGACAATTTACAGGTTAACTGATTCTGGACGACTCCCACGACCAAGGAAGATAGGCACACTTGTACGCTGGCCCATTATCGAAATTCACCAATGGATTAACGATGGCTGTCCCAAGCAACACAGGCCTAGGCCAAACCGATAGGAGAGAGCGAAATGATGAACAGTTTCTCTCAATCTTCGGGCATTATGCCGGAGTTGATAAGCCTCTCGCTGCACTCAAAACGCAGAAGGCTCGCGATGGCCTCTCCGTGGCCATTACTCCAGCAGTAATACATGAGTAGTATTGCCCACCCTCCGGCGGTTAATGAGCCGGCATAGTTCGAGGTGATCGAGGGCATCTCGAAGCGCGCTTCGCGTCGCTTGGCAGGCACGAGAGAGGGCGGACTCACTCTTGCCGGCATCCGGGTCGTTTTGCAGCGTCACAAGAATGGAGGCGGGGAGCTTTCCACCAAAATCAGCACGAGGTTTTAGGGAGGGATTCTTGCTCATGACCCACTCGGCTGGCCTGATCGCATCTTCGTACACTCGCTCGGGTGGAGCCCAGAGGTGCCATTTCTTGCCCATGGGTTCGGACTGCTTCTTGGCCAGTGCGATCATCGTGGAATTGCGTCGGTAGACATCATAGAGAGGTTGCGATTTAGACAGAGGGCGGCATGCCTTGATGGCAAGGTTGAAATGATCGACGTGCGATTCTTGTTTTGCCTTCGTCAACACATATCCCAGAACGGCAGACTGCCTTGGATCGTCGATTGCATTGGCTAATACGGCAAGACGATGGCGGCATACCAGACGATAGTATCGCCTCAGCCAAGACACAGTCATTGGGTGGAGGCGGGCGAAGACAGGTATGAATGACATTGTATCTATGAGCAACTGTTCAATGTCGGGCGTTCTCCGAGCTGGGCGCACATTGAACATCGCACCCAGACGCGTCCATTGAGACAACAACCTGTCTAGATCAGTCATCAAAGCCCTCCTCAAAAGCACTCAGAAGCTTCAAGCTTCTGTTGATCTGATCTAAATTTGCTTGCCGAGAGGGAACTTTGAGCATCATGAGGTAGGTCCGGACGACGGATAGCTCTTTTTTCGTGGGTTTCATGACGGTGATGTCTTCTATGTCCCTGGGATGTCCTGCGTAGAACTTGGTAGCGAGTAGATCCCTTCGAGACAATGCAAAGACTCTCAGTTGGCCAAAGGAACCGACGAGCACCTTTCGAGTGTGCCATCCGTCCGGAAGGATATCCAGCTGCATTGCCTTGGAGTTGAACCACCCCGCAGGAAGCCCCCTCTCTGAAGCCACCATGTGAGAAGCTTCAAGGACGGCCTGCTCTGCGTGTTCAGGCAAGTAATGGATTACATCGCAGTCACCCGTTGTCCGAGAGGGCATGAGTTCCTTTGTAAGGATCCCAGCGGCACCACCAATGAGCAGGATCTCTACCTCTTCAGGGAATGAGAAGACTTCGCCCAGCCTGGCCAGGTGAGATTCGATATCAGTGCCTGTCATTGCCATGCATCTATTGTATAGTTTTTCCAGTCAGATAGACAGCAAAAGTGACAATGTATTTCAGCGTCCTTTTGTTCAAGTACGGTGCATGAAGACTGTATGTAATGGGGCATTATTAGTGGGCGCAAATTGTGGCGAAAGCATATCCTTTTTTGCTCAAACAGGGTGGACATTTCGAATATTTCAAAACCGCAAAACCAACGATAACCTCTTTATTAAAAGCGTGTTGTATCTAGGAAATGAGGCATAGCTAAGAGTCTACGTTCTCTGATAAACCGAGGGCTACGGGATTTCTAACTAGTTATTCCATTTTCCTGAACTCGCTTGACACGCGAGTTGGGCGAAGTAGAATAACCGACATGGCTCGGAAACTGGGACAACAAGAAGCCGCATTCATGGCCTACGTCCAAATGCGGAGCCTTCGAACGATTCGTTCAGGCGATCTGGTTACGCCGCTCAAACTGTCGGTAAAGCAGGAGCAGGATCTCCTGAGCAGGATGAACCGGCGAGGCATGATCGCACAGGTGCGACGAGGCCTCTACCTCGTGCCTGTCAGACTACCTCTGGGAGGTATCTGGACGCCGGACGAGCCCGCCGCTCTCAATGCGATCATGGCCGACAAACAGGCCCATTACCAGATCACCGGCCCGAACGCCTTCAACCGCTATGGTTTCGATGAGCAGATTCCCTCCCGTATCTACGTCTACAATGACGCCATCTCCGGTGAGCGCACCATCGGCCAAGTGGGGCTGACACTCATCAAGGTGAACAAAGAGCGACTGGGCGATACTGAACAGATCACGATGCCATCCGGTGATACGATGGTGTACTCGTCGCGCGCGCGAGCGCTCGTGGATGCCGTATATGACTGGTCACGTTTCGATAGCCTGCCTCGGGCATACGACTGGATTCGGATCGAACTTGACGCAGGCCGTATCGCTCCCGACGACCTGGCGAAATCCGCTGTCCGGTACGGCAATCGAGGCACCATCCGGCGTGTCGGTGCAATACTGGACCAGTTCGATGTAGGGGAGAAAGCCCTAAAGCGGTTGGAGCGAGCCTTGACGCCGTCTGGAGCGAAGATTCCCCTCGTTCCCGGCCGTCCAACGCGAGGGGCGCTCATGAAGCGATGGGGAACCGTGGACAATGCCTGATCCCACGAATCTAGATCTGCATGAAGATATTGCGTTGTTCCGAGAGGCTGTGAACTTCACAGTATCACGGACTGGCTTCAATCCTCGACTAATCGAGAAGGACTATTTCTGCACCGTCTTGCTGGTCCATCTATCAAATCATGGCGGCAACCAACTCGTGTTCAAGGGGGGCACATGCCTGGCTAAAGTCCACGCTGGGTTTTACCGGCTGAGTGAGGACCTCGACTTCACCATCTCGCTTGCGGTTGATGCTAGTCGAACCCAGCGCCGCCAAGCGATCGCTGCAACCAAGGACGCCATGACCTGGCTGGCTGATCGTCAACACGTCTTTAAGGTCACTCAGCCATTGACGGGCGCGAACAACTCAACGCAGTACAACGGGACCGTCACATATGAATCGCCAGTGACGGCCCAGCCGGAGAACATTTTGGTCGAAGTTAGCGTTCGTGAGCCATTGCTGATGTCGACAATCCAAGGGCAAACCAAGACCGTGCTGCTCGACCCGATCGGCGGTGAACCCATGGCGCCTGACATAACCATGAACTGTATTTCGATGGATGAAGCGATGGCTGAGAAATTCCGTGCAGCGCTATCTCGTCGAGATGTGGCAATCCGAGATTTTTACGATCTCGATTACGCTGTATCTCATCTCGATCTGGATCCGTCTGATCCACATCTGATTGAGATGGTCCGAAAGAAACTGGCCGTGCCGGGCAACTCGCCCGTGGATGTGAGCCCCGAACGACTTTCGTCCCTGAGACGTCAGCTCAACGCTCGTCTCAGAATGGTGCTGCGAGAGAAGGAATTCCATGCATTCAATCTGGATCAGGCGTTTCAGCTCGTGTCCACAATGGCCGAACGATTAAGTTGATCTCCAAAGAAAAGAAACGCCGCATGCTGGAGTATTGCCCCGATTTTTTGTAGAGGTGCCGAGGCGTCAAGTTCGCTAGCCTCACAACGCTGGAATGATGGACAGAGCATGCGAATTGGCAGTCAGGTTATCGATCATTGAAGAGTGTATGATCAGAAACAGAGTCACTTTTTTGAGGACTGTATGGGTACGCAAATTGTGGCGAAATTGTGCCTGTCCCTCCCGAAAACTCCGTGTCCCTCCCGAAAACTCTATCCGGGACGAAAATTGAAGAAAACAGAGAATCGGAATGGACAGGATATTGGCTTGACAAGTCAGTCTGCTGAGTTTTTAGGGGTAAGTGAGCCGTTTATAGACTCATTCTTGCGGTCAGCGCAGACCAGGGGCGACGGTGTTGAATCCTGCTGATTGATTAGCCTCAGCCAGCGCGGCGATACGTGTGATGCAGGCCACCGAGGATAGGTGTCGAAACAAGGCATCCATTTGAAGGTGGGTCCGTCTCTCTCGGCAGAGGAGCATTGCCATTCAGGGATTGATGGCATCTGTGCTCGTTATAATAGCGCACGTATTCATCGAGGATCTTCAGCAGGCCGGTTTCGTTCAGCACAATCAAACGATTCAAGCATTCCCTGCGTAGGGATCCTATCAAACGCTCGACATAGGCATTTTGCCAGGGGGATCGATACGCAGTCCGAACTTCCTTGATGCCCATGGCGTCCACTTGTCGGCTAAATGCATGTCCGTAGATACTATCGTTGTCACGTAGCAGAAAATGCGGCGCGATATCGTAGGGGAATGCTTGGATGATCTGACGGCCCGCCCACTCGGCCGTTGGGTATTGCGTAACGTTGATGTGCAGGATCTTCCGATCGTTGTGGCGGAGAAGAACGAATACATAAAGCACCCGGAAGGTAACCGTCGGCACGGTGAAGAAATCACACGCGACAATCTGGTTAGCATTATTGGCCAGGAATGTTCGCCAGGTCTGTGATGGCGGTTTGGGATGCCGGATCATGTATCTGGCGACGGTTGATTCGGCGACATCATAGCCGAGAAGGGAAAGTTCCGCTTTGACCCGCGGTACTCCCCAGTTGGGATTCTCTCTGGATAATCTTCGGATAAGGTTCCGTATTTCCTGATCAACACGCGGCCTTCCACCTTTGCCGCGTGACTTCCATCGCCAGTAGAGCCGGAATCCCTGCCTATGCCATTTGACGACGGTCTCCGGCCGGACGATCAGTAGGGCGGATCGCCAGTTAGGCCAAAGCTTCGAGATCACTATCCAGAAGAGTCGGTCGCGATTCAGCAGGCGTGGGCGGGAAGTTTTCCGGCTCAAGACAGCCAGTTGCTGGCGCAGAACCAAGTTTTCCATGGCCAGGTTAGCTCGGCGAACGAAGAAGGCCCTCACGAACGTCCAGAGCAAGCAATACCAACGCATCGGCGACTCCCAAAAGGAGAATCATAGCCGATTGTTCTGGAAAGACCACTTGTCATAACTTGTTGGAATTACTGGCAGACGAGGTTTTCGGTAGGGACAGGCGTTGTCCCTCCCGAAAACTCCGTCCGATAGCAATGCCAAGAACTTACGACAAGTGACGTTTCCATTGACCTGCCCCCAATAAACCGCCTGATATTCATAGAGAGTGAAGCGGTCCAAGGGCGGGGGTGGTCCAAAATGTCGTTCCTCTCTGATCTTGTGGAGAATCATCCCGTCAGACGGTCGGAATGTGTCAGCCGTCTTGATGCAAACCATCCAGTGCTGTTGTCCCGGCTGTTTGCTGCCTGCCGGATCGTAGATTCGGCAGCTCGTGCCCGATGAGGGGCCGAGGGGTATCGGCAGGTTAGCCGTTCTTTGTTAACTTAATACGTGATCCTTCCATTCCAAGTGCTTGCCCGTCTTGCGGGAGATCTCAGGCTGCTTGCCGGTAGTAGTGTTTGAGCAGCCCTCCGAGCCATTGCCTGCGGCGAATCGTTCCGGCCTGAATATTGCTGTCTAGCGGTAGCGCGTTCTTGCGAGCGCCTAACGTTCTGTTGCCCAGTCCCTGGTGCGGCCGGTATTCATTGTAATAGTGAGCGTATGCTTGCACGATATGGTCCAGCTGTCGGAGGCTGAAGCAGAAGAAGTGATTCAGGCACTCTCGCTTCAAACTGCCGATCCAGGACTCGGCAAAGCAATTGGCGATTGGAGCTTGATACGGCGTCTTGATGACGCCACCATCGTCTCTATGGAAATGCTCGTCGAAAGCCTTGCTGAATTTGACATCTCTGTCATGGATCAGGAACCGAACGTCGATTCCTTCATCCTCGGCCCACATGCTCATGTTCCGAGCCTGCTGCCGCATCCAAGCATCCGTGGGATGGTAGGTGCTCGGCGACAGGAATACCTTTCGGCTGCCGAGATGAATGAAGGCCAGGACGTACGCCGTCCGCTTGTCCAGAGGCGTCCAGACCGTCTTGCAGAAGAAGTCGCAGGCCACCATCACGTTCATGTGCATCGTGATGAACGTTCGCCAGGGCGTTTGCACGCCCTTCGGCGCGTGGCGATGGGGATCGGGCAGGATCTTCTCGTCTACCAATACTCGACGAACCGAGCTGCGGCTGGGTAGCAGCGCTAGCTTCCTCAACTCCCCCACAATGCGGCGCACACCCCAGCCAGTATTCTCACGCGCCAGCCGAAGTATCAATTCGCGCAGCGACTTGGTTAGACGTGGCCTGCCGGCCTTGCCGGGTTGGCGTCCACCGTGCTTTTCTCGCAGCCAGCGGCGATAGGTCTTGATATTGACGATACCAAGAGTATGCTCAACCGCATGGCCCATTTCCGCACCAATCTTCATCAATCGATGTCGCTCGACAGGATCGGGGATGATGCGATTGCCCGGCAGCCGGGATTGCAGAATCTCCACCTGAAGTTTGAGAAACCGTATATGCGCGTCTCGGCGGGCCGACCAAGCCTCGCTAAGCACGACCAACAGCGCCATCAACCATCTTGGCTGCATCAATTATGCCTCCGAATCACAGATCGTAAGTCTTGTGTTTACAGGTGCCCGACATTTTGGACCACCCCCAGAAGAACGCAGGGAACCGTTCACCCCGCTACGCCCCGTCAAGCCAGGCCGTTGGCAAAGAATTAGAGAGTCCCAAGGAGAACAAACATGAAACGAGTCCATGCGTTGCTTCTAGTGGCCGCTCTGGCGGCCGGGTATGTGGGTGTAGGCTGTGAAGCCAACCTGATCGACAAGACAGGGGGGCGGTCCATTGCCTCGGCGCCAAAGATTTGTGCGAAATGTGGCCAGATCAAGGGAACAGCGATGTGCTGTGCGCCCGACGCCGCAATCTGCCCGAAATGCGGGTTGGCGAAGGGGTCACCTGGCTGCTGTAAGCTGCCCAATGGCACCAATCAGGATGTCTTGCTGTGCGCAATATGCGGCCAGATCAATGGTTCCGCCCTCTGCTGCAAGGCCGACGCGGCGATCTGTCCGAAATGCGGGCTAGCCAAAGGCTCCCCTGGGTGCTGCAGGATCAAGTAGTCTCGTTGCTTTCCATGGCAAGAAAATCCAGGGATGAACACAGGCGAATGCTGAATCGTTGTCCACTGTGGCTTGATTTGGGCGTTCACTTGCGTTCGGCTCCGCGCTGGTTCGGCCCGGGCACCAATGGCTATAATTGGGAATAAAGACGAAGATGGCAGGCACTACGGAAGCCCGCAGGCACTACGAGTTGTTGGGGCCATCGCCCTCGGAACGGTTGCGACGGGGTCTGGAGAGACGCGCAGGTGAAAGTATTGCGTAAACGGCGACGGCGGCGCAAGAAAGCCGGTATCAGGGGGACACGGCGGATCTTTATTGCTTTGATGTTGTATATAGCCGTTGTGACAGTGGCCCAGCGGATCGCCCGTCAGCGAGAAGCGCCTGATTACAGCCAACAGATCGTTGCCACCCTTGTCTCGTGGGGACACTTTCCGAATGGAGTCTCCCCACCCGTCGATCCCGATGAGATCGCCTCGCACATTGCCCTACTGCAGAGCGATATTGGCGAGCAGCGCGTTCAGGCTTCCCATTGGCTGGCCTCCAGGGGCGTTCGGCAGGCGGGTCCAGCCATCGCGGCGGCCCTGAATGA
>SDBV01014067.1_pt1 | contig 10113 bp, 14 predicted proteins | sample 2277081 | NCBI WGS metagenome assembly SDBV01 (sample SAMN10402039, study PRJNA504765) | marine sediment metagenome | isolation source: marine sediment core GS10_PC15, 223 cmbsf | place: Arctic Ocean: Southern Knipovich Ridge | collected 2010 | reverse complement strand
GCGGCGAAATTGCCCATGATGTTGCCGTTGTTCGGATCCAATTCCAGAGCCTTCCGGTAGAGCCGCTCCGCCTCATCGTTGTCCTTGCGGACTCGCCACATGAAGTTGCCGAGATTGCTAGCGTAGATGGGGTCGTTTGGATCCAGTTCCATGGCCTTTCGATACAGCCGCTCCGCCTCATCGTGGTTCTTGCGCACGTCCGTCATGAAAACGCCGAAGTTGCCGTACAGTTCGTGGCTCTCCGGGCATTGCTCGATTCCTTGGCCGTAGATAACCTCGCGTCTGGCTGCATCGGGCTGGGCCCGCGCCTTCAACTCCCAAGCCCACCAGCCGCCTGCCCTCGCAAATGTCGCTGCGAGGGCCTTGGCCACCGCCGGATAATCGGCAGTGTTCAGGGCCAAGATCCGCTGTTGATAGGTGTCAGTGCGTTTCTTTGCACGCTCGTGGATGGTGGCGTCCAGCGGCCCTATTCCCATTCTCTGGCCGAGCAGCACCATCAACAGATCGAAATCGGGCACCGGAACCAGCACACCGCGATGCTGGGCCACGAGATCCTCGATTTGCCCGCTTGGCGTTCCCTTCTCGTAGTAACACCAGATCATGCGTCCCTTGATCTCGCCCGGTTCGAGTGATTCGAGCAGGTCCATTAGCGACTCGTCGTTGCCGCCGTACCCGATAAAGATCGGCGTGTAGTGTTCCAACAGCGCCCTCAGGGCACTCCCCCACGCGTCGTGCAGCCGTTTCAGGCTCCGCGGGTCGCTCTTCGGTCCCAACAGCAGGTCGCGGTGAATCTTGCAGACCAGAGGGCGGCGCATGGCTACGCGCACATAGCTGGCCAACGACTCGTGCCCGCAGACAAACGGAAAGGTGTCCGTGTAGATCAACAGCGCGTCGGCGACCAGGTTGTCGAAGTTGGTGGTGATCACCGCGCTGTGCCGCGTGTCTTCGAGCGCCTTGGCCAAGATGGAATAACCCGGGCTGGGATCCTTGCCGGACATCAAGTCTTCCAGGCAGGCGTAGCCTTCCTCGGGAAAGTCACGAAAGCGGCGCTCATAGACTTGTGGATAGAACGCCGCAGCCTTCTGGTAGTCGAAGCGGGTGATATCAAGATTCTCGGCAGTGGCCCATTCTTCGAGCGGCATTTCCTGCTGATCCGGCGCCGCGAGCCGGAGTTGAAGTTCTCTGAGCCATCGCTCTACCAGCTCGCCGCCGGTGCGAATCCCGGACGGTTTAGAGGCCCCGGCGCCCAGCACCCAGACAAACTTGTGGTCGGGCATCTTGTCGTGGACGAATTGGAACTGATCGCAAAGCCCCTCCAAACTCCACCTTGTAGGCGTGTCACTCATGTTGACTTCCCCCTAAGATCACCGGGGTACAAGAGAATCCCCGATGTCCGTTCGAAGAGTCTCCGCTGAGACAGACTGCATAATACCCGCCCCGGCGGGAAATCTCAACGTACTCGCTGCGAGGGGAGGATGATTGCAGTCGGGGCGGAGGTCCGCGGTTGGCCCAGACAGTCGGCTATCTGGCGGCGGAGCCGCAAGAGGCAGTTGGGCGCCGCCCCGGCGGCCTCCTCTGCCTTCGGCACCCCCAGAACAAGTTAGCCTAACCACCGTCGGCCCACGGACTGACCGCATTGTTGCGACCCGTCTCGCGAGGTATAATGGTTAAAGAATGCAGTTTCCTGTCCGGAGACGGCCCATCATGAACCGAATTACCGTGGTCGATCCACTCAAGAAACAGCTCGACGACCTTGCCGAACCCGTTGAGGTGGTTGACGAGACGGGACGGAGGCTCGGTCATTTCGTTCCAAATCTTGCGACGACGGCCTCCGACGCTTGTCCTTACACAGCGCAGGAGTTGGAAAGGATGCGCAGCGAAGAGGGTGGGCGTCCCTTGCCGGAAATCTGGAAGTCGTTGGACCCAGGATGATGTACACCGTCGTTTGGAGACCGTCGGCTCCAGCGGACGCTTGCGGAGATCTGGACCAGTGCAGCCGATCGGCTGGTTGCGGTATGGGCAGTATGGCGTGTCCCCAAAACGCTGAAGCAGCCAGCCGCCCCCCGCATCGGGCGAACACGCAATCCCAAACAGGAGACCAACCGCCATGCCTGAAAAGACCCTCGACCAGCACATCGAGATAACCCCGGGAATCTGCGGCGGGAAACCCCGAATCGCCGGACACCGAATCACTGTTCAGCAGATCGTCATTTGGCATGATCGCATCGGCAGGAGTGCCGATGAGATCGCCACGGAATACGATCTGGGGCTGTCGGACGTGTATGCCGCACTTGCCTATTACTTCGATCACCGCGAAGAGACTGACCGTGCTATTGAGGACTCAGACAAGTGGATCGTGGAAATGAGGCAGAAGACGCCCTCTCTGGTGAAGCAGAAGCTGCAACAGGATCCCGGCGATGGCTGAAAAGATTCGGTACTACGCCGACGAGCATGTCGCAAAGGCGGTGGCTCGCGGCCTTCGCCGAAGGGGTGTTGATCTTCTCACTGCACCCGAAGCCGACATGCTCGGGGCCACTGATCAAGAGCATCTTCAATTCGCGGCCCGACAACAAGTTGCCCGGGCCACCTGCGGCCGATCTTAGTAGTCCGCCTTGGCAATCGGCAACGAATGAGATATGCTATAGCATTCTCACAAGAAAGGAGGTCCCCATGGGCATAATCCGTGCAGAGGTCGAGCTTGCCAATCCTGGGAAACCGGAGCTGAAGCCGCTGGTTGTCGAAGCTCTCGTGGACACGGGCGCAATGACGATCTGCATTCCGGAGCATGTCGCCGTTCAGTTGGCGCTAAAAGAGATCGAGACCAGAGAAGTGACCACGGCGGACGAAAAGTCGCACGTAGTCCCGTATGTGGGTCCAATTCAGATTAGGTTCCAGAACCGAACCTGCTTCACGGGTGCCCTGGTCATCGGAGACACCGTGCTGCTTGGCGCCGTGCCCATGGAAGACATGGATCTGGTGGTCTCGCCGTCGCGGGAAACGATCACCGTGAATCCGAAAAGCCCGAACATACCGTCGGCAATCGTGAAGTAGAGCGCCCGAACAAGACGGTAGAGTCGACGGCCATTCCGGCCACGCTTTACGGCCGCCGCTGATCTCTGCCGTTGAGCCCGTGAATACGTAAGAACTGAGAACCATGCAAATCGACTCCATCGAACTGTTCCACGTGGCCCTACCGTTGCGGCAGCCGATTGAAGCCGCCGGTCGGCAGTTCGACAACCTCGAAACCGTGCTGCTGCGGATGCAAAGCGGCGACGTGTGTGGCTGGGGCGAGGCCAGCCCCGGCAACGCGCCGCTGGCCGGCCCCGACTTCGCCGCCGGCGTGTTCGCCTGTCTGCGCGACTGGCTGGCCCCCGCCGTGGCCGGCACCTTCGTCGAATCGGGCGACCGGCTGGCCGAGTGCCTGGCACCGTTCCGCGGAAACCGCTTCGCCAAGGCCGCACTGGATACGGCCTGGTGGGATCTCAACGCCCGAGCACAAGGCCAACCGTTGCACAAGCTCATCGGCGGCCAGCGCGACGCGATCGAGGTCGGCCCCACCTTCGACCAGATGGACTCCATCGACGAGTTTCTCGAGCTTCTCGGCCAGGCATTCCAGGCCGGCTTCGCGCGGGTGAAGCTGAAATTCCGGCCCGGCTGGGACGTCCAGATGGTCGACTTCGTCCGCAAGGAATTCCCCGCCGAGACGTTCCACGTCGACGTCGAGGGGGCCCTCAGCCTGGACCACATGGAGATGCTCTGCCGGCTGGACGACTTCGACCTGGCCATGATCGAACAGCCGTTGCCGCCGGAGGACCTCGTGGGACACGCCATGCTTCAGGAGACGGTTCGCACACCGGTCTGCCTCGACGAGTCGGTGACCACCCTCGACCAGGCCGAGATGGCACTCGATTTGAAGAGCTGCCGCTACATCAGCCTGAAGCCGGGCAGGGTAGGGGGGCTCACCCCGGCGGTGGCGATCCACGACGCCTGCGAGCAGAACTCCGTGGCCTGCTACGTGGGCGCCACACCGCAGAGCGCCATTGGCAGCCGCATCGCCCTGGCCCTGGCCGCCAAGGCCAACTGCACCTACCCGGCCGACTTCTTCCCCTCGGATCAGCTCCTCCAACAGGACCTGGCCGAGCCGTTGCTGCCGGTCCGCGACGAGACCGACGGGAAGATGCGCGTGGCGTTATGGTCGGAGCCGGGCTTGGGGGTGGAACCTGAGGCGGAACTGCTAGAGAAGTTCTGCATTGATCGGGTGAAGCTGTAGGAGCTGTAGTGTCCTATGGGGTCAAAGCTTCGTCCGACGGCACTACGATCAGATGAACGCGGTTCGGCATCAGGCAGCACGCCCAGACTTCCACGCCGCACCGGCCGACCACTGGGCCATCAACTCCATGTAGGTACGATAATCGTCGTCCTCGAAAAAGGTCTCCTGACGACGATTCCCCCGCTGCGTCACAAGGTGCGGGCGTCCCGGCACCACCACTCCCGCGATTCTTGCCATCCCCGAAGCCTGCCCAAGAACGCCATGGCCGTTAATAAAAACTAGCATGGTATCTCCGGAATAATATCAGGTAGCGGCCCGTGGGGGCAAACCGGACCGCCGGAACCGTATGCAGTTTAACGGGTTACGGCTACGGCGAGTCATTCGGGAGGTTAACTGGACTATTGCAGTGGAACGGATTACCGGCTTCGGTGTTGACAACTCGGATGAAAAGGCATAGAATATCAACGGTTGATAAGCTGATGAGTATGGGAGGATTCGTCAACGACCAAACCCAAGGGAGGATCAATGTGATCGGAGATCGGATTCGACAGGCCCGGTTGGCTGCTTCGCTTACGCAAGACGAAGTCGTGAGCGGGCTGGCGGAAACCGGCCATGAAATTACCAAGGCGGCGCTCTCGAAATATGAGAACAAGAAAAGTGAACCGAGACAGGCGCTGCTGCTGGCGCTGGCACGCGTTCTGGGCGTGAAGCCGGCGTATTTTCTTGCGGAGCCTGACCTGAAGATCAAATGGCTCGCTTTTCGCAAGCAAACGCGCTTGTTGAAGACCACCCAGGAACAGATCAAGGCCCGTGTCAGCAACGTGCTCGAAGGTCAGATTTGGCTTCAGGAAACCCTCTTTCCCGACGCGAAGCCATTCTTTCCCAAGCGAGTGCGGGTGACGGGGCCAGAGGGCGCTGAAGAGGCGGCGATGAAATTGCGCAAGAAGTGGAACCTCGATGACTTACCGATCGACAGCGTCATCAAGACTGTTGAGGACAAATGGGGTTTCGTTGTTGGTGTGTCAGTTCCGGGAGTCAGATTTGACAGCCTTTCAGTGCGGGTTGGGGTTGGTCGCTGGCCCCTGATTGTCGTCAACGAGAGTTCTACTGTCGACCGCTGCCGCTTCAACGCGGCTCACGAACTCGGCCATCTACAGATGATTTGTGGGGAGATGCCGGAAAAGGAGGAAGAGAAACTTGCGCACCGCTTTGCGGCTGCCCTCTTGGTGCCTGAAGCTGTGGCACGTGAAGAGCTTGGCTCACAACGCCGACACTTGTCGTTGGGAGAACTGGGCGTTCTTAAGCAGAAATACGGGCTGAGCATACAGGCGTGGGTTCGGCGGGCGAAGGACTTGGACATCATTTCGGAAAACGAGTACAAGACGTTGTGTATTGAAATCAGTCGGCGTGGATGGAGGGGAAGGAAGCCGGAGCCGGTGGAATTCGACTTCAAGGGCTACGAACAACCGACAAGGCTGAAGCAAATGACGTTGCGAGCACTGTCCGAAGGGATTATTTCGCAAGAGCAGGCAGAACGCATTTGCAAGGGATCAACGCAGGATACCCGCGTCTCCGCGGAGAAAGTTGAGGGAGTTCGGCGTTCACCAAGGGAGCTTTTGCGGTTGCCCAGGGAAGAACGTGCAAGGATCTTGGCCGACTCTGCGGCACGGGCGGAAAAGGAATACCGCACGAATGCGAATCTAACGGATTTCGAGGCCTTTGAAGAGGGCGACCTTTATGTCGAAAGTACAGAAACCGAAGCGCGGTGAGGTCTGGGATGTGGACTTCGATCCGTCCCAGGGCGCAGAAATCGGCAAGCGGCGACCGGCTGTGGTCATCAGCGATGATGCGATCGGTCGGCTTCCGTTGCGTATCGTCGTGCCAATCACGGACTGGAAGCGTGACTACTCCGACTACCCGTGGTTTGTGCGTCTGCCGCTGTCAAGGGACAGTGGCTTGTCGAAGGAATCCGGCGCGGACGCGTTCCAAGTAAAGTCAATATCAGAGAGACGATTTGCCAGGTGTCGTGGAGCCTTGAAACCTGATCAAGTGGACGATATTGCTGCTGCAATCGCGATCTGCGTTGGTGTGCCATGATCGCTTTGCGCAGCATCCAACGACAAACCAGTGGAGACGACAAGATAGACGAAAAAAGCCGAATCGCAGAGACGCCTGGTAAGCAAACTGCGATTCGGCTCGTGATAGGCTCAGCGAGAAGACCCGCCAGCCAGCTATCAAGGATAGCTCTTCTCGCGGCCAATTTCAAGACCAGGCTGGCGGCAGCATGCGGACCTGGATGTCCGCGAGGAGAAGTTTCATGTCTGATTCCCTTTCAAGTGCCCCCGTTAGCTGGGGTGTCACGAGTGACGAGATCGTTGATCTCGTCGACATCGAAGAGTACGGGAAGGCCGATCGAAAGCCCCCCAAGGCTCGGCGGTACCGCATCCGCATCGACAAGGAGCGGTATGATGTCGACGTGCCTGCCATGACCGGGCGCGAGTTGCTGGTGCTCGCCGGCAAGGAGCCGCCGGAGCGGTATACCATCTCGCAGAAGATGCACGGCGGCCAAAGCCAGGTCATTGACCTGGACGAGGAGGCGGACTTTACCGCTGCGGGTGTCGAACGGTTCATGACCCTGCCGTTGGACCAGACGGAGGGTTGAACCATGCGGCGAGACTTCTGCCTCCCAGAGGCCGACGAGGCCTTTCTGGAAGGGCGGGGGCTTCCGCGGGAAACGGTCGTGGACGGGAGCCAGCGATGGCTCCTGATCCATGACTGGCCCGTCCCCTCGGGATATAACCACAAGACCGTGACGGTAGGGATAATGCTCCCCACAGCCTATCCGGACGCGGCCTTGGATATGGTGTACTTCAAGCCAGATGTTGCCCGTCTCGACGGTGGCACAATTCGTGCGGTGTCGCCTCACAAAGCCCTCGGCGAGACCTGGCAACGCTGGTCCCGGCACTACACGTCGCAGAATCCGTGGCGGGTCGGTGAAGACGACCTGTCGACGCACCTTACACTCGTGCAACACTGGCTAGAAAGGGAGTTTGCAGGATGATTGTCAAACTGCGCATGTCAGGAGAACAGCACTGCGTTCTTCGAAGGCATCTGTTCCCCGACGACGGATTGGAGGCCGTGGCGCTGGCTCTCTGTGGGCGACGTGCAGGAGAGCACGTACACGCCCTCAGCGTGCGGAGAATCCACTTGGTGCCCTACAATGGTGGTACAGTCCGCCGTCATGATCGCGTCACGTGGCCTGTCGAGCAAGTCAGGCCATTGCTTCAGGAAGCCACTGAGCGTGGCTGGGCGATTGTGTAGTTCCACGGTCATCCCGCAGGACCCGCTGGGTTCTCCGAACTGGACGACTCGGCAGACCGGGAACTGCTCACTGCGGCGCAGGTATGGACGGACTCCGCACTGCCCCATGGAAGCGTCGTCATGCTCACCAACGGTACGATGCGGGGCCGCTGGATGACCGCGCGAGAGCACCTCGAACCGTTCAGTGTTATCAGTGTGGCCGGGGATGACCTCCGGTTCTGGTTTGCAGGTGATGGTGATGTTGCAGAAACTCCGGAGTACGCCCGCCGCAACGCGCAGGCATTCGGCGTTGGGACGACCACTCGCCTGAACCGGCTTTCAGCGGCGGTCGTAGGGTGTTCGGGGACCGGCAGCCCCGCAATTGAACTGCTCGCGCGACACGGCGTCGGTCGTCTGGTGTTGGTTGACCCGGACCGAGTCGAGGAGAAGAACCTGAACCGCATTCTCCACGCTACCAGGGAAGACGCCGTTCACGAGAAGTGCAAGGTAGACGTCGCTGCCGACGCGGTACGTGGGATGGATCTGGGCACGACCGTGGAGTGCGTCCCGTCAAACTTGTGCGATTCGACGGCCGTGAAGAGGGTGGCGGAGTGTGACGTCCTGTTCGGCTGCATGGATGGCGCTGAAGGGCGACATCTCCTAAACAAGCTTGCCACGTTCTATTGCCTGCCATATTTCGATGTTGGAGTCCGGCTTGACGCTGATGGAAAGGGAGGCATCGACCAGATCTGCGGGACGGTGCACTATCTTATGCCGGGTGGTTCGAGTCTCCTGAGCCGCGGCGCGATAACGATGGACGACGTGCAATCCGAGGGGCTGAAACGGACGAACCCCGCAGCGTACGCCTCTCAGGTCAAGGCGAAGTACATTCGCGGGATTCGTGAGGATCGCCCGGCGGTGGCGAGCGTGAACATGCATTACGCAAGCCTCGCTGTGATTGAGTTGCTCGCCCGTCTGCATTCGTTCCGTGTGCAAGGCAACGCACCGTTCGCCCAACTGGGAAGCAGTCTGACCGACCCTCGCTTCGAACCGATCAAGGCAGACGGTCCCCCGTGTTCAATGTTGTCAAAGCACGTTGGTCGGGGCGATACGCTCCCGTTACTCGATAGTCCTTACTTGAGTGAAGCGGACGCTGCATGAAGTTCTTCTTCAATCGTCTCTGGAACTGGTTTCGCGGCTGGTTTCGGCGTGAACCTGGACCGTTGCGAGTTGAACGTGTCGAGGAACTGCCCGATCAACTTGCCAAGAACACGCTCTACATCGCCGGAGAGAGCGGCTATCTTTGGTTCGTTGCCATGCTGTGTCCCTGCAGTTGCGGACAAACTCTCTACATGAACCTCCAGGAGAAGTCCCGACCGAGGTGGACCTTGATCGACCACGGGAACGGCTTGGTGTCACTCTCGCCATCCGTCTGGCGGCAGGTGGGCTGCAAGAGCCACTTCTACCTACGGCAAGGAACAGTAGTGTGGTGTGACCACCGTGCAGACTATCGGTCGTAGGACATGGAATGTTGCGGGTCGGTGACGCTGCCTGCCAGCTCGGCGGTGCGGGTTGGCGCTGCTTCAGGACTACGGCGTGCCGGCCGGCTGTCAGGCGGATATCGACGCCCTGCTGATCGTCCTCGATCCGTACTGGCCGACCATCTCCAGGTCGCGGCGGGGAAGTGACTACTGGAACCGCACACTCGGACAAATAGGACAAATAAGAGACAGTCCTGAATGGCGCTGTCGACCGGGCATATTCCGGGGACACTATACTAGTTTTCCCTGCTGTTGCGTGGGCGGCCGCCCTTTTGGGGACGTAGCACGCGGCCGAGGGTTTTTTCTAGCTTGCGGACGAATCTCTTGCTGCCGGGGGGGGTCGGCCCGTGCGGGCGTGGCGGCACAGCAGGGCTTGCTCTTGTTGGTCGGTGCCCTCGCAGAGGAAGCTTGACCAATCGGCCACCATTCTCGTCAGCGGCGAGTCGGACAGCAGCGGATCGACACGGCCTTCGAGGTGGGCCCGCTCTTCGAGCTGGGCGGCTTCATCTTGGCGAAGCTATGCTGTAGGGTTAGACTGATCGTGGCGTGGATGCCTCTGTAACTCTTGATTCGATCACGCTTGCAGACGGCATCGGCCGGACGAAACTGAAGCCGAGGAGAAGACCCTCATGATCCGTGTGATCGCCACCATCGAGCTGGCCGAGGGCCGCCGCGACGAGTTCCTCGATGCCCTGCGGCAACTCGTGCCCAAGGTGCTCGCCGAGGAGGGCTGTGTCGAATATGGACCCTGGGTGGACGTGCCCACCAACGTCCCGGCTCAGCCCGCCGTCCGCCACAACGTGGTCACGGTGGTGGAGAAGTGGGAGACAATCGAGGCATTGGAGACCCATCTGCTGGCACCCCACATGATCGAGTTTCGCCGCACGACCGAGCCGATCAGGGCCCGCGTCACGTTGCAGATCCTGGAGCCGGCGTAAGGCCACTCGCAGGAAATAATATCCCCACAAGGCGAAAGAAACTACCACAGAGGACACAGAGGCA
>SDBV01014066.1_pt1 | contig 10113 bp, 9 predicted proteins | sample 2277081 | NCBI WGS metagenome assembly SDBV01 (sample SAMN10402039, study PRJNA504765) | marine sediment metagenome | isolation source: marine sediment core GS10_PC15, 223 cmbsf | place: Arctic Ocean: Southern Knipovich Ridge | collected 2010 | reverse complement strand
AAATTCTCTAAAAGAACCTATAGATGCCCCGTAGTTAGAAGTTTCAGAACAGCTCTGAACGATGAAACTTTGGCAAAGTTGAACTTAACTTAAAACAATCGTTAATTAGAACACAGCCATTATAAAAAAAGGCATGGAAATTACAGTTCCATGCCTTTTTTTATGTCCATATATTTCTTGCTTTTTGAAATTATTTCAAGATTTTCTACCTGATGCGGTCTACAGATTTTATCAAATCTTCATCCTTTTTTATATACCTGTTTGCCAGAGAATTGAAGATCATCGCACCTAAGGGCAAAAAATAGCCGGGTTTGAACACACCGCGAATATCCATACCCATTTTATTTTCTCCCTGATAAATAAAATAGGTAGCTGTGGCAATGTATGCCATCATCAGAAAAGCATTGATTGCGCCCAGTTTTATTTGAAATGTTCTCTTTTTAAATTGAAACATAGAATACATCGCCAACAAGCAAACAATAGCGCTAATCCCAGCCAGGTAAAATGTCTGTTTTGTAGCGGTCAAATCCCATGCATTGGAATCGCTTTCGCTTTGTAGATATTCTTGCCAGTAAAAGGCATCCAGGGTGTATTTAATCCCGGTTTGTGGATTTGACTTTTCCCAGATTGGAAAAACCACAACCAATGCCATGCAAATAATAAGCCCCAAAAGAAAAATTGTCTGAATTCGCTGAATCATATTTATTTAATTTTAATACAAAGAAATAATAAATAGGCCGACAAAAAAAGTTTTAGGAAATGGAACAAATGTGGAAATAGCAATAAAGGGAATGAACTCTAAACAGATCGCTTATCTTTGTAATCCAAAAATTTTTAATATTGAGATATTTCTTTCAAATTTCATACAAGGGCACCAATTATCATGGCTGGCAAATTCAACAAAATGCCATCAGCATACAGCAGGTGATTCAGGAAAAATTGAAGATATTGTCTAATGATGATATTGAAATTACAGGAAGTGGAAGAACCGATACCGGAGTTCATGCAAAGCAACAATTTTTCCATGTTGATTTGAAAACTGAAATTGAAGTTGAAGATTTTCGATATCACCTCAACGCGATCCTACCAAAAGACATCCTTATTCTGGCAATACGGAAAGTAATGCCTGAGGCTCATGCGCGTTTCGATGCTACTGCAAGAGCTTATGAATATTATTTAATTCCTCAAAAAAACCCTTTTAAGCTAAATGAGGCATATATTTATTTTCGAAATATAAATCTGGAAAAGTTGAATGCCGCAACGGCCATCCTGGTAGGCACACACAACTTTGAGTCATTTACTAAGGTAAAAACCCAGGTAAACAATTTTAATTGTGAAGTGTATCATGCTTACTGGAAACAAGAAGAAGATGCCATTGTTTTTCATATCGAGGCAAACAGGTTTTTGCGCGGCATGGTGAGGGCAATTGTGGGTACTTTGCTTATGGTGAATGAAGGTAAAATAGAAATTAATGAAATTAATGAAATTTTGGATAGTCAAGACAGGTCAAAAGCCGGCAGATCTGTGCCTCCTGATGGGCTGTATTTGTCTAAAATAATTTATCCAATTCGTATTTTTGAAAACTAAACTACGTGCAGAAAGAGAAAATTAGTGGAAATATCATCGATTTAGAAGTTCTCCGAAGGTTGTACGAATATATAAAACCGTATTCCAGGAGGTTTTACATCTTGATATTTCTAACCATAGCAATCGGGATCTTGGGGCCTGTGAGGCCCTTGCTGGTTTCATATGCCATCGATGATCATATATCAATTGGTGATTATAAGGGTTTGCTCAACATTGCGGTGATATTGATAATGTTACTGACCGCATCCGGCATTTTTCAATATTTGCACACCTACTTGTCTGGCTGGATTGGGCAATATATCATCAAAGATATTAGGGTAAGACTTTACGCTCATCTATTGAAAATGCAGCTCAAATTTTTTGATAAGACTCCAATTGGGCGACTCGTGACCAGGGCCGTATCAGATATCGAAACCCTTTCTGAAGTATTTAGCCAGGGGCTGGCTGAGCTTATCGCAGATGTGCTTCAATTAACTTTCATTCTTATTTTCATGTTTTACCTGGATTGGAAACTTACCTTGATGAGTCTGTCCACTTTTCCTCTATTGGTAATTTCCACCTATATTTTCAAAGAAAAAATCAAAAAAGCATTTAACGAAGTAAGGAATGCAGTTTCCAATCTTAATTCGTTTGTTCAGGAACACATTACGGGAATGAGTATCGTGCAGATTTTTAATAGTGAAGAAAGAGAATACAAAAAATTCAAGGAGATAAATAAAGAACACAAAACGGCCAACATTAAAACAGTGCTCTATTATTCAATCTATTATCCTGTTTCCGAGGTTATTCAGGCCCTGGGAATTGGCCTCATCGTTTGGTTTGGTGCAAAAGGCGTAATTCAGGAATATGCGACATTTGGGGATTTGACAGCATTTATCATGTATTTGAATATGTTTTTCAGACCAATACGCCAGATTGCAGACCGATATAATACATTGCAAATGGGTATCGTAAGTTCATCGAGAATATTTGAATTATTAGATAACCAGGATCACATTCCAAATAACGGTCATTTTATTCCTGAGAGATTAAAAGGAAGTGTAGAATTTAAAAAAGTTTGGTTTGCCTATGACAAGGAAAATTATATATTGAAAGATATTTCTTTCAAGGTAGAAGAAGGAAAAACCATTGCGTTGGTTGGTGCAACCGGCGCGGGCAAGTCTTCAGTAATTAATTTGCTAACCAGGTTTTACGATATCAACCGGGGAGAAATTCTGATTGATGGAATATCGGTGAAAGATTATGAGCTTAAGGCACTCCGAAATAATATTGGCGTAGTGCTTCAGGATGTATTTCTATTTTCAAATACCATTGAGGAGAACATTAATCTTGGCAATTTTGAAATCAGCAGAAATAAAATCTATGAAGCTGCGGAGCTGGTTGGAGCCAAATCATTTATCGAACGGCTTCCTGGTAAGTTGGAATATAATGTCATGGAGCGCGGAGCAACCTTGTCGGTCGGTCAGCGACAGCTGATATCCTTTATCCGGGCCATGGTTTATGACCCAAAGATTATAGTGTTGGATGAAGCCACTTCATCTGTAGACACCGAAACTGAAGAGCTGATTCAAAATGCGATCCAAAAAATGATGGCAGGCAGAACTTCCATGGTGATTGCCCACAGGTTATCAACCATTCATAATGCGGATAATATTCTCGTGCTGGATCATGGAGAAATCGTTGAAGAAGGAAACCATAATGACCTTATTAATAAAAATGGATATTATAACCAATTGTATAATATGCAATACAAGGATGTGTAGGGGCACATCAATATGCGCCCCTACATCATCATCCATTCATACATTTCATAATGGTGATTTTCCATCCCCAACTTATCATACACTTTTTGAGCAGCTTCATTGGTTTTATCAACATATAACCTGATCCCTCGAAAATCATTCGACTGATTCGTTACCTTTTCTTTTATATAGGTGTACATTTCTTTAAAAATCCCCTGCCCTCTGAAGTCCTTCAAAATATAAACCGATTGGATTCATAACACCTGTCCATTGCGCCAATCGCTCCACTCATAGGTGGTGAGTAATGACCCGACAATATTTCCATCGATTTCTGCCACATAATAGGTTCCTTTTGAAATGTCATCGAATACTGCGTCAACGCCTAATTCGACAATCGTTTTTGTCAATTTCAGGTTTTCAGTCTCGTAGGCCATTTTAAGCTGGAAATCAACTATATAAGCTGCATCTGAAGGAATTGCCTCTCTAATTTTTACCATCTTTTTTGATGCAAAGATGTTATTTATTGATCAATTGACCAATTGATAAGAAGTGAAAAAAATCTGGTATTATTTTATGCTGGTATTAAAAGGGCCGGAATTGCACGCACTTTGAAAAGAATCAACAACTAAAGCAGAGTCATTGATGATTTTATAGAATTTGTCATAATATTTCAAGCTCTTTTTTATCACGGAACCTGGCAGATGCTTAAATGAATTATACAGAGAATAAATCTCATCCTGCTTTTCATTAAATATATTTATTGAAGAATTATACCCATTCAAATCCCGGCAGCTACCTTTATAATACCGCTGCCTTACCTGTTTAATAGGAATTTCTTTGGAAGGAATCGCATAACTCGTATTGATCACTCCGGCAAAATCAAAATCATAGGGAACAGAAATTAGAGCGCCATCCGCTTTAAATTCGAAAATATCAGTATTATGTCCTGTATTGACGTACCAATCCGTATTGCCTATCATATATTGAAACATCGCTAGCCGGTCCATTGATCTATCGTCGCAGCTATCCTGGCTGAAGACAATTTTATCATAAGATTTAGCGCCAATTCTCTTCGCCAAAGGCTTATCGTCTTCAATTAAAAAACCAGTCATTTCAATTGTTGGAACCCTTAGTTGTTTATCTCTAATGGTAATATTTACCAACCTCACCTTGTAACTCTCTTCACTAATAATGTTATAGGTTTTATACAGCAAATATTCTTCTAAAACATAATGCTCGAAATCTTCCTGTTGTTTGCATTGTGAGACAAATTTTAACTTGTCCTGATTTTTGAAGATTGTATTTTCAACTCCATTCTTTTTGAAATTGAACTTTAAAGGTGGAAAATCGCATAGTTCGGTTAACCTTCTGGTTTTGCCTCGTGCTTTTACTTTGATTTCCAATGCGTCTAGTTCGTATTTTCCCAGGTGATGCATTAGAGTTGCGGAACTATACTCAGGTTCATCGCTTTTATCTTCGATAAGGGCGACAACGTCAGCAATCAGAGTAATGTTCAAAGGTTCATCACTTTCGAATAATGGAATATCCTGTGCGTAAATGAAATTTACCTTTAGGCAAAAAACCGAAAATATTATGAAAAACCTGGTCATAGTTGATTTTAATGTATGTATGTTTAACGGAATTAATTTGATGTAGGTGGTGATTAACTGGCGATTTTTGGCAAATTAATATCGCTTTTTCTTTCTTCTAATATTTTACTGATCTCTTCATTATGATCCAGAAGTATCTGGTCACCATTATCTGAAACCAAAATGTTGTAATCATCACCATGATATACTTTCAGAGTCGCATATCCTTCAATGAAATTCACATTATCCGTTTTTACTCCAATCACTTCTTTTCCTAAGCGAAGAGACAAATCTCTTTTTAAAAGATGCATGTATTTTGGCTTGAGGAGTTCAATTTTATCGTACTTGATTTTTTGGCTGTTTTTTCTATTGCTGAAATATGCTTTTTCCAAGCCAAACACCACACCCGTTATTACAAAATTTAATAATATAATCTCCTCATAGCCGATCACGTCGTAACCGGTAGAATTTATAAAACCTAAGCCGATCATAATAAGTAGATAAGCCATATCCTTCATATTGATCTGTTCACTTCGATATCTCATCATGGTAAATATGGCAAAAAGCCCAAACCCTGAACCTACACTCAGATCAATTCTGGTCAGCACGGTTGACAATCCAAAAATGATCAGGTTGAATATGAATAAATTGAATATGAATGTTTTCTTCTTGTTGTATTGCTTATACACAAAGTGAAGAATGATAAAGGCTATCGTACTATTAAAAACCAATCTAACGATCAGATCAACGAAACTGGGAGTGCCTTCTATTATTGCTTTAATTGTTTCCACCTAAATAATTTAAAATATCATAATATAATTAGCATTTTACTGCTACAATATTCAACATAAAGTATGTTTTAATGTGAAATTTTTTGCACACGTTAAACAAAGATACGTGATTGAAATGAATTGGTTGATATAGGGGATTAAAATATCCTATCGCTATAAGTAAGAATTTTATACGATATCAATAACATCATTGCGATAATATCAGTGTGTTAAGAATATATTGTGAAATTGTTCTCAAACTGCCTCATTTACTGAATATCACAATTACACAGTCGAAGATGTTACGGGAATGTTACCATATTGGATGTAAGGGATAGTTGTTTTTTAATCTGCAATATCATCGATTAGGCGCCTTATTTTTACATTTTCATAACAAAAAAGAAGCAAAGGCTTATAAAATGAAATCACATATTTTGCATCCATTTCACTTTGTCTTCAGAAAGTCAGGTGGTTTACTATGTTGCCTTTGAAATCATCCTAAAAACAGACTTGATTAGGAATAACTACATTCAAGCAGTAATTTTCATTTTTTACTTCATAATCGTTTAGATGAAGAAATTCTGTACGAATTTCGATATTTTCACGTTTTGTTCCTTGTGTATATTCTAAGAACTTCTTTAGCAAGACTGGAAAATAAAATGTTAAAGTAGCTGAAAATTCTAAATGCTGAGATGGATTCAATAAAGAAAATCGCAATTACCGGACCTGAATCGACGGGAAAAAGCACACTTGCCAGGAAACTCGCAGAACACTATAACACCATCTGGGTTCCGGAATATGCACGGGCCTATATAGACCGGCTCAATCGCCCATACAAACAAAATGATCTGGTAGAAATCACAAAAGGGCAAATTCGCAATGAAAAGGAGTTGATTTCAAAAGCCAATAAATACCTCTTTTGTGATACGGAAATGACTGTTCTTAAAATCTGGTCGGAGTATAAGTATGGTAGTATTGATCCTTATATACGCTCGGAATATGATAAAAGCTCATATGAATTATATTTATTAATGAATGTCGATCTGCCCTGGCAATATGATCCTCAACGAGAAAATCCTGAACAAGGAAATTTTTTCCTTAATTGGTTTGAAAGGGAATTGGATTCAAAAAAAACCATCTACAGGATTATTAGTGGCAATATGGAAGAAAGAATAAAAAATGCCTGTAAGGCGATTGATGATTTGTTTGCCCAAAAGAGGTAAACTGAGCTATTGGCAGTGGCATTGGCAATTGACAATTTTTCACCCATCACTTTATCTCAATTTTTCATAAATTTTTCTTATCATTTTTTACATAAATAATTAATTGCTACATTTGTTGCACGGGGTGCCTGAACTGGCTGAGATTATACTCTTTGAACCTGATACCGGTAATGCGGGCGCAGGGAAATATATTCAATAGCCTTCAGTTTCTCCAATTATTTTATGTATTGTTTTAGGGGTGCCTTAATAAATCGGGCTGAGATTATACCCATTGTACCTGAACAGGGTAATGCCGGCGAAGGGAAAGAGTATGGTAACTGTAAGGGAAGTCCCCACTTCTCTAAGTAGTTCATATATTTTAATAAAATCATGAAAAAAGTTTTTACGACAGTTGCTTTGTTAGGCTGTTTTGTTGGTTCTATGGCCCAATATGCCATTCACGGCAATGTGTTCAGCGTCAACGGGGAATCTTTGCCCGGAGCTTCGGTGACCTTACAAAAAACAAATTTGGGAGCACATTCTGATCTTGAAGGATCCTTTACGATCGATCACATTCCGCAAGGAAATTATATCCTGGTAGTTTCCTTCGTAGGCTTCGAAACATACACGCAATCTGTAAAAGTTGATAAGGATATTAATATATCTCTTTCGCTAAAGGAATCGATCACGTATAAAGATGAGGTGATTGTATATGCCACCCGGGCCAACAAAAAAACTCCAACGACTTATAGCAACTTAAATGCAGATGATATCGCTGAAAGAAACCTCGGGCAAGATCTTCCCATCTTGTTGAATTTCACGCCTTCTATTGTAACCACATCAGACGCCGGAGCCGGTGTGGGTTATACCGGAATGCGTATTCGCGGAAGTGACGCCACCAGGATAAATGTGACCATTAACGGGATTCCGGTAAATGATTCTGAATCGCACGGCGTGTGGTGGGTAAACATGCCAGATCTGGCAACTTCCCTGAATCAAATACAAATTCAACGTGGCGTCGGTACTTCGTCAAATGGGGCAGCTGCATTTGGAGCAACGATAAATATGCAAAGCAGTGAACCAAGCTTCAGGGCTTTTGGAGCAATCAACAATTCTTTTGGATCATTTAACACCTGGAAGTCCAATGTGGTTTTCAATACCGGATTGATCCATGACAAATTCAACTTTGAAGGCAGGCTTTCCAGAATAGTTTCTGATGGCTACATAGACCGTGCAAGCGCTAACTTGAAATCGTATTTTCTAACAGGTGGGTATTATGGAGACAAAACCACTGTGAAGGCAGTTGTATTTGGAGGAAAAGAAAATACTTATCAATCGTGGTATGGAACTCCTCAGGCCAGAATAGAAAATGACCAGGAAGGCCTACAGAAAGTCATTACATATAGTGGTGAGTACAACACACAGGAGCAAATTGATAACTTACTGAATTCAGATCGAAGATTTAATTATTATTTATATGACAATGAAATTGACAATTATGCTCAGGATCATTTTCAACTGCACTTGAATCATACTTTTACGGATAACTTTAACTTCTCACTTTCGGGTCATTATACATATGGCCGGGGTTACTACGAACAAGAACGAATTGATGATGATTTTGCAGATTATGGACTGGAGGATGTGGTGATTGGAGTGGACACAATAACAAGTACAGATTTAGTGCGAAGAAGGTGGCTGGATAATGATTTTTATGGCCTGACCTATGCTTTTAATTATACTGATGACAAGCTGGCAATTACGTTGGGAGGTTCATATAACAATTATATAGGCGATCATTTTGGGGAAATCATATGGGCTCAATACGCAAGCAATAGCTCAATACGCCAACGGTACTACTATGGAGTAGGAGAGAAGTCAGATTTTAACACCTTCGTCAAAGCTAATTATCAACTGTCCAACCAATTAAATCTATTTGTGGATCTACAAATTCGTACCATTGATTTTAATACTGTTGGAATTGATAATGATCTTGTAAACTATAATACCGGCGGTGATTATTTGTTTCTGAATCCCAAATTCGGATTTACTCAAGAAATCAATGGAAACTCAACCCTATATGCATCCTACGCGATGGGTAATCGGGAGCCGGTAAGATCGGACTTTATTAATGCCCCTAAGGGGAAAACACCCAAACATGAGACGCTTAATAATATAGAAGCCGGCATAAAAAGCGGTGGTCACAAAATAGCTTATGAAGCCAATTTCTACTATATGGGTTACAAGAATCAATTGGTACTGACAGGAGCATTGAATGATGTTGGGGCATCCATCAGAACCAATGTCCCGGATAGTTATCGGGCTGGATTAGAACTTACCGCCTCTTATCAAATCTCGCAAAAATTAAATTATTCGATCAATGCAGCTTTTAGCCAAAACAAAATCAAGGAATATACCGAAACTGTTTATGATTACGCCTTTAGTGACGACCGTTATGTCATGGAAATTATCCATGAAAATACTGATATCTCATTTTCGCCAAATGTGATTCTCGGTAGTAAGCTGGATTACAGCAATAATGGATTTTCTGTGCAGCTATTAAGCAAATATGTTGGAAAGCAATATTTAGATAATACCTCAAATGAAAATAGGATCATTAAAAGTTACTTTATCAATGATGTCAATTTGAGTTATAATTTTACCGCCTTTGGAATGGAAAACATTAGAATAAATTTGTTGATCAACAATATCCTAAATGTAGAATACCTATCTAATGGCTATACCTGGGGATATATGTGGGATGGTGATTTGTATCAACAAAACAATTATTATCCGCAAGCAGGGATTAATTTTCTTGCCGGTGTAAATCTCAGGTTTTAATGCAATAGAATTAGCAGGATCCCTACTTCCCACATTTGTCTTATAAATAATAGGCAGTCATTAAATGGCTGCCTATTTTCTGTTCAGGATTTAAAAATGGTTTCATTTATCTTTATGTTTTTAATGAACTAATCGAAGTAATAAATGCTTGATAGTTCAAATGCCAGTAAATAATAAAGGATAAGATTAGTTTTCTACTAGCCAAAGAAAGAACTACCGATTGATCCCTCATAATACAACTACGATAAGGAGATTTAGGGCATAAAAAAAGCCTCTTTTCAGAGGCTTTTTAATATAAAAGTTGGCGGCGACTTACTCTCCCACGTGTTACGGCAGTACCATCAGCGCTGAGGGTCTTAACTTCTCTGTTCGGAAAGGGAAG
>SDBV01014065.1_pt1 | contig 10113 bp, 27 predicted proteins | sample 2277081 | NCBI WGS metagenome assembly SDBV01 (sample SAMN10402039, study PRJNA504765) | marine sediment metagenome | isolation source: marine sediment core GS10_PC15, 223 cmbsf | place: Arctic Ocean: Southern Knipovich Ridge | collected 2010 | reverse complement strand
TCCCGAGACAACACATGGTCGGCCGAGGGCGCCAGGTGTCCCCGGTCAAAGCCAGAACGCCGGTAGTCGGACAACTCGGCTCGGAACTCCACGGGTATCCGTTTGTCAGCTTTGAACCTATTTTTGCGCCCAACCCTCCGTTGTAGGGATTCCTTTGTCAGTTTCTCAGCAACCCAACGCGCCGAACGCAGTCGCCCATCATAGGACATAGCAAACGGACCATAATCCATGATCCGGCCAGTGTCCGGGTGCCCGAACTTGAAAGCTTCATGGGCCGCCGATACATTCGACAGGCACAGGGCGACGATCAACGCTTTGAGTCTAAACACTCTCGCTCCTCTTCGGTAAGGCCAACAATCTCGAAACTCGAACATCCCGGGACAATACCCGGCTCAATGGTCATGTCAATCTCTGTGATGTGCCCCGCCAATTCAGTCATAAGATCAATCAGCATGTAGCCAATTTCCCATATATGACCTTCGGCGACCAGCATCACCTGCCCGTTGGGTAGGTTACTGACACACCCGGTCAAGTCGTATCGCTCTGCGCACCTTTTGGCTGTGACTCGGAACCCGACACCCTGCACATTGCCAGTGAAATACATCGTGTGTCGTTGCATTATTCGGTCACCTCGGGTATCTGGGAAATCACATCATGTATGTCTGTTCGGAGGCTGTCAAGCTCATTGGCCATAGAAAGGTAGCCGTCTATTCTAAGACTACCTATCGTTTCACAAAGCCCTTGCTCAACGCGCTGACACAGGGCTAGTAAATCCGGCGACACTTCAATGAGCCGCCGCACGTGATTGGACATATCTTCACCCAGCCAACAGCTAGGAAAGTCGCCGTCGTTCTCACCATCCGGAATTAAAATATCGTTGCCTTCCTCATCTTCCAGATGAGAGAATCCATAGTGATCGCTCTCGATGAATTCCCAACTCATAACAGTCTCCTCGCCTCTTTAAGCAGTTCTTTTCTCTCTGCTTCGAGTTTCACCGGATCGATGCCGAAGAACTCATCGACAAACTTCGTGGTATCAAGCAACCTGCCAGACACATTCTCTGTACTATCCAGTATAACACCCCGGGAGAGAATCCACTCAAGAAATTCGTGGGCCACCACCATCTCGTCGGCCACATCATCTAAACGGTCAGTCATACCCACATTTGCTCCAATATCTCTTTGATGCTGTCTCGCAGGACTGCTTTAACAATCGCTTCTTGCATCGTCTGGCCCGCCCCGTCAACTATGAAAGAATGCCACTGGAATGTAACGAGCCAAGGTCTACGCCAGCTTGTATGATACACAATATCACAGTTAAACTCGTGGGCCCCTTCCATGCAACTCTTTACAAGCAAGGCATCGCTCGGTTCAGTGACCGGATTGAAGTAATCGAGGTGCGATACATCCACGGAATCACAATCACGGACACCGTCCCATATCGGAGTGTACTCGCTAATCTGAATTTGCGGCAAAAGAGTCCGGGTCCAGTAATTGTGACTGGTCTGCTTTATCCCCCACTGCCAACCCATCACTCGTGTAGCAACCAAAAGCTTTTGTTCGTGTTCAGTCATTCGTCGTCCTCGAACATTTTACGGGGCCACGGCTTTTCTTCCATCTCAAACAGTTTTTTCGGTTCGACCACCGGCAATTCGGTAATTCTCAGTGACCAGAGGCCATCCGGTCGGGGATGCCAGCCACCAAGACGTATAGACTTACCATCATCAGTTTCAATCTCAACAAACTGTCCCGATTCGGGTCCCGGAGGACCATCAATTATGATATTGATTGGCTTTGTCTCGGACACCAGCGAAACGGGTAGGCTCGTGATCCGTAGCACCCACAGGTCGTTCCGTTTTGACCATTCGCCGTTTCCGATGGGGAGGCCATCGTCTGTTTCAATTCGGCACAACGCAGGCATACCCTCCTCGCGGTCAAACAGGATATTGATTGCCGGCCCAGATCGAACTCGAACAACGTCAACACCAGCCACTTCCAACTCGCGGGGCGCCCCTCTTTGCAGCACCATGCTCATCTTGTTGGACACATCATCGACATCCCCACCCGGACGATCCCGCAATCCCCTGTACATCACAGCGCGGGCATCCTTGTCAGCCTGCGTCATCTCGTGCCGTTGTAATGCCTTGCTCACACTCTTGCGGGCACCCATGATGACCTGTGTCATCACATCGCCTTGTGATGCACCCTCTCTTAGTTTAGCAACCTCGCGAGATAATCTGATTATACGGAAGCACATTAAGACGATACACAGCGTCATCAACGTGATTGCTATGGCCACATTAGAAACTTCCATCACTCACCTCCCTGGTATTCTTTGATAAAGAACTTGATACCGTCCAGCCCGAAGTAAGTTTCTTCACTCCCCTCACACCGCATGAAGGGACACGGGAACCACTCGCGCACCGACTCTGGGCAATAGGCCACTTCGACTTCGATGCCGGGTACATCTTCAAGAAGTCGGATGGCTTCTCGGGTTGGTTCATCATTACCGGGTGTCACCAGTTTGATGCAGACTGCCGGCACGTCCTCCTCATCGCAAATCAACTTCACGTCCCGTATCCATTCGGACGCACCGGGTAGGTCACGCATCTCAACCCAAACACGGCTTCTGGAACGCATACCTTCCAGAATCCATTTCAGTAATTCTGTTGCATCAGCCATGTTAGTGTCCTAATGTAACCTTGTTAATCGTCAGCGGGCCAGAGTAAACAGCCCACATCGAATTGGTGATCGGGAGCCATTCCTTGACATAAGATGATCTTCCAACCTCGCCGCATGGCAGTAACCAACAACTCGTATGCGGCTTGTGTCTTGGGCCGGAGGGTAGGGCGTCCCAACTGAAACCATGATCTCTACAAATAGCGCGTGACACCTGCCGATGTCCATCATAGTGGGTCAGCAACACGTATTGCCGACCAAAGAATAATGTCATCAATTTGCGGAACCAGCCCATGATTTTACTCCCGGTGATAGATTGCTCGCATGGGCGGAGTCAAAGGCAGCCACTCCGCGTATCCCTTTGGATCAATTGCACCTTGCGAACGTAATGCGTGGCCTGCCGTTTTGCGATAAGACCTCACGCTCCACCCGTTACACCGGTACTTTGCTCGCCGAATCTTCACCTTGCCGTCGTGATGAATGATCAGGACGTACTGCCAAGAGAAACACAACCGCATCAACAATCGAATCAAAAACATCAGATCACCTCATTGAGAAAAGCCACGTACTCGCGGCCACACGCATGGCTGCATACACTATCTCCATTATAGCATGAATCTCCGCAGTTTGGACACATGCCGGTCGGTTCTGGCAGTTCGTCATCCCACTGTTCGTAATGTCCTCGGCCATTTGACGGAAACTGCCCTGCCGTGGGATCAATGATCTCGCCGTCCGAGTCCACGAGCCACCAGTGTGCCCGCTCGCCCCACGAGCTACAGTAGTAGTGCCCACGCACGCGAGTCAACTCGGAGAATTCTTCTTCCATTGCCAACGTAACCTCAGCACAAGTCCCATACTTGTGGGTCACGTTATCAATCATCCACTCGTCGTATGTCTCATTCATGCTTGTTTCTCCAGATGTGCCTCAATTACCTCTTCAATCTGGTCGTCCACAGCGTCCGTGAAAACAAGTTCGCCACAGTCTTTGCATTTCGGAATTTCAAGTTCGGGAATTCTAACGTCAAGTAAAACACCGCCACGTTCTGTAGTGATGTAATATTCAATCTTTGCTAGCACAACACTCCAATTCCCGCAACCCGAAGCCCGACATCTCCATGGGAAGGGTCGTTGCGGTGGAGCTTGTTTTGTAAGGATTGCAGTCATTTTCCGTTCGATTCTGGATCGTAGATAGCCCACATCTCTTTTGTGACAGGTCGCCACTCAACGAAGTGCGCCTGCCTTTCGATTTCACCATACGGATACAGTGCATGTCTCAGATCGTGGGGCTTAACACCCCAGCGGGCGTGTTTCCATAAGGCCCGAGTCAATCGTTCTTGGCCAAGGTGACCAACCAGTATGACGAACTGCCAGCCAAGGAACAGATGTGCGAGTACACAGAGTAGCACAACGAAGACTTGCAAGCACTTGTCGAGGAAATTGGCTAAATGTCTCATCATATCCTCATTATAACATGGAAACTGCCCAGTAACAAGACCTGCGTTATCGTTCTGAAAGTATGTTACCAACCGAGCCAAGCACCGACGTAGCAACAGATCATCCCAATTAGACCGACTATGACACATGTCCAGCCTGCCCACTCAAGAATCCAGATTAGCTTTTTCATCACATCGTCTCCAGGTTAGCAGTCCCGACCAGCCCCAGGAACAAAGGGCATGTCTTCGGTTATAGTCACCTGTGTCGCGGCTTTTATCCCACTCTCGCGGCCTGCCCGCCACATGATGTCACCAACATTGCCGACAACGATCTCAATCGCCTTGTTGATCTGTTCTAATGACAAGCTGCCCTTTGCCTCAGCCTCGACCGCATCAAACAATCTGCGGAAGTGCTCGACGGATACCCTTGCTGCCTCTTCTGGAGACGCTATGTGATATCGAAAGTTGGTGTCTGGTATCATGTTACCCCCATCCAGCCGACACATTGCCAGCCCGGTAATGATTGGAATGCGTAAGCCTCACCCCAGGCTGCGGCATCTTCGTCTCGCGGAATGGACATCTCCATACGAAAGACAGACATTGTGCTAGGCCGGAAGAATTTTATGGGATATCGCTGCATTGCTTGAACTCCAAATCAAACTCAAGCAACTCCATGCGGCCCGTGCTATCAAATCTCACGAGGGCCGCCTGTGCCACGCTGGGGACATAAGCTTTCCAAACTTCACCCGACACCGGGTACACCGCTGCCCTGGTCACACCCACCTTGCAGGCTTCGATACCCGTTTCTCGTCTTATGGCATAGGCAACGGGGCAACGCTCTGGGCAGAGTTGACGACCCTTCTTGATGTCTCGCTCAGTAACGATTACGTGGACGTTCATTCGATCACCACTGGGTTTTCGATGTGACTAACACAAGAATTACAAACGATACGGGGTTCCCGTCATATTCGTTGTTGACCCCCTTCCAAACAGCCTGCACTGAGCACAAATCACACTCGTCTCTTTGTGGCGCGTCATCCAACTCGCCTGCGTCCGCTAAGAGTAACCTAGTCTCCAAACCGTAGGGTTCGTTGTCCCAGTCACGGAGGGGCAACTCGGTAATTATGGCCTTGGCCGCTTCCCGTCGAGACTCGGGTAAGATCATCGAGCGGAGACTGCCCCAGATAGCGCCAGCCGCTTGATCGGTGTCGGATATTTTCATGGTAGCATCTCCGCGCCTTGAACTTCGGAAACATGTTCATTACAAACTACAACAGGCTCGTTATTCGTAAAGCCCCGCCACGCTGAGGGCTCCTCGCAATCATGCTTGTCACACGGAGGGCCTTCACCCTCAAACACCGGTTGTCCAGCGTCCGCCATAAGCAAGGGCGCCTCGTCCTGTGTATCCCAGTCAGCGCCTTCAAGCGCGTCTACGATGATCTTTGCGACTTCGCGGCGTATCATCCGGGGGAGAACAAAACGCAAGTTGTCCCACATCTCATTAGCGACGCTTGATCCACTTGCCCATCCCATCATGCGTCTCCTACAGTTTGTGCCCACAGTGTACTGACTTCAAAGAAGAATAGAGTATGGGGGACAATGTCCCAGATAACCTTGTCGCACTTCCCGCGCCCAAACATACTTTCGTATGTCAGAACGTGTCCCGGGTCCCTTGCGTCACCATATACTCGGAAAGAATTGCCGTCCTTATAGTGCATATCGAAGTTTGCGTCCCGGTAGTGCTTCAATGTGGGCTGCACGATACTTTTGAAATTTAATTTGGTTCTCCGCCAAACCTTTCGCACATAGCAGCGATGAGCCCAGTCCGAGGTTTCATCAATGACCAGATATCGAGGTTCGTCGTGCCAATGTTTACCAAAGACCAGCGTCAGTTTGCCGCCACGGTCAATAGAGAACGCTTCGCAGTCATTGAAATATTCGAGTTTGTTTCGTTCGGTGTGCCCCTGCTCGACAAGGTGAGTTTTGATCTGGCATAGCAATGGATATGCCTTCTCAAATTGCAAAGCCATGTAGTGATCGAGTGTCCATTCCAAACACAGTTGGGTACCCAACCCAAACCTGTCATCCATGTCACTGCAAATGTTGGCGAGATATTCAGCCTGATGACTTGTATCGCCGTCTTTTTTGAGACGGGCTGACGCCCGCTTGGCCGCTGCCAAGCACTTCTGACGCTTCGTAGCGTCGGCATCAACCATCAAGTCGAGTTCTTTGAGGGTGCGATTCATCCGGCCGGCTCCCAAACACGTTGCGCACCATCCACTTCAAAGATGGTCACGTCACGGAACTCTTCCCCGGCGCAGTCATGGAGGTCAAGCATGTCGCCGAGTGGCGAGTATCCAGTAGACTCCATCTCTCCCTCGGTGACTCCTTGTAGGTCTGCCCACTCCTCTTCAGTAATATCAATCGTCTGGTCAAAATGCACAACTTCACGACACTGAATTCGGATTTGCATGTTTTGTTCTCTTTAGGTAGGGTTGAGGTAGGCGAATTCGCCGAAATATTTTAGGGCTGCTTTGTTGTATTCTTTGGCCGCTTCGACCTCATCTGTGAAGTATCCAAGATGTTTCTTCTTACCATCAAATTTTATTTGGGCACACCATTTCTTGTTAAGTTTATTCCAGTATACACCTTTGAATTTTGATGTCCCCGGTCGTGATTTACTGTTTGCTGAATTTTCTAAACGTGATGAGGGTCGTAAATTACCTCGCCTGTTGTCGAGTTCATTTTGATTCTTATGATCAGTTTCTTCAAAGTTTGAATGCCCCAACTTCCGACTTAAAACTACGCGATGCATGAGTATCGCTATGCGTTTATTGAGTCCTTCTGATTTTCGAGAACTACGAACTGCATAACCCTGATTAAAACGCCACTTCCGCTGCATCAGAAACGAATAGTCAATGTCATCGACTATTGCAAATTTGCCTTGGGTGAGAGGGATTTTCTTCATTCGCTGTCTTCGTCCTCCTCATGTTCGATCTGGTCAACTTCGCACCAATGCTTCCATTCCTCAATGCAGTTAGCACAGAGCCCTACCTTTCCGCAAAGCTCACATTTCCAAACTTCATCTTCTGCGACTTCTTCTCCGCAATGGCTGCAATGTATCAGTTGGGGAGTGGACTTAGTGCCACGCAGGCGGTGGATTTCGTCAGCCAAGACTTTGCATAGATCGATTGCCATCGGCTGGCACAAGTTGCAAAATTCTGTTTCCACCATCGCTAGTGCCCGTGCGACGGCAGCAGACCCATCCTTGAGCATCTCACCACGCTCCTCGACCATGTGAAGGCAAACACTACAACTGCTCGGTGTGCCGTAGGGCACCTTGAGCGGGTCGCCGCATCCGACACAGGTAGTTGGTTGGAGAGAATCATCTGTCATATCAGCACCGGGTCCTCGATCTCCACAACACACTGATTGCAAACAGGAATCACCCCTTCGAGTTCCAAGAAGCCACGCCAAGTCGCCGGCTGCCTGCACGTTTCATACTGACAGAGTTCAAAAGTGCGAGTGGATTCCTCACCAAGTTCGCCGGTGTAATCAGCCATAAGCAACTGCGAGTGATGATAGTCGTCCTGCCCGTATTTTGCCATCATGGAAATCACGATCCCCGCAGCGTGCATCCGATTGTCCCCGGCCAAAAGAAGTGGCCGGAGCCTCTCCCAGAGATCGTTGGCAATAGTCTCTTCACACTCGACTCCCATCACTTCGTCAACTGATTTGGGGTCTAGCTGGGCTGGTAGAAACATAGGGTTCTCCTGGTGTGTTAAAGATCACCGCTGGGTTTCATAGATCGGGATACAGAATCACTCTGGTCGTTTTCGACCGGGCGCCTGTGCAGCCGGCCCTTGGCTTGCTCCATGGATTTCTCGTCAAGCTGGAAGACGGCAGGCTGAACAGCAAAGGGTTCGTTCTGATGTTCTTGTCGGAAGTCAGCCGGCGGTACTTTCTTGACACTCATCATCCGGAATGTTGGACGATGAGGCCAGCTTTTCTCAAGTATGTATAGCTCGCCATCGAGTCGAACAGTTGTGCCCACCTTGGGCCACACTATATCAGGTTTGTCACGTATCTCAGCTTCTCGACAGGCATGATTTATGTAGTCATACCAACAGTGGACACGAAACTCTGGTATCTTGGGCTTCATATACGCTGGATTGCTTAATGGGCTGATTTCCATTTCCTTCGCAATCTCTCCCAAATCACCAGCAGAAAGCTGCGCACCGGGAACAGGGTAGAACCACTCCTCAACGATGATACCCACCCGCCTACCATGAACCCAAACTTCCTGACCCTCAACATGTGTGAACTCAGTCATCTTGCTGCTCCCTCCACTCTGCGATTGTTGGGTATCCCCGCCGCTCCTGCCGCTCTGCGTCGGTCTCGCCCTGCAACCATCTCTCGTAATCTTCCTGTGCCGTCACTAGCCACGGATGCCCACAGAGACACTCTTCCAAGTCCATGGGAGGCGCTGTGCCGGGTGGCCATGTGTTGCAGACTACCGATAGCATCCTATCTAGCTTATGCTTTGCGTCTGCATTATAAACAGATGTGCTGTCCTTGGCTTTCAGCAGACACGACGGACATGGCAGTGCAATAGTAGGTGCCTCTTGAGTCATGTCTTCTCCTGCATGTCTGTGAGAACGGCGACCATCGAATCACGGAAATCATCGCTTTCACGGACTAAGCGAGAGAACATGTGGAATGTGGCGCGGATATTATCCCAATCTATGCCTTTCTCGGATTTGAAATCCTCCGTTATCATCTTTTCGATGTTGCCGACAAATGAACCCAGCCGCGCTATCGCCTCGACTTCGGCCCGGGTCATAGCCACATTGATGCGCCAATTCAAATTAGTGATTGTAGGTTTGCTCATCAGTTCTCCTCAAATTCTGAGTCTCTATGGAAGCCGTCGAGGAATCCCTTGAGTGCCTCTCGCGCTTTATCGCCGGTCCACTTGCCGATGATTTTTGATTTGTTTAGATCGGTTTTGATGACTACCATGTCGTCATCTGTGCCAAGCACCCCGTCTGGTCCTCTGGATACAATACCATGGACAATCAACTCAGGGCTAACCTGCCGACTGTATATCAGTGGGCGGTCCCAACCATCCAAGACACCCAGTTCTATTTCCGTTGGAATCTCGGAACGATTTTTATAGCACACCCTAAGCTGCTCATTGAGGCGTCTCGTGGTCACCCAGTATGGCCAGCTAGTCCAGACGTACATCGCAGCGATGCCCATCAAAATCACAACTGCCAACATGTAGATTCGTTTGCTTACCATTTCAGTTCAGTCCAACTCCTCTCCATTGGCCCCACGCCTTCGTGTTCGACGACTTGGATATCCTCGGCCCGGAGTCGGCGTATCACCGCGTCAAGCTGCTCGTGATTCACCATTGCGCTAAGTGGAATCAACATGCAGGATGTCTTGCTCTCGTCAGCGGCCTCTTCCATGGATTTTACGACCGCATCAAATGCGCTCTGTATCGCTGGGGCTGATGCGTTAGCCGCAGCAACCCGAGTACGCAATTCTTCTCTGACACTCATGTTGGTTCACTCCCAGTAGTAGACATCGACGTACCAAGTCTTGCGCCCTTTGCCAAGAGTCTTGATGGAATCGAAGGTTTCATCGACCATGTCCTCGTCTCCGTGGCCGTCAATGGAAACGATTTTGTATGTGGAGCCCCAAGAATCTTTGGACTCCGTAAACTTCATTTCTGTGCGGCCCGGACCCGGTTCGGAGTAGGCACGGAATTGAATTTTCGTCGCCTCTTTGGGTATCTCGAAGATGTTTCTGAGACGGCGTCGGCAGACAAACCACTTTATAAGGGTGTTTGCAATGTCAGCACCACGCCTACCATGCGGACCCCAATCATCTTCAAGATCAAAGATATGATCTTGATAGAGCTTATTGTAGATGTTCAGCGTCAGCACAGGGCTAAGGATTGATCTGCTCATCAGTTTTACTCCCAGTAGTAGATATCG
>SDBV01014064.1_pt1 | contig 10115 bp, 11 predicted proteins | sample 2277081 | NCBI WGS metagenome assembly SDBV01 (sample SAMN10402039, study PRJNA504765) | marine sediment metagenome | isolation source: marine sediment core GS10_PC15, 223 cmbsf | place: Arctic Ocean: Southern Knipovich Ridge | collected 2010 | reverse complement strand
ACCTGTTTACAATATGTAACCATGAAAGACTCCCGATATAAATGTGTAATATAATTTAAACCTATGCGTACCTACATTACTACTCGAACAAGCTCATTGAGAGAGATAACACCATCTTTAATTTTTTGTATCCCATCAGCATGAAACGAACGCATACCATCTACCCGTGCTTGCTTGTAAATATCATCAAATATTGGTTGACTAACAATGCGTGATCGTAATTGATGAGAAACTTCTAGCAATTCAAAAATACCAGCTCTTCCTTTATAACCAAGAAAGTCACACGTTTTGCAGCCCATTCCGTGATATAATTGATCAATAGAGCTGTTTAATCGATTAATCAATCTTCTATTTTCATCGGTTACTTCTTTTTTTTCACGACACTGTTCACAAATCTTTCGAGTTAATCGTTGCGCAAGCACACCAGAAAGTGAGGCATTAATTAAATATGGTTCTATGCCCATATCCATTAATCGCATTATCGCACTTGGTGCATCATTAGTATGCAAAGTGCTCAAAACTAAATGTCCCGTTAATGCTGCTTCAATTGCAATGCGCGCGGTTTGTTTATCGCGAATTTCTCCGACCATGATAACATCAGGATCTTGACGCAGAATAGAACGCATTCCTTCTTCAAACGTAAACCCTGCTGCAGGATTTATTTGTGCTTGAGTAATGCCATCTATCGAATACTCAACCGGATCTTCAAGCGTTATAATATTTTTTTCAGGACTGTTAATCATGGAAAGAGCAGCATAAAGCGTAGTAGTTTTACCCGATCCCGTTGGTCCAGTTACTAAAAATAATCCGCTATTTCGTTGCATTAATTTTTTAAATTGAGCCAACATCTCAGCATCAAAGCCCAGACGATCTAAATCCATCATATGTATTGCACGATCTAAAATGCGCACTACCATTTTTTCACCGTAAAGTGACGGAAATGTTGATAAACGTAAATCAATCAGTTGATTATTTTTCGGTAACCGAAATTTACCATCTTGTGGCCTACGTTTTTCTGCAATATCCATATGCGCAAGTACTTTTAACCGCGCAATAACCTGGGTCATAAGATCACGTTCAATCGGTTCTTGATCAAGCAATACACCATCTATTCGAAAACGAACACGTAAATTATCTTGCATCGGCTCTAAATGAATATCTGATGCCGCATGGGTAACAGCATCGAAAAGTAACGAATCAACAATCTGAACTGCCGTTTGAATAGATGTATATTTTTTTGGCATGAATACTCACTGGTTAGTCTTCTTCTGCCGTTTCAATTTCTTCAAATCCTTGATATTTCTCCTCTTCTTCTTCATACGGAACAAATTCATCCGATTTTTCCGTACGCATTTCTGACTGAATATCACGCATTTCTGCGTGAATATCTCGATCTTGTGGATCTTCCGTATCAGCCGTATCATAAAATTCTTTTACAGCATCACAGATATCACGACGAATACCAACACGAAAACGAACATCATATGAAACATGTTCACCTATGCTATTGAGTAAATCAGAACTATCTGGTTCACTAACAATAACAACCATAATATTTTCATCAATTTCAAGTGGAACAATGGCATTGCGCAGTAAAAAACCCTTTGGAAATTTTTTCAGCAAAAAAGTATCAAAAAAATACCCAACTACATCAAAAGCAGGAACTTCATAATATTTTGAAAGTGCTTCAAGAAGAGCATTTACTTCTACTAATCCTTCTTCAAGCAAAAAATCATCAAATTGTTCTTTGTCTGAATCTTTAAATACTTTACGTATCGCTTTTGCTTCTTCCTGTGTCATAGTTTCTTGTTCAACTAATATTCGAATTAACTTTTCTTCAAATCGCTGCTTTCTTTCCATATTATGATACCTTCATTAACCTACCTTCAAGCCAATTAAAAAGCCAACAATAAAACTTGATGAAATTACCACATTGGCCCTCATCCAAGCCCATATCATCAAAAACATGTTATCTGCTATAATCGTTGCTGGCTGTATACCCAAAAGAGTATGCACTTTTGGCCAATTAATTGCAATAACCATAAAGTCAAATTGCTGTAACATAATCAAGCCAGTAACAAACAATGTTAATGCGATAACAAACGTACTGTATTTTTTTAACAAGAAACCAGCCAAAAAGCCAATTCCACCATACAATCCAATATCAATGAGTGTATTGCGCGACACTTGCAATCTTTCCATAATAGCACCTGGCTGAATCTTTTCTTTAATTGCACTTAGTACACCACCATTTGCTTGATTAGCAATTTCGTTACCTACCATGTCCCATTCCTCCCTATAAAAATAAAAACTTAAATTATTAATTCATATTAAGTATACCTATACCTCAATTTAATAAGCAATAAAACCCGCAAAAAAAAGGAGGCATCAACGATGCCTCCAATATTTATCCGATGAAGCCTATACTATTCAACTTTTGATTTGAGCGCTTTTCCAGGCTTGAACTTCGGAACTTTTTTTGCCGGTATAGTCATTTTTTCACCCGTTGAAGGGTTAATACCGTCGCGTTTTTTTCTTTTCATCACTGAAAAGGTGCCAAACCCGGTAAGTACAACTTGCTCACCTTGCCCAAGCGCATCACTGATAGAAGCAAGAACCGCTTCCAAACATTCCTTACAAGTTGACTTAGATAGCCTAGTTTTCTCAGCCATCTGTTCAATTAACTTTGCTTTATTCATACAATTATCCTTTGCTGATTGATCTATCTAAAGCAAACAAAACAAGTACTTATTTAGTACATTAGCTTTTAGAGGATTTTTGTCAAGTGTTTTTTACTCAGAAGATCTTTCACATGTACCCTGTACAACAAACATTTTCAAACTATTTTCAATCGACTATCAAATATTGTAACGAATTACCAACATAAAGTAATTATCATTTTACCCCAAATGATAGTGATTTTTTGGTGCCGAGAGCCGGACTCGAACCGGCACGGGCGAACCCGAGGGATTTTAAGTCCCTTGCGTCTACCTATTCCGCCATCTCGGCTTTAGATAGTACGAAATTTGACTTTCAAATACATATGGAGGCGGCACCCGGATTCGAACCGGGGTATCAGGGTTTTGCAGACCCTTGCCTTACCACTTGGCTATGCCGCCAAAACTGTACATTTTAAACACTTTTAATGTATCACAAAAATAACGTTCCGCAAAGGCTTTTACGCTGCTATTTGTCACAGCAAAGTGATAAGTTCCGGTAGTAGAGCAAAGCGAAAAGTTCCGGTTTTAGGGTAAACTTATTTGTGCGAATCAAACAAATTTAACCCTAAAATGAACAGAACTTAACTATGGAAAAATATTACCATGAACAAAAAAGAACGTGAACAGTCAAAAGTATTTGAACAAGTCAGGCAGGGTGTGATTTCTAGAGTTGAAGCTTCAAGAAGGCTTAGAAGCTGTTTTGTTAAAATTGGTGTATATTATTTATAATATCATCTTACCAATTGAATAAATCGGCTCCAACGAATACGTGTCCAAAAATCAATTGGGTGTTTAATCAGATCAATAATCCACCAAGATTCATCACTATCAATAGACCAAATACGAAACACAATATGTCCATGGATTAACTTGCCTTTGATTGGACCGAAAAAACGACAGTCTTTACTGCCCAACCTGTTATCACCCATGCACCAATATTCATTTAGTCCTAATTCAATATAAAATACGTCAGAGCCGTCCCAATGGTTACGTTTTGTTTGCACAGCAATTGCAACATCACGCGGTTGAATTGGTGTTCTGGGTTCTAATAATTCAAATTCACCATTTTCACCAGTTATAATGCGTTCCTTTTTAATGCGATAAAATGGTTGTTCTTCATATGATACACTTGGATCGTACGAACGCCACGTTGTTTGTCCTGCTAATTTGCGCGCAATAACTTTATCAGCCATCGATTGATTAAGTACACGGTCACGGAACATTGTTTCTAGTTCTGATTCAATTTGATCACGTAAATCTTCAAAATTTTGTTTCCAGATGTGAATAAGAGGATATTTATTTAAATACGGTTCTTGAAGCTTTACGTCATTAATATAAAGAACAGGTTTGCCATCTTCAATGGTACCACGTATATGATCACCAGGAATACCAATTATCCGTTTCGTCCAATTTGATGGACCCCACACATATTGCTGAAATAAATTAACAAGCGGATTACGTGAATACTTATATTCTGGGTCATTAAATGCAATTATTTCACCACGTCTTGGCTTTCTAAAGATATAGGAAAATTTATCCGCAAAAAATCGTTCGCCCACCAACATGGTTGTTTCCATGGAACCTGTTGGCACTTGATATAACCCAAAACCAAACGTTCGAATTAAAAAAACAATTGACAATAAAACAGCAAACTCTCTAACACTTGCTAGCAAACCTTGTTTTTTTGTTTGTGACATGTAATTCCTTATTTAAATTCGTCCGTTTCCTCACTTCAACAGAACACCAAACATGCAAAATGACCGGAGACTCTCAAGACAAACAAAAGAAAACGGCAATTGTCTTTAGCTAATTCCCTAGAATATAAGTTTATCAAAGATTAAGAAAAACAGAAATCTTCCTTTTATTTATCATCAAATCTTGGATAAATAATGCAACGGATTTACTTTTTTTCTATTTTCATACACCTCAAAATGCAAATGTGAGCCATCTTTTCCCGTTTTACGAATAAAGCCCGTTTCTCCGACCGATCCTATTATCATACCTTGTTTTATTTTTTGCCCAACATGCACCGTAAAGCTATTCAAATGCGCATATCGTGTTTTATATTTCTTATTATGCTTTAACACAATTGTTTTTCCGTATCCTGACATATACCGCGCCTCAACAACAGTTCCTGTAGCCGCCGCTTTAACTGGTGTTCCTTTCATTGCAGCCATATCAATACCATTATGATAGCCATGCGCACCATTATTTTTTTTACGCGGTCCAAACAATGAACTCAACCAAAATTTTTTCTGTTCGACTGGCCAAATAAATTCCATTTCAGTTGAATGGTATATTGTTTCTGTTTTTTTCTTTTGCTGTTGTAATTGTTGTACAATACCATCTCCAACAGATGTTATCATTTTAGACGGTTTATTTTGTAACTGATCGTTATATTCATTCCATTCTTCAATATCAATACGAGTAAGTAATGAATCTAATTTCTGAGATTTTACATATTCAATCGTCGCTTCTTTTAAATATTCAGGCTTTCGATTGAGCATGGGAAAAGAATCACCTTGATCTGCATCAACAGTATCGACTAAAAGCGGTACTTCTTTTGGTTCATCATCAGATATTGTACACTCATTATCAACCTGATATCCATCTACGACCGTTTTAAAAACTTGTATATAGGAATGATATTGTTGCTGTAACACAATCAATTGCTGTGCTTGATGTTTTAAAAAACGATATTCATGCCATAACATAGCCATAAGAATAAGTAACACCGCAAGAATAAAGGCTGATAACATAACGTGTATCTGATTCATTTGGTACTCAATTGTTTTTTTCTGCACTACTGCACCATTTTTCACGCTATACCTGTTCAAGTGCATCAACTACTACCCATCCAATATTGTTATGATATTTGATTTTATACCAATCTGAACGATGTTCGAGAATAGCTACTTGATCTGAAATATCAAGTGTATCAATCGTATGATATGCTTGATCCGGTCCGATAAATACTGCTACATTTTTTTTCATTACCACTCCAATAATCGTGTTGTCTTGTTGATATTTTACAAAAACCGTACAACTGAGCAATATGGTCATCATACTTGCACATACTAACGCAACCAAAAACAATGGATTTTGTTTACTTTTTATAAAGAAAAACAATAAACAATACCAGAAAAGTAATAACAAAACTTGAAGTACAAAAAGAGATATAGAAGAGATACGATGTGCAATAGTATAAAATAGTTTACTTTTCCAATCTCGTATAATAGATTTTCCAAATCGCATTGCAACTTCTTGCTCGTTATGTTCTATATCAAGGCAATCGTGATATGAAGCTCCCCGCTGCGCACGTTTCCAACACACCATTGCATCAACATAATTATCCAATTGATAACAACAGTTGCCCATATTATACCATGCTGCAGGCCCTTTGCAATTCATTGATTGATATAATTCTAGAGCTTTATCACACTCTTGTTTCTCATAACATTTATTCGCATGCAAAAAAAGTTCTTCATCTTTACTATAACCAGAAAAACTGGTCAGAAAAAGAAGTGGTATCACAAAATTTTTTCGAATCGATCGATCCATTGTTCTGCCATTTCAAAAAAAGCTTTATCAATTTGTTTTAATTTATTTGTACCAAACGCTATCTGTATTGCTCGATCAAAAAATTGCTGCCACATAGCAACAACGTCATCATTCATGTGTACATATAATTGATTACTAATTAATTCAGGGTAAATAGATGCAACTGATTGATCGGTACGATCTGCAACAAGTTGAATAAAAATTTGATATATCCGCGATTGATCCTGATCATGATGTGCTCGTTTGAGCGCTGCTCGTGCACGATAAAACGCTTTTTTATATCTATTACCAATGCTACTTTTTTGTGCGAACCATTCGTTTACACTTTTATATCCCATAACCATAACCGGAGCAAAACATAATAGACCAAATAACCACCAGGGAAGTGGGTTACGTTGATTAACCGGAAACCATGGCCCGTTATGATGAATTGATCTAATAGCGGCAACTAAAGCCGAAGTTTTTACATCAGATGTATTCTCTGAATTTTTTGGCATAATTATTGTTTGAACACCTACATTTGGTGTAATGGTCACTAATAATGGTGACGTTTTAAGTTTCTTATACATACGCATATTTACATCAAAATAAGTAAATGTTTGTCCAGGAATTTCCCACTCGCCACACGAGCGACCTTGTACAATATACTCAAATCGTTTTTTTGAAAATGTATCATCACTTTTTGGTGCAATGATAGAACTGTTTGAATCATAATATTTGAGTTCTTCTGGTATATTTACAAGTTGTGGTGTAGCAACTGCTTCTAAGTCACCATCGCCTTCGAGTTCAATACTTAATACCATCCCTTCACCTTCTTTGGCAACTGCAGGAGTAATTGTTGCACGTGCAGCATTAAAATCACCAATAGCATGCACCGTACCGTTGTACTCCGGTAATAGATCAACCTGTAAACATACCGAATTTGAATAAACACGTTTTCGTTCTCGACGTGGTCCAAACATTACCGAAAAACTGCCAAAAAAATGATCCCGTTTTGATTCAAGGGTATAATCAACGTGATAAGCAGGCACTATAACATCGCCCTCTTTTTGTGGATATAAATCCCATTGCCATTCAACATAATGATACGAAGTACCATTAACGTGAGCTTTACCGGCCATGGGTTTTTGTTGTTTTTTTATAGCGCACCATTTGATATCTGGCTTACCAATGCGTGTTAACTCTAATTTTGGATTTTTATAATAAAAACGCAAAGTACATGGTACACGTTCACCAACAACTACTCTGTCCTTTGCAACTGATAATCGCAATAAAACCACTTCTTGTGCTCGACGTTGTTTTCTGTGTTTTCCAACTTGCTGATTGCTTACCTCTAACGTTATTGTTCCCGATTCCATCTGATTGCCATTGTCATCAAGCCTTGCCGGGCCAATTGTATACATTCCGGGTCTATCAATGCGCACTTGATATGAATATTTCACCGTTGATTTACCATTAATGCTACTCATATACATACCAGTACGTTTTGCTTCAAATCGATCGAGGCCATAAACAGTTGGTGCTCTCATCGTACTACTTGCATCTTTAATAGTAACTTCCAGTACAAATGGTTGACCTACTACTGCTTGCTCAATCCGTTCACCATCAATTGTTTTTGCACGCATTCGTATTTTCGTACAAATTGGTACAACCATAAAAAAAATAAAAAAAAGACAAATAAATCTACCAGCAATTTTGCCCATCTTTTCCTGCACATACATCATGAATTTTTGCTTCCATCAACTTTTTATTTGCTTGTTTATCTTTTTCTTCTTGTGTTTTCAAGACATCTACAAGCCATGGATCTTTAATCCGTTGCTCCTCTTTCTCGTACAAATCTGCTTGCATAGCAATAGATCCTTGTTTTTCGTGTTGCGAATTTTTATCCTGAGAATAAGAAGCATTTTTTTGAGAAGAGGCAGTATGTTCACGCCTATCTTGTTGTTGTTGATCGGTTTCGTGTTGTTTCGGTTTCTGTTCCGAATCATCATTTCGATCCCTCTCATTATCATCGGCCTCATCGCCCTGACCATCTTCATTCCGATCCTGTTCTCCGCTATTGCGTTCGGTTTTAGCTTCAGCTTGATCCCCCTGATCTTTTTCGCTTCCATAATCTGAATCATCTTGATTTTTGTTTTCTTGATTTTTATTTTGCTCGCTATCTGATTGTTTTCCATCTTTTTGCTGCTCAGGCTGGTTACTTTCATTATTTTGATCATTACAAGACTGCTGCTGATCATTTTGATTTTGTTGATCCTGTTTTTGTTGCTGCTGTTCTTGTTGTTTTTGCTGCTCAAGCATTTGTCTTGTTACATCTAAATTATGCTTGGCATATTCATTTTCAGCATTGATTGCTAACGTACACTCATATTGTTCAATTGCTTGTTTTAACTCTTTTAATGCAACATACGTATTACCAGAATTAAAATGTGCCTGTTCTTTCAATCCTTGTGCTACATTTTCACATTCTGCAGCTTTACAAAAATAGGCATTCGCTTGGCTCGCATCTCCTTTTTCATACGATACCACTCCCAAATCATACAACACGTCAGCTCGATCAGGATTATCGATTACTAATTTTTTTAGCTTATCTTGCGCATTATCTAAGTTACCACTCTGCACAGCATGTGATGCAAAATCATATAAAAATGGAATTGCACACAAATGTGAAGAAAAAAATAAAAAAATATGTATCATAATCATCATAATAACCATTCAAGTGCAAAACAGATAAAACTTACCAGTAAAAAGTAGGAATACTGATTCTCCAAACGTAAATATGTTTTGTCCTCAAGCTGTTCTTTTTCAAATTGCTCTACATGATGCACAAGTGTATGTAAATCAGTATCTCTGTTACTCATCTGCAAATACGTACCACCCGTATCATGCGCAAGTGTATGCAAAATTCCTTCATTCAAGCGTGAAATAACTACGTTTCCTTTTTTATCCTTTTGATGACCAACTTGTTTGCCAGTCTGATCAAACAAAGGAACGGGCGCTCCCTCAGTGGTACCAACACCAAAAGTAAAAATTGAAAGCCCTTCTTGTTTTGCTTTACGCTTTACGCCCGTTAAATTGCGCGAAAAATCTTCACCATCGGTAAACAAAACCAGTAACTTGTTTTTTCGTTCTTGTTGTGAGCTAAAAGATTGTAACGTTTGCTTGATTGCTTTATCTATGGCAGTTGTACCAGAAGAAATAAGTTCGGCATCAACTTGATCAAGATACATATGAAAGGCCGAATAATCAGTTGTTAATGGACATTGCACAAATGCTTCACCAGAAAATAAAATAAGGCCAACACGCTCACATTTAAGCTTACTGAGTAATCGTTTTATTTTTTTCTTTGCGTAATCAAGCCTATTTGGTTGACAATCAGTTGCTAACATACTGCGAGAAATATCAAGCGCAATGAATAAATCTCTTCCTTCTTGCCTAACCGTTTCTTCTATTTTATTCCATTGCGGCCCAAGAAATGCAAGAAATAAAAAAAACAAACCTGCACTTAAAAAAAGTATCTTAGCAATATTGTTATATGATGTTGTATTACCTACTAATTTGGCAAACACACTACTGGAAAGCAAGGCAAAAGCATGTTGCCGTTTTTTAAAACGATATATAAAGATAGCTATAGCTACCAACACAACAGGCAGCCACCAGATATGTTGTGTTGCACTCCAGGTGATTCCAAAAAATTCCATACTATATTGCAAACCAAATAAATGTTGAAAGAACTACCTCAAGTACCATTATTCCCATCAACATACCAACGAATGGCATAAAGATATCATAAAACTTGGAAAATATTGGTACTGCATGTTCTGTTTTTTCTAA
>SDBV01014063.1_pt1 | contig 10115 bp, 10 predicted proteins | sample 2277081 | NCBI WGS metagenome assembly SDBV01 (sample SAMN10402039, study PRJNA504765) | marine sediment metagenome | isolation source: marine sediment core GS10_PC15, 223 cmbsf | place: Arctic Ocean: Southern Knipovich Ridge | collected 2010 | reverse complement strand
TAATACCTGTATTACCACCTTTCAGCTGCTCTAATTATTTTTAACACCGGGCCAGAAAGAGATTGCCGCAAAGAAACCGCGGTTTTCACATGACACCTCCGTTACACCCTCGTTTATGCTGTTGGCGTTACTATTGAGAAATACTTTTGCCAGAACAATATGATAAAAGGCAAGCGCTTTTTATTCCCTCTATCAAAAAATAACTCCCAAAAAGTGTTTGTTTATATCTGACATGGTTCAGATTCTCTTTGAGAAAAGAGAGGATTTTCAGACTATTTTTATGTCCCTTCCATGAACCTCCGTATTTCCTGGTCAGGATAAGCGAAGGTAGGCTCAAAAAAAACCACAGCCCCCCGGAAAGCATCATATCGCCAACCATTATTATACCCTTTGGTTTTATAGATTCTAAAAAGCAACATAAGCTGTTCCAATAATCGGGTAAGATAGAAAGTCCCGCGAAAAAAAGTCCGGCATCGGCCCTTATAGAAAGATAATCTCTCCAGTCAAATGTTGTAACGTCCGTTTTTATAAGTTCAACATTTTTCCAGCCCTTATCTCCAATCCTTTCTTCTGCCTTTTTCAGCATTTCTTCAGACAGATCAATCCCAACAACCTTTCCCTCGGAACCTATTTTTTTGATAACCTCTTCCAACTCCAGTCCTGTCCCGCAGCAGAATATCAAAACAGTCATTCCTTTCTTTAAATATGAACCACGGATAAAGGCATCTTTCCTTTCGATAAGGGAGGAAGGCACCATTCTGTCATAGAGGGATGCCATTTTTTTATCATATAGTTTATCTGTGTAATTTAAATACTGTATCAATATTAAAGGCCTTTTATATCCTTTTTGGCGCCTAAAGTGACAAGTCTGCTAATATTCTTTTTTTCATCATGCAAATACTCCTTGATTGAAATTCTTATTTTTACAGGTGTTGCACTCCTTTATTTTGAAAGGAAAGCGGATAGCCTTCTCTTCAGTAGTGAAATATTCCCCCGGATTTATCACCTTGTTGATGGCGAAGTTCTTGAATTTTAGATATGACTTCATTGGTACGGGCACAGCCCCCACAGCGCTTTTCATGCCAAGGGCAGTCGTCCCCAGATTAAGCCGAGAAGCCCTGTTCTCTATGGCCGCTTTTACATCATCATAGAGTATATTTTCATACAGGGCGTATCTCTTATTAATGGAATAATCGATTCCGTGAAGATACCCCTCCAGGATATTTTTATAGAAAATCCGGGTTGTAAAACCAATCATGTGATCATTGATAAAATATCCTGTCATCTGAAAGTCATCACCCAAATTGCTTTTCAGGTTCCAAAAAAAATCTATGTTGATTTTAGCTATCTGAAAATCAGATCTCTTATAGACATTTTGATGAAGAAAATATATCTCATCCCTGTATTCGATCATTTCAGCCATCCTGATCTCACGTCTCTCAATATCACCCCCTTTTCTGAGGGCTCTCCGTGCCCGTGACTTATATTTGGGCCTCAACTCACTGATATAGTCAGCGAATGATCTCCAGTCAGGATGAATCAGCATTGTCATATTCGGACCATAGCAAAACCCCTTGTAGGAAAGCTCTTTCATCTCATTATCACTTAGGTCTTTCACAAGAGAAATGGAGACTCCTCTGTATTTTTTGTTTCTGATAATCTCATTCATTACTCCGTTCAGAGCCATATCCATGTTCGCTTGAGAAAACCAGGGGCTTTTTATGATCCCTGAAGCCCCATTAGTGAAAGCGTTTCCACACAGGACAAGGTAAATCGGGAGATGATTCTGCAGTTTGGAGGTAAGCCATTTAAATCTACAACGCCCTTGAGAGTTTGAAAACCCTATCCTGTAGCCACCGGGTTTAAGTTTGATTAATTGAAAGACTGCTGCTCCGGCCGGAATCCCGGACTGATATATAAGGGCATATCTCAGATCAATATTCTCAGGGCTGGCAGCTTCAACCGCCTTTAAAAAACGAAGATCAAATGAGAGATTAGAGTCATCACAGAGCTCAAGCCAATCTGCTGCGGGTATTTCCTCGACTTTTGTATAGACTTGATTGCTGATCATTAAAAACCTCCTGTTTTTATAGAGATCCCAAGGTCGACAACTACATTCCTGCCGGGAAAAAATAGAGCATTAAATTCTGTGTCTTCTTCTCCGTATTTAAAGTAGGCGCCCAGTTGAAAGTCTATCTTCTCCAGGAATCGATAGTTCAGAATCGGCCTAAGCAGCCCGGAAGCGTCTGTCAGGTTTGTCATCCAAACAAGGGTGACGTTAAAGTCATCAACAATGAAGTCATTAATCCTGCTTCCGGTAATCAGGTAATTATAGCCCATCTGAAATTGCTGAATGGCCTGTGGAAAAACATTTGCCGTTTTGGCATAGGGGAACACATTATAACCCTCGCCGTTAAAATAGTACTGAAAGAAGGAATCATATTTTCCGCTTTTGGACTTATAGTAGAGCTCCAGCATTATTTTCCATAAGAACTCGCTGTCTCTCGTGTAGGTCTCAAGTTCTCCCATACCAGTCTCTTTAACGAAGTCTCTCTCTGATCCATATGAGAACGCGGCCTCTCCTATAAACTCAAAATCTCCAAAGAGCTTACCGTTCAGAAAGAAGGCTGTCGCCGGTACCTGCGACTCTCCATAGAGACCGGCCAGTGATAACTCATACCTTCCCAGTACCACGTCCAGTTTGGGGGCGAACAGAATCTGTTCATTACCATTAACAGATTCTGTCTCCTCGTAGATTCCAATCAAAGAAAGGTTATTCAGCCCGAATGGGACCTGTGTTTTGATTGACAGAAACCCCTCTTTTTCCTGGTTTTCATCAAAGGGCGTTCCCGGGTTCAAATCCAGCAGGTCTCCCGGTGAAAGAACCATCCCGGTTCGCCAGCTTATCGGCTGCTTACCCAGGCGGAAGAATATCCTATCTCTCCAATCCAGGTCGCAAAAGGCTTCCAGAAGAGTAAAGTCCTCCCTCTCCTGGTAGGGGTATGCCATACGCCCCTTTGTTATAACCCTGAAGTCTTTATTGGGTTGAGCATTAAGATAGAGTATGCTTTGAAGTTCGACGGATCGATTCGAGACCGGATCAACGAACTCATCCGAGTCACCCCATTCGGTAAAAGCCGTAAATCCTCCACTAATCTTCCCTCCTATCTGAACATACTCGTCCTCAAAGAGAAAGCTATAATCGGCTTTCCCGACCTCAGCCCCGTCGATTGTCTCTGTTTTGTCCTCCTCTGACAGAAACGCCTCTGCATCCATATTCAATAAGGCATCTATATCCGCATCACTCTCTTGTGAAAACACGGCGCTCAGGGCTGATAACATAACAATAGAAAAGAGAAATATCTTCATCATTTGTTTACCCTTTCCAGATATGGTTTTGTGAAGACATGGTCATCAATTCTCACGGTTGAGATATCCTTTGTCAGGAGAAGAGTCTTACTGCCTTTGTGGAGCTCATTTATGCTCAATGTCTTTTTAGGAATCATATTGTCCCCGATCCTGGCCCAGTCTGCCCGAAGAATCGTCCGGGTATGCCTGCCGCTGACAGCATAGTCCTCCTGCTTCAATAGAAGGTATTCGTTAATGCTTACCCAAATCTTCTGAGCAGCGATGGTAACCTCATTGTTCCTGGCTTTCAGGGTCAGGACATATACTTTATTTCCGGACAGTGTTCCCTTATCAAAACTGGTAACATCATAATCCATGAGATAACTGAAGGCAGTGAAATCATCATTTTCATAATCCGAATCACCTATACTCTCATGCGGGGAAGAGTGACTGAACCTTCGGGATTCAGGGTCATACATCCACCAGTTTTCACCTGCTTTGAGGTATCCGGTACCCTTTTGATATTCGGGTCTCAGGAATAGCAGAAGCATCTTATCCTCACTGTCCCTTCTAAAAAAACGAACCTCACTTAAGGACCGTTGACCCTTTTCTTTAACAATCATGGTCATTGTCGCTGAATAATCGCTTCCAAAGTTCGCCCTTGAGTCCAGAATCTTTAGTATCTCCTCAGGGGCTATATCAGTTGCGAAGAGACCTATCACAAGTCCTATCAAAACCGCAATAATCACAATCCTTTTCATAAAAATCTCCTATAGTTTTTTAGGCATTGGCCGGGCTAGCCGCTTGTACTCCTCGGTGATATACTCCTCCGGCGCTATGTCCTGCTGCGGCGATCTTCCGCTATCCCTAACGTGATCGCATTGCCTGATCAGGGGTTAATCCCGCAGCTCTTGCCGCCGGAATGGCTGTAGCTGCCGCGGCGCCGATAAAAAGTGAAGCCGCTGCAAGGATGACCGCAGTGTAGCTTAATCTCAGGTTTAATCTGCCCCCATCCAGGAGCAGGGCGAAGGGACTATCCGTTGTAAAGCTGAATAGGGATATGCCCAGGGAAAGGAGGTGATAAGCGATAAGACCAATCCCTATACCGGATGCGGTTAAAAATAGTGCCTCAAGCTGAAAAAGGCGTTTTACTTCCCTCTTTTTCATGCCAATTGCCCTGAGAGTTCCGATTTCTTTTTTCCTCTCAAAAATAATCCTGCTGAAGCTGTTGAACAGACCGGCCATGATCAAAAGCAGCATAAGGGAAGAAAGCCCAAGAGATATAATATTCATTATCTCACTTATCTCAACGACAGCCTTCATCAGATCGAAGATTGACCGGACTTTGTAGTAAGGCGCATCCCAACCTTTTTTCTCTCTGATAAGGGCGTCCTCCCTGGTTTCACCGACCGGGACAATGGAGAAGCTTTTTCTCATTTCTGTGCGCAAAGCCTCTGTTTTGCCGACGATTCCATTAACGTCAGGGAAATAAAGGTTTACCTCCGTACAGTCTCTCTTCCCATTTCCAACAAGCTGATTCAGGTATGCCCTGTTCATATAAGCAACCTGAGAGTTAAGGAAATCCAGATCACGGGAGATTGCGGCCAGGGTGACGATTTCTGCGTTTTCCTGCCCGGTAAGGGTCTGAAGCTCAATCAGTATCCTGTCCCCGATATCCGCGGCTAATCTATTCGCCATCTTTTCTCCCAGGATAATACCGCCTGCCAGCCGCTTCATATTCTCAAAAGAGCCTTTCTTAAGCTCCAGAACATCACGCACATCACTCTCATAATCGATACCGGCTATGCTCTGCCTTATACCGCTGCCATTGAAGCTGAGCGCGGCATTGGTCATGGTTCGTTTGTCGATACGAACATCTCTTCCAAACAGGGTCTCAATGCTTTCAGACTGGTCCGCGTCCTCTCTGATCACAGTGAGAATTCTTCCGGAATCGGTCTTTTCCTCAGCTGTAATCTGTATATGACCGGAGGCCAGTCTTGAATATGTTTTAAGGAAACTATCCAGAAAGCCATTTGCCAGGGCATTGATCGACACGAGAAGAAAAACCCCGAAAGCAATTGATCCGATCAGAATAACAGTTCGGCTTCTCTGTCTGGTTAGATTTTTTATCGCGAAGCTTATTAATTTTCTTATTTCCATATGTCTCTCCTTACCTATGCTTCTTCCATTGCACTTACGGGCTGAACCCTGAGCGCTTTTGCTGAGGCCGCCAATGAGGTGATTAACAGAGCTGGCGCGATAAGGCTCAAGGTCCAAAACAACGCTCCTGTGGTGATGAATGGATAGAGAACCTCCCCACCGAATATCACCGAAGCGGTAGCGCCGGGTGCCCTGATTCCAATGATTCTGAGGGGAAGCAGAGCTACGGTGCTTATAAACACACTCCCGGTGAAAGAGATTCCACCGATGATAAGCACTTCAGCGATAATAAGTCTTCTGATAAAGCTGCGTTTTGCTCCGATAGCCCGCATTGTACCGATTTCGGGCGTTCGTTCGGTGATGGATATTGTCAGAGTATTAATAATTATCGCGCATGCAATGATAGCGACGGCCAGAAGTCCGATATTGAACGCACCTTGAAAAATCATGGACAGGACAACAAAAGAACCGGCGGCCTTTTTCCAGCCAACCGCTTTTACCTGCAGGCCATTCACGGCGAACAACATGTTCAGTTTTTTTATGAAATTATCTTCGCTGATACCTTTATTGAGTTTTAACAGGATAAAATGCCATTGTGCCCCTGGGCTATCTTCCTCTACCTTATTTGAGAGGGATCCTGTAGGTGGCAGCTCATGACTAAGGACAGCTTCATCGGCATTGGCCGCCAGTTCGAAAAAGGATTCAATATTTTCAATATCCAGCAGAGCATTTTCTGCTTGAGAAAGTTCTGCGATTTCCGTTGTATTAACATTCATACCGGTAAGTTTTCTGAAGGAGTTGATATCCAGGTATCCGAACTGAGAAATAAACTCAACACTGCCTTTTAGATTGAATATACCGGTGATAGGGACGCTAACCAATTTGAATCCGGTGCCGCTGAAACCGCGTAGTAGCAATTCATCACCGATATTAAGGTCAGTTCCTGAATTAAGGGCAATCTCCTCTATCTTTTCTTTCGAGATTATGATTCCCGGGCTCTCTGATACCGGCATACCTCCTTCAACCCACTGGAACTTGTCGAATGTTTTGGAGTATGAAACCGGATCAATACCAAAAAGCTGAATAAAGTCCTTCTTACCATTACTCAGCTCCAGTTCAGCGGCACCGGTGGCCTGGCTGGTGAGACTCTCGATCCCATCTATTGATGAGAGAAGATCAATTACCCTCGCATAACCCGGCAGGACAGACGTCTCCACATTGAATAATTTCGCGCTCTGCCCATGCATATTAGCCATTCCAGCCGCCTGATTCCCTATGATCGAGAGATCCTCATCTGAATTGATTGTTATCAATACATCACCGGTAAAGTTCTCGCTGAAGTTCTTTTTCAAACTCTTTTGTCCGGAATCAAGGATTGAATTCCCCAGGATCAATGTTAAGCTGCCGATGAAAACTATTAATCCGACAAAAATGCTTTTTTTTTGTCTGATGATATTTTTAAAGGCAAATCTAAACACAAACCGCATTTACAGCCTCCTTTATTTCATCAGATTCAACAGATCCGTCTTTTATTGTCACGACCCGGGATGCCTTTGATACGATATTCATGTCATGGGTTGAAAAGATAAAAGTCGTTTCGAATTCTTTGTTTATCTTACTCATCAGTGAGATGATCTTATCCCCGGTTACAGAATCGAGATTAGCGGTAGGTTCGTCAGCCAGAATGATTTCCGGTCTGGTAGCGAGGGCCCTCGCGACAGCAACCCTCTGCCGTTGGCCTCCTGAAAGCTCATTAGGTTTGTGTTTTGCCCATTCAGAAAGACCGACTTCTTCCAGCAGATAATTAATCCAATCTCTACCATTCCTGTTAAATCTTTTATTAAGAAAAAGAGGAAACTCTATATTTTCATAGACATTTAGAACGGGGATCAAGTTGAAAGATTGGAAAATAAAACCAATAGTTTTATGCCTGAGCTCTGTTTGTTCGTCATCAGACAGCTCAGTTGTTGATTGACCATTAATCCTGACCAGACCTGATGTCGGAATATCGACACAGCCTATCATATTCAGGGCCGTGGTTTTTCCCGATCCCGATGGCCCGGCAATGGACATAAACTCTCCTCTATCAATAGTGAGACTGAAGTCTTTCAGAGCCTTAACCTCTCTATTACCCAGAGGGTATGTCTTACTAATGTTTACAAGCTCAACGATCTCTTTTTTCATATATTATTCCTTTTTTGTTAATCTACTTAACTATAATTTAAAAAAAATTATTCTTCCTCTTTTCTATTTTCATCAAGGATCTCTTTTATAACATCAATCATTTTTGATAGGAAATCTCTGTAATTATGCCACTTTTCATCACTAAAGGTCGGGGCGAAGGAAAAAAATTTCTCCTTTAACTCAAGATGTCTTTTTTCTACGATATCAAGTGCGGTTTTTCCTTCCCGGGTCAATAATAAGCGGATTTCCTTATTATTTTGCTCCGTGTGGGCTTTCTCTATTAGCCCCTTTCTCACAAGCTTTTTTATCATCTGAGATGCGGCGCTTTTGGAGGTATCAAGCCTGGCTGCGACTTCTGTTACATTAATGCCATAACTATTTGCTATAGCGCTGATCATATGAATCTCTCCCGGATAAACCGTAATGTTGTTTGATATTTTAAATTGAGTGTTTTCCATCTCTTTAAAAAGATTTAGAAGCTTAAAGAGATAGTAGAATGTTTCAGAAATAACAGCCGTATCCATAGAAACAATGTAAACCTACTTAACAATATTGTCAAGTACTTTATTCTGAATTCGTAATGCCGAATTTTTACAGAACATTACGTTTAATAAAATCAATAAAAGTTTGAACCAGTTCTTCTGTCGATTCTGGGCTATGAGTATCACCAGCAAGCACATGTCCGCTAGCTGAATTAATTTCTCGCATCATTTTATATTCGCTTCCTATCATATCAAATGTTTTTTCCATTTGTGGTAAGGAAATAACATCATCTTGTAATGAATATAAGAACAAAACGGGTATTTGTAGCTTTTCTTGATCAGAACGTCTACCAAGCTCTTCCGCAGCGATCATGGTAAGCAAGGCTTCAGACCGATAATGTGAAGTTGTGTATCGTGCATGTCGATCGCTTACAACTTCATATTCATTGTAATCTCCAACAGCCGCCTTGACAATTGAATTACCCCATGGAAGCAGAAGTAGTTCGGCATTAGAGTCGGCCGGACCAAAATTCGGTGAAAGCATAATTAGTGCATCTGGGCACAATCCATTAGTGTAAATCCATGCCGCCAGTGGGGCAGCTGTAGACAAAGCTATCACTACGGCTTTCTCACCAAGCTTTCGGCCTATTGCCAACGCTTCAACAGTGTCATCTATCCAACTTTGCAGATCAGGTTATGCCATGGCTTCCGGTCCACGCCCATGACCTGCGTATCGGTTGTAGTAAATGTTAGCTCCCAGTTCAGCAGCAATAACATCGATTGAGAGCTGAGAATATAGCCACGAAATGAACCCTGCCAATAGTGATTAATTATTGGATATTGTTGAGTATTACTTTTTTAAAGGGAAAAGGTATGAAGAGATTAATCATGGTGGTGGTTGTTATCGTTCTTTTAATAGGTCTCGTTCTTGGCTGCGGTTTACACGGGGAAGGAGCTGGCAGGGATTACCGTCAGGACATGAGGGATTTTGTAGAGGGAATAGGTGCATATGCAAAAGGATTGAAGGTCGGTTTTATTGTCATTCCCCAGAATGGGCAAGAACTGGTGAGCGAGAACGGTGAAGCAACTGGAGTACCTGCAATCGACTATTTAAATGCTATTGACGGTCTCGGGAGAGAAGATCTTTTCTACGGGTATGATAACGACAATGTCGCAACAACTGTATCCGAGCGTGATTATATTATCGCGTTTCTAGATATTGCTAAAAGCAAAGGAGTTGAGGTGCTGGTTACAGATTACTGTTCGACCGATACAAATGTAAATGATTCGTATGCACAAAATAATTCGAAGGGGTACATATCATTTGCAGCAAATCACAGGGACCTGGACAATATCCCTGCATATCCGACTCCACTATACAATGTCAATACATCCAATATTACTTCCCTGTCTACAGCTAAAAACTTTCTGTACTTACTTGACACAAGTATCTATGCTACGAAGGCTGCATTTTTAAATGATGTGCAGAGCACAAACTATGATGTTGTTATCATTGATCTCTTTTATGACGGGACCGAGGAATTCACTCCTGTTGAAGTTTCATCATTAAGAACCAAGGCTATTGGAGGAGAGCGGCTTGTGATCGCCTATATGAGTATCGGTGAGGCTGAAGACTACCGGTATTACTGGCAGTCGGAATGGGTTAACAACCCGACGGCCTGGCTCGCTGAAGAGAACCCGGATTGGCCCGGTAACTACAATGTCAGATATTGGATGAATGATTGGCATAATATCATATATGGGAATGATAATTCCTATCTTAAAAAAATCATAGATGCCGGGTTTGACGGCGTGTACCTGGATATCATCGACGGATTTGAATATTTTGAATAGGCAGGCAAGGAAAAATTGTTTCATGTAAATATTTTTCCAGCATATTACGCTTTTTTGATTCAGGTAATCGGGACATTCCAAAATACA
>SDBV01014062.1_pt1 | contig 10116 bp, 6 predicted proteins | sample 2277081 | NCBI WGS metagenome assembly SDBV01 (sample SAMN10402039, study PRJNA504765) | marine sediment metagenome | isolation source: marine sediment core GS10_PC15, 223 cmbsf | place: Arctic Ocean: Southern Knipovich Ridge | collected 2010 | reverse complement strand
GAGAGGGGCAGGGGGTGAGGGCATAGAAAAGACGCGAAAGCAAGGAAAGACGTTTCTCGGTGAATCGCCCTCACCCTAACCCTCTCCCAGAGGGAGAGGGGACCAATTTGCAAAAGTCCAGTTCTATGTTGTATGACCGACTGAACTATATCTGAGTCGTGTGCTCGAGATGCCTCCCTGATGGTACCCGGTCAGCCGTCGAGGAAGTACTTGTTCATGCCCGGGTCGGTGTGGCGGACGGCGTCGTTGGTGTGGACGTTGGCCACTTCGGTGAGGATGGCGCCTTCGGGGCCGCCGAACTGCCAGTGACGGCTCTTGACCTCGGCCAGGGGGACGAACATGCCGGGCTTGGCGATAACCTCGTGGCTGGTGGTCGTCTTGCCTCCCCAATGGCACTTGGGGACCACGACCTCCGGGCTGAGATTGGGCTCGCCGATGCCGACGATGTGGCTCAGTCCCCAGCGGACCAGCCAGCCTTCGCGTTTGGCGGGGTTCTTGTCGCCGTCGAGGTGCCAGTGTTCGGGGAGCATTTGGCCCGGCAGGAGGAAGAGGTCCATCAGCATGTAGCGGTCTTCTTCATTGTTGATGAACAAACAGGCCGCCAGCCCGAGCTTGGTAAACTGGCCGGTAGCGTAGTCGGAGACCCACAACTTCTCGCGGAGTTCGGGGAAGATCGGATAGCCGTGGTACTTGCAGAGCGCGATGATTGCGTCCTTGCCCTTTTCGACGTCGAACTTTCCGTCGGGGCCGCGGAGCATCTTGTCCTGGAGGCGAATCGACTCCTTGGAGCCTCTCCGGCCGCGGAAAGACCGCTGGGCAGGCCGCTGGGACCCGGCACCCATGGCCGCGCCGCCGAAGAGCGACAGTCCGGCCGCGGACCCGGCGGCCTTGAGGACCGTTCGTCTGCTGGGTAGTTGACTCTCGTTCATGGCTGAACCTCTCGTGCAGTTGTTTGCGTTGAAAAGACCGGTCTTGACTATAGCAGCCGCAGAATAGCGGGGCAAGCAAATCAGGCGATTTCTGCTTCGGGTGCGGCAGCCGAAAAGGGGACAGGTCCAATTTGCCCCCACGGCTCGAAGGGTGTTTCCCGGGTGGCCCAGGTTGGAACAACCTGGGTGCCGCAGGCACAAGAGAGCCCGGGCTGAACGCCGGACCGGTCGGCAAAGTCGTCCGCAGGGGCAACGTTTTCCCAGGGTTTCTTGTGCTGCGCACCCACCTTCTCCGAAGGTGGGCCACCTGCGGCGTCCGGTTGCACGGTACAGCCAGGTCGACTATCATATCTTGGTTGGCGTTTGGGACCGGCCGCACGGTGGATTCAGGACTTCTGCGGTGAGTGCTTGCACCTACGCGTTGGTCGACGTCGCGCAGCCCACGCTCGGCGTGCGTGCGAGCACGCACCTTACGGGCGATTCGCTGAACTTGTTTCCCGGCCGATCCTAAGATGGGCGAGCAGCGATTTCTTTCTGAGTACCGAATCCGGCGGGGGGCCGACTTCGAGCGAGCTTACCGGCGGCGGTGCACGGCTTCGGACGGATTGCTGCTGGTGTTCGGCTGCGCCAACGGTCTGGCCTATCCTCGGCTGGGGCTGTCGGTTTCGCGGAAGGTGGGCAAGGCGGTGCTGCGCAACCGCTGGAAGCGGCTGATCCGGGAGGCCTTTCGGCTGAGTCGGGAGAAGCTCCCGGCGGGGGTCGATCTGGTGGTCGTGCCTCGCCGGACGTCCGAACCTGAATTGGGGAAGTTGTTGGAGTCGCTTCCGCGGCTGGCGGGCCGAATCGCGGGAAAGCTCGACGGCTAAGGGCGGCCGGCGGGGATTGCCGAGCGAAAAGGGGACGGGGCCAATTTGCCCCCAACGGCCCGGAGCGTGCCTCGCAGAAATTAGACCTGTCCCGTTTTCGAGACGCGATTAGAATGTGGATATGGTTGGTGGTCGGCTGCAGGTGTTTTTTCGAGAGTTTGTGGGCATCCCGGGAAGGTTGCTGGTCGGGATGGCCCGCTTGTACCAGGGGCTGCTGAGCCCGTTGATCGGGCGTCATTGCCGGTTCGAGCCGAGCTGTAGCGAGTATTTCATCCAGTCGGTGCGTAAGTACGGGGCGATTCGGGGGGCCTGCCGGGGGATACTGCGAATCTGCCGTTGTCATCCGTGGCATCCGGGCGGGCACGACCCGCCGTGAGGCCCCCCCAGGGCCCGCAGGTTACCGAGTTTCGCCGGTGATTGCTCACTGATCACTCATCATTCGTCTTGACCGGCGCGGGCGAAATAACTATCGTCTGGCCCGCTACTACCTTTTCCAAACAGGCCGGCCACGCGCCGGTCCCACTTTTCTGTTGGTGTCTGCTGCCGGTCAGCTTGTCCAGCAGTCGCGGCTTGGCAGCCGTGGCCGTGTGGAGGCAGGTTGGCTCTCGTCATGGCGGCCGGACACCGCAAGGAGTGTATGCAGGCATGAGAGGCCCGATCACCCCACGAGGATGCTTGGCGCTGTGTTGCGGTCTGGTGTTGCTTTCCGGCTGTTCTTGCTGGGACGTGCTGGACGCCCGTTCGCAGAGCCCCGACGATGCGGAGTCGGCCGGGCCGAAGGTTCGCCTGGTGGGCGACATGACGGTTCCGTTCGGGATGTTCCCGGCAAAGGTGGAGGCGGTGGGGCTGGTGACACGTTTGCCGGGCACGGGGGGCGATCCATCGCCGTCTCCGCAACGTGCCGCAATGCTGGCCGAGATGCAGACCCGGGGCGTAGACAAACCCAACGCCGTGTTGGCCTCTCCCAATACGGCGCTGGTTATGGTCCGGGCAGTGCTCCGGCCCGGTATCCAAAGGGGCGACCGGTTCGACGTGGAGGTTCGGATTCCTTCTCGCAGCGGCACGACCAGTCTGCGGGGTGGGTATCTGTTGGAGACGCGGCTTAAGCAGATGTTAGTGTTGGGTAACCAGATCCGCGAGGGGCACGTCTGGGGGCACGCCCGCGGGCCGGTGATGGTGGACCCCTCGGCCGACGAGAAGCACGATCCGGTGTTGCTGGGTCGTGGCCGGGTTTTGGGCGGCGGGGTGGCGTTGAAATCGCGGCAGTTGGGCCTGGTCTTGAAGCCCGACTATCAGAACGTATTGAACAGCGCCCGGGTGGCCAACGCGTTGAACAAGCGTTTCCACACGTTCCGCAGAGGAGTGAAGGAGGGTGTGGCTAAGGCCAAGACGGACGAATTCATCGAGTTGACCATGCATCCCAGATACAGGGACAACATCGCCCGCTACACGCGGCTGATCAGCGCGGTAGCCCTGAAAGAATCGGCCACGGAGCGGATGCAGCGGATCGCGCGGTTGCAGCGACGGTTGGTCGACCCGGTCACCTCCGCCCAGGCTGCGCTGGAGTTGGAGGCGATCGGATCGGAGGGGGTGGAGGCTTTGCTGGAAGGGATCCGGGCGAAGGACCCGGAGGTGCGATTCTACTCGGCCCAGTCGCTGGCCTATCTGGATCGGCGCGAGGCGGCCGAGCCGTTGGGCCAAGCGGCACGGGAGCAGCCGGCCTTCAGGGTGTTTGCGCTGACCGCCTTAAGCGTAATGGACGACTACGTGGCTTACGAACAACTGCGGGAGCTTCTCTCGGTGCCCAGCGCCGAGACGCGTTACGGGGCGTTCCGAGCGTTGTGGGCGATGAATCCCGCCGACGCCCTGGTAGTGGGTGAGCGACTGGGCGGACAGTTCAGCTACCACGTGTTGGACACGGATGGTCCGCCGATGATTCACGCCACCCGCAGCCGCCGGGCGGAACTCGTGCTGTTCGGGCAAAACCAGCGATTCCTTACACCGCTGGCCATCAATGCGGGCAACCGGGTGATGATCACCGGGCGAGGCGGCGGCCAGATCACGGTCAGCAGGTTCTCGGTGGGCGAGGCAGACCAGAAGCGGGTGGTATCCACGGAAGTGGACGCCGTGGTCCGGGCGATCGTGGAAGCCGGCGGGACCTATCCGGACGTTGTGCAGGCCCTGCAGGAAGCCGAGGCGGCCGGGGTATTGGCCAGTCGGTTCCAGGTCGACGCACTGCCCACGGCCGGCCGTTGGTACGATCGAGTGGCGAAGACGCAGCGCGAGGACGAGCAGGGCGGATCGGGCGATACGGAACGGGGGGAGGATGACCCGTCTCCGGAGCTGTTCAGCAGCCGGACGGTCTCGCAACGGTCCGAAGACCTCCCCACCAACGGCGAAACCGAGGAAGAAACCGGCTCGGATCAGGCCGATTCGGACCAACAGCCGCATTCGCTGCGGGGTTTCTTTGCTAGAATAGTGGGTCGTGATTCGGATTGAGGGCCTTTGGTTTTGCCGATAGCCGGGGGACAACGTCCCGCGGGCGATTCCGGAGGTCGTGGAAGAGACGTTCAAACGCGACCGGTTGCCGTTGGTGGCTAGTCAATTTTGGATTGCCGTGATCGCAGCACGGTCTTCAGGTGGTGATTCCCGCCATAAGGCGGTACTACGAAGACGTCATTTCGAGGTTGACTGCCCGCTGGCCCCCTGCTCTGTCGGGGCTTGACGGCGCGTGGTTTCCCCAGAGTTGTCCTGCCCATGCTCAAGGCGCTCGAACTCATTGGTTTCAAGAGCTTTGCCGACAAGACCCGGTTTGAGTTTCCCACCGGCATTACGGTGGTGGTGGGCCCGAACGGATCGGGAAAGTCGAATGTCGTCGACGCGATCAAGTGGGTGCTGGGCGAGCAGAGCGTAAAGAGTCTGCGCGGCCAGGAGATGGCGGATGTGATCTTCAACGGTTCGCCTTCCCGGCGGGGGATGAACTCGGCGGAGATCACGCTGACCATCGACAACTCCCACAACCTGCTGCCGGTCGAGACGCCCGAGGTCCACATCACGCGTCGGGTGTATCGCAACGGCGAGGGCGAGTATCTGATCAACCGACATCCGTGCCGGCTGCGCGACATCCGCGACGTGCTCTCGGGGACCGGTATGGGGACCCAGGCGTACAGCGTGATCGAGCAGGGCAAAGTCGACGTGCTGTTGCAGGCGTCGCCCCGCGATCGGCGGGTGATCTTCGAGGAGGCGGCGGGTATCAGTCGCTTCAAGCTGCGGAAGCTGGAGTCGCTGCGTCGGCTGGAGCGGGTGGAGCAAAACCTGCTGCGGCTCTCGGACATAGTGGACGAGGTGGAGAGCCGCCTGCGGAGCGTGAGGCTTCAGGCTGGAAAGGCCCGCCGCTACAGGCAATACACCGACCGGCTGCAGGAACTTCGCACGCAGGTGGGGCTGGTCGATTGGCGCCGGCTGAGCGATCGGCTGGCCGTGTTCGAGGGCGAGCTCCAGTCGCTGCGAGATCGGCGGGACGCCGCCGTGGCCGAAATGGAGAGCGTGGAAGCCCGCCTGTTGGGCATGGACAACCGGATTGGGGAGGTGAACGAGGAGATCCGCCAGTCGGGAGCTCGGATAGCTGCCAACCGCGAGCGGATCGCCGCGCACGAATCGGCCATCGAGCACGAGCGCAGCCGCAGCCGCGACCTGGAGCAGGAGATGGCCCGGCATCGGCGGCAACTGGTGGTAGTCAGCGCGCGGGCCGAAGACTTGCAGCAGCAACTGGAGGATACGACCGAGGAAGTGCGGGTGGCCGAGCAGCAGCATCGGCAGATCGGCGTGCGTCTGGTGGAGGGTGAGCGGGAGCTGACCGGAGTGATCGCCCGGCTGGACCAGATTCGCGGCGAGAACGAGCAGCGGCGGGTGGCCTACATGGAGCAGATGCGAGCGTCGGCCTCGCTGGGCAATCAGAGCAGCGCGCTGGAAAGCCAGTTGGCCGCGGCGTCGGCCGCCGGCCAGCGGAACCGCAGCCGGATGGACCAAGTGGATCGGCAGCTCAAAACGGCAACCGTCGAGTTGGAGCAGCTTCGCCGCGGGCGTGAGCAGCTTTCCCGGCGGGCGGAGCAACACGAAGAGTTGCTCGGCGCCGCAAAGGACCAACTCGAGCAATGCCAGCAGCAGCACGCCGCACGACAGGAGGAGTTGGCCACGCTGCGCCAACGGCAAAGCGCGGCGGCCGAGCGGACCTCCGTCCTGGAAGAACTCCAGCGACGCCAAGAGGGACTCAGCACCGGCGTGAAGGAAGTTTTGACCGAGGCCCGTGGTTCCGGCGACGGGCCGTTTCAAGGTGTGTTTGGATTGGTGGCCGACCTGCTGCAGGTCAGCGTGGAAATTGCACCGCTGGTGGAAGTGGCCTTGGGACAGGCGGCGCAGCACCTGGTGGTTGCCCGCGGTGGGCGACTGCTGGATCACTTGCAGCAGGGGTCGCAGCGTTTTTCGGGCCGGGTGGGATTCATCTGGCTGGAGGATCGCTGCGAGGGCCGGGCCGGGCAGGATCTCGACCTGGAGGGACACCCGGGAGTGTTGGGCCGGGCCGACCGGTTCGTGGAGACCGAGCCCCGGTTTGCCCCGCTGGCCAGGAGATTGCTGGGGGGGACCTGGATCGTGGAGAAGCTCAGTCACGCGATCCAACTGGCCAATTCGGCGGGCAAGGGGCTGAGTTTCGTAACTCTGGCCGGGGAGCTGCTGGCGGCCGACGGGACACTGGTGGTGGGTCCCCCGCACGGCTCCACCGGCTTGATTTCACGCCGCAGCCAGTTGCGGGCGCTGAAGGCGCAACTGGGCGAGCTGCAGACCCGGATCGGAGAGCTTCAGGAGGCTGCTACCCGGCTCGGGGAAGAGATCGGGCGGAAGCGGCAGCAGGTGCAGACACACGCGGTTGAGCACCGGCAGGCGGTGGACATGCTGGCTGAGCAACGGTTGAAGATCAGCGTGGCCGAGCAGGAGCAGGTGCAGTTGGATCAACAGCGCTCGGTACTGGAGTCGGAGCTTCGCGCGGCGGAGTCGCAGCACGAGAGGGCTTCGCGCCTGCTGGCCGACGTTCAGGGAAAGCGGAAGCAGCTTGACTCGGGCCTGGCCGAAATGGAGACCCAATTGGCCCAGCTCAGCCGGCAGGTGGAGCGGCTGGAAGAGCAGCGGCAGGTTTGCAGCCGAGAGACCACGCAGACTAAGGTCGAGCTGGCCAAAAGCGAAGAACGGCTGCGCAACCTGCACTCGCGGATGCGCCAGTTCGAAGAGAGCCGCCAAGAGCGCCGCCGCGCGTTGTCCGAGAGCCGCGAGCAATTGGCCCAGTGCACGCAGCGTGCGGACTCCTCGCGGTGGAGCATACTTCACTCAGAGTCCGAGGTTGCCGAGCTGTATCTTCACAAGGAGGCTTTTGCCACCCAGACCGTGGAGTTGATCAACCGGCGCGAGTCGCTACTGGAACAACGCACGGAGCTGACGGCCGGCACCCAGAAGACCCGCGTGAGGTCCCACAAGCTGGAAGAGAAGATCCACGACCACGACCTGTCGGCCAGCGAAGTGCGACATCGGCGTAGCGGCCTGGCCGACCGGCTGCGGGAGGACTACGGGATCGAGCTGGCCGAGCTGGAGCACAAGCCGACGGACAAGGAGCAGCAACAGCGGGAAGAGGTGCAGCAGGAGATCGACGAGTTGCGTCAGAAGATCGGCAACCTGGGCAACGTGAACGTGGAGGCCTTGGCGGAGCTGGACCAGTTGGAAACCCGTCACAAGACTCTCGCGGCTCAATACCAGGACCTGGCCGAGGCCAAGTCGTCGCTGGGGAAAATCATCGAGCGGATCAACACCGACAGCCGGCGGCTGTTTTCCGAGACGTTCCAGACCGTGCGGGACCACTTCCAGAAGCTCTTCTGCGATCTGTTCGGCGGCGGTCACGCCGACATCGTGATGGACGAGGGCGTGGACATCCTGGAAAGCGGGATCGAGATCCTGGCCCGGCCGCCCGGGAAGGAACCGCGAAGCATCTCGCTCTTGAGCGGCGGCGAGAAGACGCTCACCTGCGTGGCCCTGCTGTTGGCGATTTTTCGCAGTCGTCCCAGCCCCTTCTGTGTGCTGGACGAGGTCGACGCCGCGCTGGACGAGGCCAACATCGACCGCTTCACCCAGGTCTTGCAGGGCTTTCTCACCTGGACGCAGTTCATCATCGTCACCCACTGCAAGAAGACCATGACCTGCGCCAACACGATCTACGGGGTGACGATGCAGGAATCGGGCGTATCGAGACAGGTCTCGGTGCGATTCGAGGACGTCAGCGACGACGGCGAGATCCGCCCCGAAAAGCTGGCTGAAGAGTCGGAAAACGACGAGACCCAGGCGGCCTAGCAGGAGACCTGCGGCCGGGGTCCTTGCCATTACCTCGTCGGTGCCAACCCCGCAACGGTGCGATTCCATGCGCACTCTGGAGATAATGTTGGGGACGAGAACCGGGCCGGGAGGTTGTCCGGTATGAACGTCGTGACGACGTTCGGGAACCGATTCTGATGCCCAAGTGCATCCTCTGATCTGTCTCCACCTCCGGCAAGCCATGCCCCACTGACCCGGATTATCCACAGGGTGCCACGGCCGTATCGGCCGTGTTGGTGGTGGGCTAAGTAGCCGTTCGCAACACGGCTGACACAGCCGTGGCACGCAAATCCCATTCCACGGTGCCTCCTATGAATAATCCGGACGCTACGGGCCGAGTCCGTTGTGCGCAACTCTTTGCTGTGCAGTGGTTTACAGTTTTGGGGCGTCGAAGCTGAGGCTGACTTCCTGGACACCTCCAGAAAAGAACGGCTCCAGGTATTGACGCCCCATTCAGATCTGCTAAGATATTAGCATGTGCTGGTAAAACAGCATAAGCACTCCCGACTCCGGTCCGAAGTTGCACAACCCGACAACCACGTTTTTTGCGGAGTGGACGACGATGGCGAAGAAATCCCCGCTGCACTTTGGCCGGCGCGAGCGGCAGATCATGGACGTCATCTACAGGCTTGGAGAGGCCTCCGTGGCCGAGGTGCTCGAACAGTTGCCCGACCCGCCCGGTTACTCCTCGGTCCGCGCGATGCTGGGGCTTCTGGAACGCAAGGGCCATTTGAAGCACAAGCGCGAAAAACTGCGGTACGTGTATCAACCCACGGTTCCCCGTGAAAAGGTTCGGCGCAGCGCGCTCGAGCATCTGTTGAACACGTTCTTCCAGGGTTCGCCCACTGAAGCGGTTGCGGCCCTGCTGGACTGCTCAGCCGGCGAGCTTTCCGACGCGGAGTTGGACGATCTGGCCAGGATAATCCAACAGGTCCGAAAGGAAGGGAGGTGAGGTATGTTTCGTTCCATCGCCGAGTCGTACTTGTCCGACTCGGACGTCTTTTGGGTGGCATTGGCCGATTTGGGCGTGAAGGCGACCGTTGTGCTACTTTTGGCGGCGGCGGGTGCGCGGGCAATGCGGCGGCGGTCGGCGGCAGCTCGCCACGCTGCCTGGACTATTGCAGTGGGGGCGCTGCTGGCGGTGCCGATGCTCGGTTGGGTCTTGCCCCAGTGGCAGGTTGCCGTCTGGCGGGATGCCGGGCCATCGGTCGGCGGCGACGCCGCGACGGCAGGTCTGCCGGCCACGCCTCGGGCAGCGGATCCAGAGGGGACGCCGACCGGTGCCGGCATGCCGCCTGACGAGAGCTTCTCCGATCTGCCGGAAGAGGATGCTCCGGCGGCAGCGGTCTCTTCGTTGCGTCAGTCGCACGGTACTGCGCCGGTTGTTTCTTCGGCGGACACCGACAGCCGGCCGACAGGCCCGGTGATTTGGGTTCTCCTGACTTGGAGTGCGGGCGGGATCGTCGTGCTGGCCTCTCACTTGCGTGGCTTGATCGCGATCTGGCTACTGAGGCGGCAGTCGCAGCGAGTCACCGATGACGACTGGCAGACGCTGCTGCTGCGCATATCGCGGCGGGCCGGCCTGCGGCGGGCCGTGTCGTTGATGCAGAGCGAGCGGGTGAAGATTCCCATGACCTGGGGCTTCCTGCGACCGGTGGTGCTGTTGCCCGAGGCGGCCCGAACGTGGCCCGAGGAGCAGCGACGGGCAGTGTTGCTGCACGAGTTGTCCCACGTCCGGCGGTGCGACGTCTTGACGCAATCTGCGGCCGGGCTGGCGTGTACGCTATATTGGTGGCATCCTCTGGTTTGGTGGGCGGCCCGGCGGTTGCGTATCGAGCGGGAAGAGGCCTGCGACGACCAGGTGTTGCTGTCGGGAATGAAGCCGTCGAGCTATGCGTCGCACCTGTTGG
>SDBV01014061.1_pt1 | contig 10116 bp, 7 predicted proteins | sample 2277081 | NCBI WGS metagenome assembly SDBV01 (sample SAMN10402039, study PRJNA504765) | marine sediment metagenome | isolation source: marine sediment core GS10_PC15, 223 cmbsf | place: Arctic Ocean: Southern Knipovich Ridge | collected 2010 | reverse complement strand
CGGGGAGATCTGGTAGTAGCGGTTACGATTGAAGAAGAACATGTAGTACCGGGCGAGCTTGGCGGCGTCGCTGGCGACCAGCGTCGCTCCGGGGCTTTGGTAGATGTTCATGACCTGAATGGACTTACCCGCCCCGCCGCCTGCCCAAACCGGGCCTGCGCTTGAGACCACCAGTGCAATCGCCAGCGCAGAACCTAACACGACCGACCTTAAGCACCCGTTTTTCATAATGGACCTACCTTGATACGAAAGACGTTGGGGTTCACTCACTCCTTACCGCCGAGGGCATGATTATACCATGGAAACGGGCCTTTTCGACCGTTAATCCCAGGCGATTCTCGCCGTCGAGCCCATCGTCAAACGGTCAGTGACATGATCCGCTTGACGCGGTCGCCGATGGGCGGGTGCGTGTTGAAGATGCCCTTTGCCCGGGCCTCGAACTTCTTGATCGGATGGACGATGTAAAGCGGCGCCGTCGCCCGGTTGGCGACCTCAAGCACCTCCGTATCGCCGCCCAGTCTCGCCAGCGCCGACGCCAGACCCTCCGGATTGCGCGTAAGGGCGATGCTTCCGGCGTCGGCGAGGTATTCCCGCTGGCGCGACAGGGCCATGTGAATAATGCGCGCCAAGATCGGCGCTATGATCGCCAGAACCAACGCAACGATCAGCAAGATCACCTGCGCGCCTCCCCCACCGCCGCCGGACCGCTTGCGGGACCGCCGCCCACCGCCGAACCACATGCTGCGCAGGAACACGTCGCACAGCATCACCAGCACACCGACCATCACGGCCATCAGCGTTGCGTACAGGATGTCGTAGTGGCGGATGTGGCTCAACTCATGCGCGATAACGCCCTGAAGCTCGTCACGCTTCAGTTGCGCCCGCAGGCCAGTGGTAATAGCGACGGTGGCGTGCCTGGGGTCCCGCCCAGTCGCAAAGGCGTTCATGGCCGAGTCGTTGATAAGATAGATCTTCGGTGTGGGCATCCCGGCGGCCAGGCACATCTCCTCGACCACGTTGAAAAGCTGCGGGTCGTCTCGCTTTTGTATCTGCTTGGCCTTCGACAGACCCAGCAGCGCCGACGAGCCGCCGTAATAGCTTCCAAGTGTCAACAGGAAGGCGATCGTCGCCGCAATACCCGCCACGACCGCACCGAAGCGCCAATCCCCGCCGCCCCAGACCATCCCGATCAGCAGCCCCAGTGCGACAAAGAAAAGAGCGAATATGAAGATCAGCAGAAAGCTGTTCCGCTTGTTCTTTGTGATGAGTGTATGGAATGTCTCGACGGGCATGGTTTCTGTTGCAGCACCTTAGATTGTCAAGAAACCCCAGCCCTTCGCTGTGCTTAAGGCTGGGCGTCACAGCATTGTGCATCTATGATCTACAAACCAGGACCTGGGAACTAGCAACTGCTTCCTAGAAACTCACCTTCGGAACCTCTCGGGCGGCGGCGTCTTCCAGCTCGAAGTAGTCCTGCTTCTTGAACCCAAACGAGTTGGCGACGATGCTGTTGGGGAACGTCTCGCGAGCGGTATTGTAAACGGCGGCCGAGTCGTTGTAGTGCTGCCGCGAGAACGATATCCGGTTCTCCGTGCTGGTCAGCTCCTCCTGGAGCTGCATGAAGTTCTCGTTGGCTTTCAGGTTCGGGTAGCTCTCCGACAGCGCGAACAGCTTCCCCAACGCTCCGGTCAGGAAGTTCTCCGCCTTGGCCTGATCGACAACGCCACTGGCGTCGATCGCCTGCTGGCGGGCCTTGATAACCCGCTCCAGCGTGTCGGCCTCATGGGCTGCGTAGCCCTTGACCGTCTCGACGAGGTTGGGAATCAGATCGTATCGCCGCTTGAGCTGCACGTCGATCTGAGACCATGCCTCCTGGCAACGGATGCGCTTGCGCACCAGGGAGTTGTAGATCCCGATCAACACGATCACGAGCACGACCAGCACCGCCACGATAATCCAAAGACCCGAAATGGCAGCAACCATGGCTTGTTCCTTTCGCATTCTTGGCCCACCACGCCGCCGCAGGCGAGGCGGGACTCATCGGCTTCTTATACCGCGCCCAGTCTGTATATCAAGTGCAACTGACAGCGGAAGATACCACAGCACGCCACAAAGCCCGGCCGAATAGAGCTGCGCTGGCCGCCGCTGATTGTCAGCGAACCTCCCGCAGTGGCACCTAAGACGTTGACAGATCGCGTAACTAGTGATATACTATGGGGCTTACAGAAATTGCTCGCCTGTTGACGTCTCTTAAGTGAGGAGAAGCTCAATGTCCGTAACGGGATCAGCTCGTCCGCTTCGGGGGTTTGTTCTGCACGCAATCATCCTGCTGAGCGCGGCCGTTGCTTCTGCGCAACTGAACCTCGGCCCAGAGCAAATCCTGCAGGCCGGGGGGGCCGACCTGATTGTTCCCGGATACTCCGTTCCGTCTTTCGCCGACTGGAACAACGACGGACTAGCGGACCTGATAGTCGGCACCGGGGCCGGGGGCTCGTACGATGTTTACGTCCGCGTATACCTCAATATCGGCTCGGCGGTTGACCCGCAGTTCGACTCTTTCAGCTACGTACAATCGCAAACCGGCAACCTGATGCAGGACCTGACCTACGTCGGCCCGTCCTGCCCCGCCTGTGGGTGCTTGGGCCTGTTCCCGCGAGTTGTCCACTGGGACGACGACGGCCGCAAGGACCTGCTGGTCGGCCAGATCGACGGGACCATCCGCCTCTACAGCAACATCGCCACCGACGCGGCCCCGCTGTTCGATGCGGGCGTTTTCCTTCAGGTCGGTCCGCCCGGGTCCAAGGGCAATATCCAGTTCAGCCCCAGAGCTACGACCTCGGTGGTCGACTGGAACGACGACGGGCGGAAAGATATTCTGGTGGGCGGGATCGACGGGCAGATCCGCGTCCTGCTTAACGAAGGCACCGACGCGGCGCCCGATTTTCTTGACTGGATCGTCGTAGCCGACGGCTCCGGCCCGCTGATCGTCCCGACATTGCGAGCCAGCCCCGATTTTGTAGACGTAACCGGCGATTCGCTTCGGGACCTGCTCGTCGGTAACACTGAGGGTCAGTTGCTGCTGTACCCCAATACGGGCGTGCCGGGGTCGCCGAGCTTTGATGGTTATTCGTTCGTCGAGGCCGCCGGTGTGCCGATCGATCTGCCGGACTCGCCGCGGTCCCGCCCGTTCATCACCGACTTCAACGCCGACGGCCTACTCGATATCCTCGTCGGCGCCAGAGACGGAAGAGTGCACCTCTACCAAGGCGTTCCCGAACCGACGAGCTTGACGCTGCTGGCGGCAACTGCGCTATGTCTCTTCGTACGCCGTCCCCGCCACTGTCGACATTGAAGAATCGCGCCCTAATTCGCAGGCGGTCTAGTCGAAAAACATCGCGAACAGGACGTGAATCTTCGATCCAAATCCGTTAGGGTTACCGCCGGTACATCTCCAGGACGATTGTGACGTCCCCTGGCTAATCTCAACTCAGAACTCAGGGAAAACATATGGGAACAAAACGCAAGGCGTCCGGCCACTTCAGGAAGCGCCTAAGGGATGAACTGACAATCTGGCAAGGTGAGGGGCTTCTTAGAGACGAACAGGCCGCACAGATCCGCGAAAGATATGATCTCGATGACCTCAAGAAGGAGTCCATCGGCGCGGTGCTTCTTGCCGTGTATATCATTGGCGCCTTTCTTATCGCCATAGGAATCGTAAGCTTCATCGCATCGCACTGGGCATCAATACCTGCCGGTGTGAAAGTAGCGATCATCACCGCCGTCATGCTCGCCTGCCACATCGCAGGTTTTTGGTTGTGGCGGGTGTCCGAGACGTTCCCACGGCTGGGACATGGCCTAATTATCTTAGGCACACTGGTTTTCGGCGCGAATATCGGTTTGCTGGCCCAGATCTTCCACCTCCCCGGCGATTTCAACTGGTTTGGCGCCTTCGCCATCGGCGCCGCCGCCGTGGCCTACGCAGCCGTAAGCATGCCTAACGCTCTGATCGCCGTGATCGCCTCATTCGTTTGGTACTGCGGGTGGTGCATCGATCACGAACGCGCTTTGGCGCTCTATCCGCTGATGGTTGCGGCGGTGTTTCTTGGCTTTGCCTACTGGCGGCGGTCGATCCTCGTCTTCCTGGCTACGATCCTCGCCATAGGGATCTCAATCCTCGTGCAAGCTGTACAAGATGCAGCAGACTCACCCCAAGTCTTCGTGCTGGCCGCCCTGGGTGTCGCCCTCCTATATATGGGCTGGGCTATGGTCTCGGCGCGCAGCAAGGCACACCGTTCGTTCGCAGTAGTCGCCGGGACGCTCGGGATCCTTGCGCTAGCCGCGACGACATACATTTTCTCCTTTCACGAAATGGCCGAAAAGTTGACCAAAGATCCCGGGCGTCTGGAGGGTTGGAACTGGGTGTTCTCGCTGGTCACGGTGTGGGTGGTCGCTGGAGCCATGTGGGCGATCTCTATTCGATCTGCGTCCAGAGACCCCGGCCTCATGTCTCTGGCGGTGTCGGTCCTGGCAGCCGGGGTGTTCTTGGCGGTTGCGCTCTGGCCAAATTGGATAGTGAGCACCGTTGCTGCCAATCTGAGTCTGGTCTGCCTGATCGTAGGGCTGATCTGGTCCAGCGTCGCCATGGCAGATCGCAGGGTGTTCCTGGCCGGTATCATCCTGGCTGGCGTCCTTGTCGCCAGCCGGTTCTTCGAATACGAAACAGGCCTGCTCTGGAAGTCCGTGGCCTTCCTATCCTGCGGAGTGACTCTCATTGCCAGCGGCGTGCGATTTGAAACCTACTTGCGAAGGCGGAGGCTTGTCGATGCGTCTTAATAAGCCATACCTCTTGTTTATCCTGGCCATAACAGCACAACTTCTACTTCTAGCGGCCGTGCCGGCTCCCAAGATTCTGCCTAGAATCGTCGGAGACCCGGTCGTCCTGAAAATCGCGCCGGTGGATCCTTATAACATCTTCAGCGGATACTACCTGAACTTGAGCTACGAGATATCACGGCTCGACCATCTGGAGAAGGACTTAGAAGCTCGCGCAGAAGGCAGCACGCCAATCTACGTCGTGCTCGTCGAGGGCGATGACGGTATCTGGCAGGCCGTCTCTTGTCACGCCAAGCGGCCCAGCACCAGACCAGCCGGCGCGGTCGTCATCAAGGGCAGGAAACACCTCCGATGGATACAATACGGAATCGAATCGTTCTACGTCCCCGAAGATGAACGGGAAACGATTGAAGCATATCTAAGAAAACACATCGACGAGGTCGTCGCTGAGGTAAAGGTCGGCCCATTGGGCAACGCCGTTTTGCTGAGAATCCGGATTGGAGATCGCGTGTATGAGTACTGATCACCCCTGCATGAGCAACAGCCCTCAAGGCGATCGCCGGACCAGCAAGACACCCCGAAAGCCGACACGCCCCAACATCATCCTGATACTGGTCGACGACATGGGCTTCTCCGATATCGGTCCTTACGGCGCCGAGATCGACACGCCGAACCTGGATCGCCTCGCTGCCGGCGGGATGCGATTCACGCAGATGTACAACTGCGCCCGCTGCTGCCCCACGCGAGCGTCGCTGCTTACCGGCCTCCAGCCCCACCAGACCGGCGTCGGGTTCATGGTGGGTAATTACCAGATCCCCGCCTACCAGGGATTCCTCAACGACCGGTGCGTCACTATCGCCGAGGCGCTGCGGGCCAACGCGTACTCGACGATGATGTCGGGTAAGTGGCACGTCGGGGGGCACTATCCGCCGGGCGAGATGCACCGCTGGCGGCCCGGAACACACGGATTCCCCACGCCGATCACGCGAGGGTTCCTCCACCACTACGGGACGCTGGCCGGGGCGGCCAACTACTACGACCCGCTCGCCCTGATCCGCGACGACCGCCTGCTGGGCCGGCCTGACGAGGGGTACTACTACACCGACGCGATCAGCGACGAGGCCGTCAAGATGATCGAGCGTGCATCCGGCGAGAGGCAGCCGTTCTTCCTGTACGTCGCCTACACCGCGCCGCACTGGCCGCTGCACGCGCCCGATGAGGTCGTCAAGAAGTACCGCGGAAAATACTCCGCCGGGTGGGATCCCGTGCGCACCGCGCGGCACGAGAAGCTCAAGGGCGATAAGATTCTCGATCCGAAGTGGCCCATCTCGCCGCGCGATCCGGACGCCCCGCCATTCGAAGACGTCCAGAACAAGGACTGGCAAGACGCCCGCATGGCCGTCTACGCCGCACAAATCGACATCATGGACCAGGGCATCGGGCGGATCATGACCAAGCTGCGCGAACTGGGGATCGAGGACAACACGCTCGTGATCTTCATGTCGGACAACGGCGGTTGTGCCGAGTTCCTCAAGGAAGACGGGCGCTACCAGACGATGTACTCGACCCATCCGCAAGGCGACAAGGTCCGCCTGGGGAACATCCCGCAGATCACGCCCGGCCCGGAGGAAAGCTTCCAGAGCTACGGGCTGCCGTGGGCGAACGTCTCCAACTCGCCGTTCCGCATGTACAAGCACTGGGTGCACGAGGGCGGGATCGCCACGCCGATGATCGCCTACTTACCGGGCGTTATCGAAGCGGGCGCGATCCGCCACGACGTCTGCCATGTCATCGACATCTTACCGACGTTCCTGGATATCACCGGCGCCGCGTATCCGGAATCGTACAACGGCCGCGCGATAACACACATCGAGGGCGAATCGCTCTTACCGGTCCTGCGCGGCGAAAAGTGGTCGCGCCGGCGGCACCTCGGGTGGGAGCACGAGGGGAACCGAGCCTTCCGCATCGACAACTGGAAGCTCGTCTCGAAGTACCCGGGCGGATGGGAGCTGTACGACATGAACGCCGACCGCACGGAACTTAACGACCTCGCCGCGAAGAATCCCGACAAGGTCCGCCAGCTCGCCGCCGCATACGACGAATGGGCCAAACGCTGCGACGTGATGGAGTGGGATAGGGTCAGATGGTGGTGAGGCGCCCCAGCCCTACCGCTGCGGCGTCACTGTTTTCCCCCCGCTTGTGGCGGGAGGCGGTATAATGGCCCTTAGCGCATAGGGCATTAGGTAGTGGACCACTTCACACTCAAGAAGATCGAGTTCGACGCCATTCGATGCATCCTGGCGCGTCTGTGCAGCACCACTCTGGGCAAATCGCTTTGCGCGCGGATCGGCCCGTCCCGCACCCCCGAGACAATCAACCGTTGGTTGGACCAGACCGAACAGATGATCGCGGCGATCACGCAGGCGGGCTTACCGCCGCTGGCCGGTGCGACGGACATCGCGCCGGCCCTTACCCGCTGCACACCCGGCGGGGCGGGCAGCGGAGAGGACTTCGCGGCGATCGCGTCGCTGCTGGAAGCTGCCGCGAATATCAAAAGGTACCTGACCGCCCTACCGGAGCAACTGGAGCTATTGATCGAGCTGGCCGGGGCGATCGGGAACTTCCAGGCCGAGGTCAGAGCCATCCGCTCTGTCGTCGCACCGGACGGGAGCATTCTGGACGAGGCGTCGGATCGCCTGGGAAAGATCCGCACCCAGATGCGCGAGCTGACCCAGCGCATCCACGACGTGATCTACGGGTACCTGAAAAAGCCCGAGGTCGCAAAACTGCTGCAAGATGCGATCGTGACGCTTCACGGGGACCGATACGTCCTGCCCGTCAAGGCGACGAACCGCGGGCGCCTGCCGGGGGTGGTCCACCGGGCGTCGAACACCGGCGCGACCGTCTTTGTCGAGCCGGATGAGTCCGTGAAGCTTAACAACCGCCTGGTGGACCTTCGCGACGACGAGCGGCGGGAGATCGAACGCCTGCTGAACCAGCTCGCCGTGCGCCTGACCGGGCGTGGCGATGATATCCGGGCCGCCCTGCGGACACTGGCGCAGGTGGACATGATCTCAGCCAAGGCCCAATACGCCTACCAGTTCGAGATGACGCGCCCGCAGGTCGCGGAGCGCAGCAGCTTGGAATTCGCCGCCGCCCGCCATCCGCTGCTGATCGAGCAGGCGTACAACCAGGAAAAGGCCGACGTCGCACCCGCCCGCCGACACCCAGTGGTTCCGATCGACATCCGCCTGGGCTCGGATTTCGACCTGCTGGTGGTAACGGGCTCCAACACGGGCGGTAAGACCGTTACCTTAAAGACGCTGGCACTGCTGGTCGTGATGGGCCAAAGCGGTATGTTCGTCCCGGCGCGGCGCGGTGCCACCATGCCGGTATTCCGCGACGTATTCATCGACGTCGGCGACGAGCAGTCGCTGCAGCAGTCGCTCAGCACGTTCGGGGCCCACATCAAGCGGATCAAATACATCCTTCACAAAGCCGACAAGTGGTCGCTGGTCCTGCTGGATGAGCTGGGCGCAGGGACCGACCCCGAAGAAGGCGGCGCCATCGGCCAGGCCGTGCTCGACGATCTGCTGCGGATAGGGTGCGTCGGCGCGATTACCACGCACCTGGGCGTCCTGAAGGCCTACGCCTACAACCACGACCGCGTGGACAACGCCTCGGTCGAGTTCGACACCAAGACGCTTTCGCCGACGTACCACCTTCGGATCGGCACTCCCGGCGAGTCGCACGCCATTACCGTCGCCCAGCACCTGGGACTACCCAAGCGCCTGACCACCGCCGCCCGGAGGCACATGAGCGGACAGGGCAAGCAGTTCCGCAAGGCGATCCAGGCGACCAGCGTCGCACGCCAAACCGCCGAGCACGCTCGCGCCGAGGCCCAGGAGGCCCACCTGGCCGCACAGACGCAGCAGCAAATGTACGAGGCCAAGCTGGCGGATCTGCACGACCTGCAGGAGCAGTTCCAGACGTGGTTAGCGGAACTGGGCAGGCTCAAGAGCGGCGACGAGGTGTTCGTCCCTTCACTGGGCAAGACAGGCACGTTGGTGCGTCTTGAGCTGCACAAGCAACAGGCCGTCGTCGATGCCGGGCCGATCCAAGTGGAGGTGCCCCTCAGCGAGCTGATACCGGACCTCGGGCAGGACGCAGTGCGCCAGCAGATCGACACGCTCCGCAAGGACATCCTCGACCAGGCCCGCAGCACGGAACAAGCCCGCGCCGAAGCCGCCAGGCTCCGCCAAGAGCTTCACCTCAGCGTCCAACAGCAAAAAGAGCGTGCTCGCCGGTTCGACACCTGGTTAGGGGCGATCGGGCGGGTCAAGGTGGGCGATGAGGTGCCAATCGCACGCCGACCGGGGACCGGTAAGATCGTGACGGTCGATCTGCCGGGCCTGCGGGCGACCGTCGCCACGGCGAAGGGGCAGATGGAGCTTTCCATCCAGGACCTTTTCCCGCAGACCGGACCGTTTGCGCGGGACGTTAAACATGCAGCGCGGCCTCGCAAGGCGCAACCGGCCCGCCCTCCGCAGCCTCTAGCCCGTCGCAACCGCGATTCCGCCGCCGCCAAGGCGAACCGCCAGGCCCTTTTGCAGACCCGACCCGGCGAGCAGGTCTTCGTCGTCCCGTTCAACAAACGCGCCACACTGATCCGCCTCAACGCGCACAAGGACAACGCACTGGTCCAGTCCGGGATCTTCGAGATGGAAATCCCGCTGGCGGACCTGGAACCGGCGAAAAAGGAGGGCTGACAACTGAGACGAAAGCCGCGATGGGAGATACCGTGCGTCTTTTTCTTCAGCTTTCAGCCTTCAGTGTTTTTGCCCGCGTTTTTAATAAAGGTACGTCACTGCATCAGTCGCCCATTCGATTGTCCGATACGACAACTAGACGCCGCCCTTCGTTATAAAGCTTGCATGGGGAGGAGAAAGGCCGGGTTGCCCCAACGAGCATCCGGCCTTGATAATTGCGCAAATCCCCCAGCACGCATCAGTTGAGCAAGTCTGCCACCCGCATGTCAAAACCACCCGCCCCCACCACCGACGCGTCTATTGTCACGTCTTGATCGAGTCGAGCATCACGGCCGCCACGCCGCCGAAAATCAGTATCGGCATCCAGGCCGACAGCGCCGGGGGCAACCCGATGTATCGACAAAGATAAATGAACGCATAGAAACTCGCCACCACCAGCAGACACAGCCCCGCCGACGTCTTTATGTTTCGCTCGCGTGACACGATGAACGGGAGGCCCAGAAGCAGCATGATG
>SDBV01014060.1_pt1 | contig 10116 bp, 8 predicted proteins | sample 2277081 | NCBI WGS metagenome assembly SDBV01 (sample SAMN10402039, study PRJNA504765) | marine sediment metagenome | isolation source: marine sediment core GS10_PC15, 223 cmbsf | place: Arctic Ocean: Southern Knipovich Ridge | collected 2010 | reverse complement strand
AAATTACTAACAATTCTTCCACCAGTAGCCTTGGCAAGTTTTTCCATATCACTCTTAGAAACTCTTCGACAAGCGTAAATCCCTGCCTTAGAAAGCAAATATTGTGCAAAATCATCAATTCCTTTTTGACAAAAAATAACATTCGCTCCAGTTTCTTTTACCTTATTTATCATATCCTTTATTGTCTTTTCTTCATGGCTAATAAATTTTTGTAATTGATCTGGGGAAGAAATTGAAATCTTTGTATCAATTTCTGGATTCTTTAATTCAAGCGGAAAATCAATCAAAGCAATCTTAGCATTATTTACAACACTAGGCATATCTGCAGAAACCTTCTCTTTATCTAAAACAATCCCTGAAATAAGTTCTGTATCTGCAACCCCTTCACCTTTTGTTTTTTCAATCTTAATATCATTCAACTCAATTCTCCCATCATTTTTGATTTGCTTAACTGCTTTTACAATTATTTCTGAAAGTTTCTCCTTCGAGCCCTCAGCCCCCTTACCAGTCATTGCAGTCATTGCTATCTGTCTTAATACATCTTCATCTTCAGGAGTAATCTTCAATGAAATCTCCTGTAAAATACTTTGGCATTTTTCAGCAGCAATTTTATATCCTTTAGTTATAACAGTCGGATGAATCTTTTTATCCAAAAGTTTTTCAGCATTCTCCAAAAGCTTCCCAGCAATCATAACCGCAGTTGTAGTTCCATCACCAACCTTGCTCTCCTGAGTCTTAGCAATCTCAACCATCATCTTTGCAGCAGGATGCTCAATTTGCATTTCTTCCAAAATAGTCACACCATCATTTGTAACTATAATCTCATTAGTCGGACTCACAAGCATTTTATCCATTCCCTTAGGCCCAAGAGTCGTCTTCACAACTTCTGCCACCATCCTCGCAGCCATAATATTATTTCTCTGTGCATCTTTGCCCATGATTCGCTGAATATCTTCGGGCATTAGAACAACTGGTTTTTCTGCCATCTTAACTCTCCTCAATTTCATTATTTAAACATTATTGTAATCAAAAGATATCTTCCCTCATATAAAACCTTATAAATTTGAAGCATCTTATTATAATAACATGAATAGCAGACTTGTTATAGATATCATGACAAGAGAACCCATTATAGTAAAACCTAGCACAAACCTCTTGGAATGTGCCAAAAAAATGGTTAGAAAAAGGGTCGGAAGCATACTTCTTGTTGACAAAAAAAGGCTCGTTGGATTCATTTCCCAAGAAGACATTCTCTGGGCATTAATAAAAAAATCAAAAGAAGATTTATCAAAAATAAAAGCAATTGAAATCTCTCCGAAAAAAATCGCAACAATAAAACCAACTGCAACAATAACGAAAGCAATTGAAAAAATGAAAACAGTAAAATTTGAAAGACTACCTGTAATCCATAACGGCGAACTCTTAGGAATAATTACAACAAAAGACATTTTAAACTTCCACCCAGAATTCTATCCAGAATTAGATGAACTTTCAAAAGTAAGAGAAGAATCAGAAAAACTAAAAAGATTAAAAAAAGCTGAAAAAAGAAAAACAGGAACCTGCGAGGAATGCGGAAATTTTGATATCTTGTTTGTTGTCGATGGAGAACTCTTATGCGAATCTTGCATGAATGCAACATAATGTCTCAAGATAGCCTTATAAAAGTTCTCTGAACGAAGAATATTTAAATGAAATTTACTTCTTTTAGGAATGCCAGAAGAAGACATTAAATTTTCAAGCAAAATCAAATACAAAGGAATTTTCTCATTCAAGGAACTCTACTTATTCTGTTATGATTGGATCACAGAAGAAACAGACCTCAAAATTGAAGAAAAAAAATACTCAGAAAAAATTACTGAAGACTCAAAAGAAATAAAAATCAAATGGGAAGGAATTAAAAAACTAACAGATTACTTCAAATTCCTAGCAAAAGTAGAATTCCATATAATCGGATTGACAGAAGTAGAAATCCAAAATGGGGGTGCAAAACTCAAAACAAACAAAGGACTTGTAGAAATAAAAATCAAAGGGACTCTAATAAAAGATTATGAAGGAAAGTTTGAAAAAACAGCAACAAAAAAATTCCTCAGAAGCATTTATGAAAAATGGGTCATCCCAGCAAGAGTCGAAGAATTTGAAGACAAAATAATTGAAAAATGCGACGAATTCTTAAACCAAACTAAGGCATTTTTAGACTTAGAAGGGAAAAAATAACAATTATTCAACCGAAATCCTTAAATAGAATTCTCCTCTAAAATTTCTATGAAAAAAATATCTATCCTATTATTACTATTATTGATAATTCCAAGCATTCTTGCAATAGACATTGATATTGAAAAAACCAGCTCAGGCGAGACCATGATTATTGATTTGGAAAGACCAACAGTTTTTGATTTAGATGTAACAAATAATGGAGAAGGAAATAATTTTCTTTTCTATACTTTTTTTGGGGGAAATAGCTACCCAACAGAAAAAATCTATATAACGCAAGGAGAAACAAAAACAATTCAATTTGGAATTTACCCGCGAGAAGACTTAGAACAAGAAGGCGCAGTCACATTTAAATTGTTTGTTCAAGCCCAAGACAAAAGCGAACAGGAATTTCCCCTGCTTATCAAAATAATTGATTTAAAAAATGCATTCGGTGTTGGCTCAGGAGAATTAAATCCAGAATCAAATTCTCTACAAATCTATTTTAAGAATGAAGTTAATTTCAATTTTGAAAACATAGAAGTAAAATTCAAATCACCATTCTTTAATTTTGATGAAACATTCTCTATTATTCCTTATGAAAGAAAAACTTTTGATGTGCAATTAAACAAAGAAGATTTCAATGAGATTATGGCAGGTTTTTACACACTTCAAGCAGAAATAAAAATTGAAGGGAAAGAAGCAACTACAGAAGGAATAATGAAATTCTCTGAAAAAGATATTTTAAAAACAACAAAAGAAGATTATGGATTTATTATAAGAACAAATATAATAAAAAAATCAAATGAAGGGAACACAATTGCAGAATCTGAAACAATCATAAAGAAAAATATTATCACAAGACTTTTCACAACCCTTTCCCCATCGCCAGAAATTGTTGAAAGACAGGGATTAAAGGTTTATTATACTTGGAACAGACAAATTAAACCAGGCGAAACACTTGAAATAATAGTAAGGACAAACTGGCTCCTTCCATTATTAGTCATCTTCTTAATCGTGGCAATCGTAGTACTCACAAAAAAATTCTCAAAAACAGACCTTGTTCTCAGGAAAAGAGTCTCATTTGTAAAAGCCAAAGGCGGAGAATTTGCACTCAAGGTTTCTATTATTATTAGTGCAAAAAAATATATTGAAAGAGTAAATATTATCGACCGCCTCCCACCTTTAGTAAAAATCCACGAAAGATTTGGAATAGAAAAACCAACAAGAATCGACGAGAAAGCTAGAAGAATTGAATGGAATTTTGAAAAACTCGAAGCAGGAGAAATGAGAACATTATCATACATAATTTATTCAAGGGTCGGTGTTCTCGGAAAATTCGCACTTCCAACAGCTACCGCAATCTACGAAAAAGAAGGAGAAATACGCGAAGCAGAATCCAACAAAACTTTCTTTGTAGCCGAACAAACTCAAAAATCAGTTAAAGAAGATTGATAAAATGGTAAAGAGATTAAGGCATTTGATTCCAGCAATGTTATTCATATTTCTTGCAAATAATACAACCGTTTCACCAGAACCTAAATTAGAATCAAGTCCGCCGGAAAGGATAATTGAATATTCTGAAGGCCAACAAAATCCCATTTCAAAAAGAGATTTAACTATTGAATTTTTATTGGGGACTCATTCTGTAGGAGATGAATTAAATTATTTAGGAAAAATAAAAAATCTAACCTCCTCAAGAATTTCAATAAAACCTAATGAGAGAAAAGGGTTAGAATGGGAATTATGGAAAGATGGAGAATTATTTACAGTTCAAAGATTCAAAGAAAATATTACCATGATCTTAGAAAAAAGAGGAAGTATTGAACTTGGTTATGAGGGAGGTAAATTAAAAGTGGGGGAAACCAGAAATGCGAACATAAAATATGGAGCAATGTCAATCCCAAAGTTCCTTTTAAATTTCGTTCTAGCAAATATTAACGCCCCTGCTTACATATTCGAAGAATCAGGAAGATATAGCATCCGATTTAGTTTAGCATATTCTAAAGACGGAGAAGAACATCTAATGACTCATGAAAGCAAGATGTTTACAGTTCTAGATAAATAAATCCCTCCACCACAACTCCTGACCTCGCACGAAGTTTATTTTGGATTATACTTCTACCACGAAGTCACTCGGAATCGAAAGTTCGATTATGAGAATAATAATTACAGACTGAAAGTCTGTAATATCCCTCCACCCAGAATCGAACTGGGACATGTCGGGCTACAGCCAACCGCTCTACCATTAAGCTATGGAAGGGTAATTTTAAAACTCTTTTTTAGTTTTTAAAGATTGTGAAACAAAGGATAAACTTACAGACTCGGTTTCCCATTAATTTATTCTTTCACGAAAAATTTAGACAAAGTCAAATTTTGAGCAATTAATCCCAACTAACTTTAATCACTAACGAGTAACTCTCAATCTATAGAAATATTTAAAAACTAAACTCTCTCTAGAAAAATATAAAACAGGGGTAAAAAATGGAGGAAACTTCTCATCAAAAAGACGAAGACGAACTTACCGACGATATAGATGAACTTGATCTTGACTGACGGTTAATTTTTATTTTATTTTATTTTTAATTCAACCCTATTATTTCCTTTTTCTAATTCCTCTCCATCATATTCAATATAAAATTCAATTTCATTAACAACTAAATTAGAAACAAAAATATTTTCAAAAATCATCATTCTTCCAAAACCAATTTGTAATGGTTCGATATCAATTTTTTTAACTTCCTTGCCATCAACAGAAATAATCATTATAGCATCTTCTGCTCCATTAAGTCCATTATTTCTTATGGTTATATTAGCATTCAAAAATCTTCCTGACATTTTCGCAGAAACATTTTCCAAAACCAAATCTGGATAAGAAGCATATGAATAAAGTTCATCTATCAATCCAATAATATCCTCCCCTATAATTTGATCACACCTACTTATATTGTACATTATATTATTCTTATTCAAAGAATGTTTAAATCCTAAAACATGAAATAATTCGTGCAAAGCAATATTCGGTCTTTCACATTTTGACTCTCTTATCAATAAAATTTTTCCACTCCGAATAACATTAAATTCTCCAGCTTGGGTTATATTTGTGGGTCCTCCTTCCCCTGCAATAAACATGCCCCCTTCTATTCTACTCATGCTATCACAAGTTACAGAAATTTCTTCATTCTCTCGCACAGGATAAAAATTCAAAAGACTCAAATTAGATAGTATCTCAAACGCATATTCCATCTCATCTTCTTTCTGCAACGGACAATCCAAAATATTATAAGATATTTCTGTCTCAGGAAACCTCATATTATCATAAAACTGCATTTCTTCAAAGCTAGAATTAACACTAAAATTGTAATTTCTAGACCCAATGTTAAAATCAAGTGTTCCAGAAGGCAAAAACCAATAAAATAAAAGTAATCCAACAACTAAAAGAAAAAACAATGCACTAAAAACAATTTTCACCCACCCCATGATTTACTAAAAGATATAAAGATTATAAATTTAATGGGAATTATTAGGCATCTAAATTATTAAAAAAATAAAAAAAAGAATTAGTAAAAATGAGGATTTATTCCTCGTCTTCTGAATCTTCAGTTTTTGCAGGCTCTTCAGCTGCAGGTTCTTCTGAAGCAGGTTTTTCTTCTGAAGCTTCTTCTGAATCAGTAGCTTCAGTAGTTTCTTCTTTGTTTTCTTCGTTTTCTTCCATTTTAAATTTGTCCTAAATCATTTAATTTAGGTGAGATTAAAACGGAAAGTTCTTTTTTAAAGCTTTTGATAAAGATTTCACTACTCACCAATCAAACAAAAAATGACAAGCTTTTTATATGAAAAAATGGTTTTTTGAGTATGTTTAAAGGCATAATATACCGTCTAAAAAACCTTTTAAAAAAGCCATTTAAGGTGGGAATGATAACTTATTATTATCCTGGAGAAAAAACAGCCGTTAACAACGGAGTTGCAATCCATGCATACAATTTATCAAGAGAACTCACCAAACTCGGATGCGAAGTGCATGTATTTACAAAAGGTGGAAAAAACTCAAAAAAAACAGAATTCATTCATGATAAAAAACTAGTTGTCCACAGAATTGATACAAAATTCAATTTTTCAATAGCAGACCCAGTTGTAAGGAGAAGAATCGAATATTTTATTTTTGATAACAAGATAATCAATGAAGTAACCAAGGAAAACGAACATGAAAAATTCAACATAATCCATACACATGGTTGGTTTACTGCTGGGGCTTTTATTTCTAAATACTTCAATAACGTAAAATGGGTGCATACTTTTCACTCATTAGAAAAAGATAGAATGAAATTTTTGCCAAAAGAAGAAAAAAAATATTTTAAAATCATTAAATGGATGGAAAGCACGATTGAATATGCTGATGCTTTAATCGCAGTTTCTAAAAAACTAAAGGAAAATATAATAAAACAACACCCAACAAAAGAAAAAGACATTTATTATATTCCCAATGGAGTTGACATAGAAATCTTCAAACCAGAAAAAATTCCTTCAGATTATAAGACCATATTATCCATCACAAGATTTACAACAGTAAAAGGCATTGATCTCATGCCAAAAATTGCTACAAAAGTTTTAACAAAAGATCCAAAATCAAAATTTGTAATTGTTGCTGCTGATGAAAATATTTTAGATTCTCTAGAAAAAACAAAACAACAAATAGAAACTTTAGAAAAAACATACCCTAAGAGATTTATATGGCACAGAAAACCAATAGAAAGAAAAGATCTTTCTAAAATGTATAATGAATCCACAATTTATATTCAGCCTTCAAGATGGGACTCATTTCCAACAACAGTTCTAGAAGCAATGGCTTGCGGCAAGGCTGTTATCTGTTCAAACAAGGGAGGAATGCCAGAAATGGTAGAAAATGCAGGAGTAATAATTCCATTTAATAACAATGCATTTGCAAAAAACATACTAAATTTATTAGATGATTATAAAATGAGAGAGCGCTACGGAAAAAGAGCAGTTAAAAAAGTACAAAAATTTTCTTGGGATTTAATAGCCAACCAAACACTTGATTTATACAAAGCAGTAACTAAAACAAAAGAAGAAAAAGAAGAAACAGGAGAAGCATTGAAGGATTTAGAAGAATTACATAAAAAAGATGAAAAAATGAAAAAAAAGCCAAAACTTTCAATAATCATTCCATTATATAATTCTGAAAAATATATTAAAGAAACAATAGAATCAATTCTTTCACAAAGTTTCAAATCCTTTGAATTAATTATAGTTGATGATGCCTCAACAGATAATAGCCTAAAAATTACCAGAGAATTAATTAAAAAAGACAATAGAATAAGATTATTCAAAAGCAAAACAAATAAGGGTAGAGCTAGCTCCATTAATGTTGGACTTAGGAATGCAAAAGCACAATATATAACCTTTTTAGATTCTGATGACATAATGTACCCAGAAAGACTAAAAAAACAAATGTTCTTTTTAAAGAACCATCCTGAAATAGATATGATTTATGGTGACATTCTCAAATTCTGGGAAAATGGAACAAAAAAGATTTACAATTCTGTTGAATTTTCAGATACAGAAGAACCATTAAGAAGATTGAAGAAATTTGCTAAAAGTAAACAAGAAATTAAAGAAGCCTATAAAGCATTAGATAAAGAAAAATTCATTCCAGGAGCAAGCATTATGTTCCGAAGAAAAATAATTGACTCAGGAATAAAATTAGATGAGGACTTAAGAAATTCTGAAGATTGTGATTTCAATTTCCAAATTATTAAAGCAGGTTATAAAATAGCTAAATATCCAATTATAACATTTAAGTATAGAATACATGGGGGTCAAAAATCAAGCGATAAAGAAAAAATGACCATTGCAACACAACAGATTACAAACAAACTAAGGCAAATTTAAGAATTAATTTTATTATCAACTTGAAATGCTTATCTTTCTCATATCTCCACTGATTTTTATATCCTCAGCAAACCCTTCAAGAAATAAAGTATCCTCATTGATTCTTAATTCACCAAGATAATTAGAGATAAAAAGAGAATCTTCATCTAAAGTTATTTTATCTTTATTCTCATCACCAATGAATAAAACCCCAGAAGACACATAATCTATTTCTTTTAAAAATAAATCTTCTTTAAATTCAATCAAATTATAGGGAATTTTGGAATCAACATATATTTTAATTCTTCTACCATTCTTTTCTTGAATAGGAAGATTGTTTAAATTAACATCAGAAACTTTCCCATCAAATAAAATTCCATCTTCATCAAGTTCAATCTTGCCAGAGAAATCTTTCAAAATTATCCGATTTTCCTTTAACTCATCCAATAAAAAACTTTTTCTCCCAATATAAATTGTTGTTTTTGCCTTGGATAAAATCTTTATTTCAGGATATTCTCCCTTAAAAGTTAAGTCAGGAATAGTTAACGATGAAGAAAACTCGATTGAATTGTTTGCATTAATAGAAGAAACAACTTTTCCAGTAATAGAACCATTACTATATAAAATTGTAAAAATAATTATGCCCATTACAAACAAAAATCCAAGGAAAATTAAAATTTTCTTATTAGGTTTTTTCCCCCTTCCATGAGAGTGCCCATAATATTTAAAATTATTTTTGTGTGATTCCATTGTTATTTTTCTTATTCGTTTGTGAAGTTCATATAAAGTGCAACTATCACAACTCTTTTATGATACTTAATCAATAGAACGCAGGCTTTTAAATTCTGTGAAATAAATTTCAAATCACTTCAACATTCATCTTACCAAGCTCTTGTTTTAATATACTAATTAATTCTTCTTCACTTGTTTTTAGTTTCTCATCTCTTTTTTCTTCTTTAAGCTTTTCAATTTTTAAGTCATCAACTTTCATAATAATTTCTTTTATTTTATAATCTAATTCTTGAGTTTCATCTTTCTCAATCTCCCCTTCGTAATTTGAAATTTCTTCTATTTTAGTTCTGATTAAATTTACTTTTTCTAAAATCATATCATTATTTAATTTAGCTTCATCTAATAAATCCATTATCATTTTTCCGTTGTCTTTTTGAAAGTTTGTTTGAAAATCTTCCTTATGCTTTTTTAAGAAATTCATTTGCTCGTCATTTATATGAAAAAAATTAGCCAAAGCCTTAAAATCAATGAGCTGGTTTAATGCAAATATAATTTCCTTAGATTCCTCTTTAAGTTCACTTATTTTTTCTTTTTTCTCTAACATATTTTTATAATTCTCACTTTGTTTAATTCTTTCTATTTCATCCAAAAGTCTTTGACTCTCTTTCATGTCCTGACTAATTTTTTCATCAAGAAAAATAATCGTTTCATCAATTCCAATCATGCCATCCTTAATAGGGTCTAATAAACTTAGTTTTGATTTAATAAACTCAATCCTCTGGAATACTTCAGAAATTTCTTTATTATTACTAAAAACTTCGAGCAAATCTGTAGAAAAAATTCTAAATTCCTCTTTTATATTTACCATTTCCTTCCCAATCAAAATAGTCGCCCTTTCATAATTCTTAAATGATGCTTTGTTGAAATTCAAAAAAATCTTATCTATTCTTGTAGTAAAATCTAAAAATTTTGTTTCTTTAAGGTTTTCTAAATCAGCCATAAGATTATCAACCATTTCTATGTATTTCACTCTACTATTCTTTACAATTTCTTTAATTTTATCTTCAGTTTTTTTTGAATCAACATCAAATTCCTTAAGAATAATTATTTTCGCTCCTAAATCTACATTAAACTTCCCAATCTTGTCTTTAATAAGAACTAAAATTTGCTTTTCCTTGATCTCGTTTTCATTCTTTTTCTTCTCTAACCAGTTTTCAATTTCAGAAAAAGCCAGCTTCTCTGAAATAATTGCGTCAATCTCCTTTACCTTTCCTAATTTTTTAAGAAAGCTAAATATTCCCATGA
>SDBV01014059.1_pt1 | contig 10116 bp, 11 predicted proteins | sample 2277081 | NCBI WGS metagenome assembly SDBV01 (sample SAMN10402039, study PRJNA504765) | marine sediment metagenome | isolation source: marine sediment core GS10_PC15, 223 cmbsf | place: Arctic Ocean: Southern Knipovich Ridge | collected 2010 | reverse complement strand
TCATAACCACGATCATCATCGTGATCATCAGGTTCATAATGGAGTTGATGTCCAGTCCGGTCTGGGTTCCTGAGATAAGACCTGTTGTCATGATAGAATCCTCCTCAATTTAGTTCTCCAGCTGCTCTAACTGCTGATAGTACCCATGGCACCAGTCATCATCTTCATCATCATGACAACAATCATCATTGTGATCATAAGATTCATAATGGAACTGATGTCAATCCCGTTCTCAGTAGTAGTAGTAGCTGGGACTGTTCCCGCCTGCAAGCTCACTGAAGGTGCCTGTTGTGGGAACGGGACCGATGTGGTCTGTGTTGGTCTCAACATCATGGTATTCCCTCCCTTTTTTGGTGCTTAATTGCCGCAGCTAAGCTACCAGTTTAATGGCACCTATTATAGGCCGAAGGCGGCCTTGAGGTTTCGCTCCCACTTGTCAGCGACCGCGGGGGTAATCTTTGCCTTGTAATTGGCAACTGCCACTGACCCGGATACATCAGCTCCGAAGAACTGATTCATCGCTTCAGTGTAGTTTTTGGGCATAACCCGGAGTTTATTGGACAGTTTCCTCTTTGATTCAGCTATTCCCATAGTATAAACCTCCCTAAGAGTGTATTTTTGCGAGCTGCGGATAGCTTGCGGCAACTTACTACCCGAACTCTATAATAATACTATACCACAGTAGGGAGATTTTGTAAACAAGCTTTTATGGGGGCTTTTATGGGGTAGGATAAATTCACACAGCAATACTACCGCTGCTCTGCAGAACTATTTTCTGGGTATTGGTTGGTGGGGTTATGTAATGAGGTATTGTGCAGTAAGTGTTATTCCACACTATGGGGTCTGTGTTCTAGGCAGAAAGAGAGGGCTCATCCTATTATGGATTGAGCCCTCTCCGATAACCGTACAACTGGGGTGTTACGCCTTATTATTCTCCTTCACGTCTTTATCCCAGTCATACGATAAACATTTTGGGCAGCGTTGAGGCCTTGGTACTCTTGGTATCCACTTGTGGCCACATTGTTTGCAGGCTTTTATGGGTAAGGATTGCTGGGGTTCTGTGGTTGGTTGTTCCATTATGATTGCTCCTTTTGGCGAGCTGTTGACTTACCCTTCAGTTTGGCTACTTTTTTCATCCCATAGCGTCCGGCACCACCCCTCAACCTCGGGTCCAGCAGGTCTCTTACCGCATCGCCAAACATGTTTACCCCATAGACCACGGTACTCAGAGCAAGGCCGGGCCATATAGCCATCCACGGTGCCTTGAACATATAGGTGCGCCCACTGCCTGAAAGCATACCGCCCCAACTGGGTGCTGGTGGTGGTATGCCATATCCCAGAAAGCTCAGGCTAGCTTCAGCTAGAATTACCCCCGGCACCGCTGTGCTAAACATGATAATTATGGGCGCCATAATGTTGGGCAGGATATGCTGAAGAAGTATTCTGCTGGTGGGACAACCAATAGCCCTCGCTGCCTCTACATACACATTCTCTTTAATGCCGATAACAGCACCTCTTATTATTCTGGAGCCACGGATACCAGAACTCATCCCCAAAGTAACAATTACCTGCAACATACCGGGTCCAAGAAGAGAGATTATTACCATAAGAATAATTAGACTAGGAAAACACATCCAGGAATCAACGAACCTCTGCACTATCAGGTCGAGCTTACCGCCGTTGTACCCGCTCACTATACCTATAACTATAGAGAAAAGTGCAGCAATAGTAGTAGCTGCCAAACCTGTAATCACAGAGATACGAGCCCCAAAGATGATACGGCTGAGCATATCTCGCCCCAGGTTATCAGTGCCCAGCCAGAACCTGGCCGATGGTGCTGTCAGTAAATCTCCTCCAAACATTTCGTTCATTCCATAGGGGGCCAGGAAGTCGGCAAAAATGCCGGTGAACAGCAGGAGCAGGGTTATAACCAGTCCTACAGTACCCAGCGGCTTCTCCTTCACCAGCCTTATAAAGAAGTTAGCTAGTGAAGAGTGTCTCTTTCTCTCAGTTACTCTCCCTAATGAGCTATCGGCCACACTATTACCCATTTCAATACTCTCCCTTTATCTATAACGTATCCTGGGGTCCAAAAAGCCATAGGTCAGGTCAACCACTAGATTGGTTAACATTATGACCATTGCAAAAACGAGCAGTATTCCGCTAACTATAGGGTAGTCTCTTTCACCAACAGCGGCTATCAAGAGACGGCCCATCCCGGGCAGGGCAAAAATCTTCTCTATAATAACTGTGCCCCCAATTATAACTGGCACCCCCATTCCTACTACGGTGACTACCGGAATTAGCGCATTCTTCAGAGCATGCCTTATAACGACTACCCTTTCCCTGAGCCCTTTTGCCCAAGCTGTCCTGATATAATCCTGCCTCAGCACCTCCAGCATCATGGTTCGGGTCATCCTCATGGTTATTCCCGACATAAGCATGCCCAGAACAATAGCCGGGATTATGAACATTTCCAGGTTACCTATTGGGTCCTCAAGAAACGGGATAAGCAGTATAGGCGGCATGTAGCCCCACCATAGTGAGGGGAGAACTATTACCAGCGTTGCTAACCAGAAACCGGGGACAGCAATAGCCAATATGGCAAAACTGCGGCCTATATAGTCACCTATGGTGTCCTGTCGCAACGCTGTATATATACCTATAGGCAGCGCTATTAGTTGGGCTACTATTAAAGCCATAAGGCCAAGCTCAAGGGTTACTGGCAACCTAGTCAATATTTCACCCACCACGGGACGGTTTGACCACAAGGAATTCCCGAGGTCGCCGTGCAGGAAGAGATCCTCCATCCAGCGCCCATACTGGGTAAGCAGTGGCACATCCATCCTCAGTCTTTGCTCAATGTCAGCCCTGTCTGCCCCCCCGTAATAGTCCATCTCATGTGCTATCATTAGGTCCACTATATCACCTGGAATGAAGCGCATCATCAAGAAGACTATAAGAGAAACGATCCACATAGTGGGTATCATTATCAATAATCTTCTAATTATATAAGCACGCATACTACTTGCCTCTTATTCATTCTGGCTCTTCTCTGAAACATAGAAAAGGTTAACTCATCTAACTGTTCAGTGGGGGGCGGGAGATGGACCCCCGCCCCTTCTCTTGCTTCTGGCACTAGTCCCTAGTATTGCTGCCGTTACCTAATACCCCATCTCTGCCTTCAGGTCCTGGTCAATCCAAACGTGGGCTATAAACGGTGCGGTGGTAAAAAATCCAGCTTCAACCTCTCCATAATAATTCTTTACCCACGGCCACCAAGCGGATATGTTATAACCATCGCACAAATCGAACATCAAAACATTGTGGAGATGGTATACAGCGCAGGCCTTAAGTTTGGCAGTTCGCTCAGCATCGTCAATTGTTCCTGCGGCGTCCATAAACATATCCTGAAAAACCGGGTCGACTAAGTTGGAGGATGCACCAGCAGGCCTCCGGCCCCTAGCTCCCATAGACAACAGAGGATCGTTGGTTTCGTGGGTGTCGTTCCATATGTCATATAAGAAATTGTTTTTCCGGTAAGCAAAGTCAACTGGATCTAATGGCAGCACATTGACCGTTACGCCAACCTTGGCCCACTGCTCTTTAACCATAGTTGCTATGTCTAACAGCTGAGCTTGGCCGGCTCCGACTATAAAGTCAACCGAAAAGCCATCGGGGTAACCTGCATCCGCCAGCATCTCAATTGCCAGTGCCGGGTTATAGTCATATAGCAATCTAGTTTCTGGTGGGAGGTCTTCCGGCGCAGTGTACTCAGGAAGTCCTGGGGTTATTCGATAGCCATACTTATTGCCTCCAGGGAAGATGGCATCGCGTATGGCTCCGAGGTCTGTAGCAACAGCCACAGCTCGCCGAACATCCACATCGTAGAAAATGTCGGTTTCCTCCCTACCCAGCATGTTCAAATTAGTACCTGCAGCGGCTAACCAGGTGCTTTGTATCAGGTCAGGCTCGTTTTTAGTCAAGGTTTCCTGATACATCAAAGAAATAGTTTGCCACATGTCAAGTGCCCCTGTCCGCAGAGCAGCTATTCGGGTAGATTCATCGGTTAGGATCGTGAAGTAAAGCTTGTCTATAAACGGTAGTTGATATTCCTCGCCGTCGATGGTTGCCGTTTCGTACCAATTAGGGTTCCTTTCGTAAAGTTCATAAGAACCCACCACATAATTCGTTATGATAAACGGTCCGGTGCCAACAGCGTTTCTCCAATCGTCGCCACCTGCTTCCACCACCTCAGGAGGCATTATTTCGCGACCGGCAAGGAGGCCTATCCCATTAGGCCAACCAGCATCGAACATATTGAAGTCAAAGCGCACTGTGTACCTGTCTGTAGCCGTTATAGACTCGATGTAAGCAACACCACCTACCCAGGTTGGGTGAACTCTCATACGATTTAGGTGCTGGGCAACATCATCAGCGGTAAGTTCCCTGGCTTCCATTACGCCTTCTCTGCCCGCCCACATAACGCCTTGTTTTAGGTAAACAGTCACGCCCAGGGGCTCAGTAGTAATTTCCCAGGTATCTGCCAAAGCACCTGTCAGGTACTCCGCAGGGACACCAAACTTCGCCTGAAAGTGGAATTCATTTGTGCCTCTCGGCCCGCGATTCGCAAAGTCTGCCACAAATAGCGGCTCTAAATAAGGGCGAACAAAAACGGATGTGTTCCACCATCTAGGACTAGCAATTGAGTCAAAGCTTACTGGCTCCGATTGGTTCCACTCACAGAAGGTGGTTATTGTCCCACCATATTGTGGCGCACCTGCTACTGGCTCCTCCTCCTCTTCCTCCTGCTCACCTACTGGCTCCTCCTCCTCTTCCTCCTGCTCACCTACTGGTTCCTCTTCCTCCTCTTCCTCCTGTTCTCCTGGTTCTGCTTCACCACAAGAAGCCAGCACTAAAGCTGCCACCAATAGGAAGCTCAACAGCATCCATAGAATTCCCTTTTTCACTAGTTTTTCCTCCTATTTTGATATTACTCTTCCACCACCTCAACTAAAGTTTTGCTCTATAGGCATCAACCTCCTTTATTGGGGCAGGATACTGACCCAGATTACAGTCATGGCACCGCACTGGACGGGAAGAAAAAGAAGCGGGAGCCTCCCCCCCTTAGCCATGATTTCCCGAGTACCCTGCCCGCTTTCTAGTAATTGTATTCATTAACCTTTTGAAAACTCCTCCACTTAATTGCAATATCATTATAGCGCTAAAATAGTTAGTTGTAAACCCTTCAAGGAGAACTTTTTTCACAACTATTTTCTACACATATGTCTTAGCTATTACCTCTCACTTTATGAACCGTTCCGCGGCAAGTCTTGATTCACGCTGGTAGAATTCACGTCCTTGTGGGGTATTGAGATCAACATTGAGGAATTTAGCTTCACTGTTAACCCAATTCTTCACAATGCGAGACTCCATCAGTACGCATATGGCGACTTCGATCTGATGCCTGGTGAATTTACTTTTTGCCAACTTCAGTTATCTCGCCTTTGATCTCGAAAAAACTACTAAGTTGAGTTGCTAAGGCATTACTGAACTGTTCAAGCAGATTTGGTATGAGAGCCTCAGCATTTGGCATCTCCGAAGTAAATGCCACCAGCATCGTGTTATCGTTATAGTTCACTCTGATAGCACCCTTGATGAATTTGCTCACCTCTTGCATCGCGGCCATTTGTTTGGGGTCTAATCCCATCATAATTAGTTACCTCCTTTATTCCTGCTTTTTTGTCCACCCAGAGGCTTGTTGTGATCCCGCACCACCCGGTAGAAGCCCACCCATCAACCGTTGGATAATCGGTTCCATAGTTCTCGCCATCATACCCTGCATTGGATTGGTTTCAGCCGGCTTGCCTATATTGGCAAGGTATGGTGCTAGGTTCTGTTGCACCAACGCAGCAGCTCCTTGTGCCGCCTCCATAGCTGCATTCTTCGCTGCAGCTTCTTCACCAGACCTCGCATCCCTTGCCAGATCTATGAGCGGTTTCACCTGCTGAATACCAAGGGCAGAAAGTTCTTGTGCAATTCGTACACCCATCACAACCATTCTAGCACCAAATTTCATGCCACTCTCAAAGCCCACTATCTGACCGTCAACAATGGGGAGATCCATGGCCTCGATTATTGCTTCGGGTGGGCTACCCTTTGCGAAGACTTGTGTGCCTTTACCAGCATGGTTGCCTGTCTGGAGTTTGCTACCAGGTGGTGGTTTCTCTGGTTTGGGTGGTCTCTTCCTGTAGCCATCCTTCTCAAGCTCCTGGGCACAAATATCAACAGTTCTTGTGTTGTGCTGTGGGTCAGCTTTTAACTCCTCCTCAGATATGCCGTGCATCAATGCCCACTTGATGATGTTTACTTTACCATCGGGTGGTTCATCTTGAAGGTATATGGGGGGTAGCTCTTCCCCAGGAATTTCAGGCTCGCCCTGAGGGATTTCTGCACCCTCACCCAGTCCTTCGTTCTGCTCTTTCTCAATATCTCCTAGTCCATCCATTTCTCTTACCTCCATTCCAGTAATGTTGCTTTAATTGTATTACATTTTGCAGATTTTGTACACCTTTCGGTGACCATTATGGTGCAACTTTTTTCGCAGGCCTGCATACATTTATATACTGCACCTGCGTTCTGCAGTTACTTTACACTCCCTAGCAGGTTGTTTTTCAATACATTTTATATGCAGAAAAGGGGGAGGGGCCCTCAGTTTGCAGAAAGCAAATAACCGCAGAACTTAAGTTAGCAGCAGTTCAATTGATCTCTTGACCCCAACCCTCTTCGCCAACCTCGCTACCCTGACAGCATCCCGAACGTCATGTGTTCTACCAACAAGCCTCATCGCAATTTCATGTGCTTCATCTTCATTTGTATCTTCATGAGCAACTAACACACTGGTAACAACATCCCGGTATTCTTTTGCCGCATATTCGGCCAACTGATGAACGGAGAACCTTGAGATAAGTTCCGGTGGTAGTTTGTGAATGCGGTTGGCTGCACCGATAACCCAAGCGTTTATCCTTTCATCGAGTTTCCTACCGACTTTTGCTCGGATAATACGACCAGTCTGCATTATTGAAAGTAAGCCAGCCATATCGACTAAAGCCATCTTTTCTATTTCGTCCACCAGGATCACTTTCGGCTTTCTTTCAGCTATCAGATCCCAGAGACCAGCATGTGAAGTTGCACTACCAAGAAGAGGCAGAGACAAATCACCAAAAGCTCTTTCAATGTCCCAAAGGAACATGGACTTTGCTAGCGAGGGTGGGCCATATAGCAAGACATGTAAAGGCTTATCTAGCTGTAATGACTCTCTCAGCAGTTCTTTAATGTCATCGTAGCCAATAATGTCTGAGAACATTTCCGCCGGATTGAACTTCGGCTCTTCATCGTAACCCACCTTCCCACCAAGTATTGTGGTTCCTTCTGGTGGTATCCACTCAAGAACAGCTAAACCCTTCTCCGTTAATTTATATCTCGTTTCAGACCTGGATTTGTACGATACTTTAACCAGACCCTTAACCACAAACTTGTTGATGGTGGCGGTATATACCCCGACATCGAGCCATCTCCAACCAAGCCTCTTGCTCTCTTCCTCCATAGTGCCTTCGTATTCTTTGATTTTTGTCAGGTTCTCATAGTCTTCTTGGCTTATATCTACCATTCTGTTCTCGCTCATTTCCATCTCCTAACGGTTTTAATTGCCTCGTATGCGGCATTAACTTTCATCATTTCTTCATTTGTGCCACCTTGATCTGGATGTGCTTTCCATGCCTTCTTTCTGTATGCTTTCTCTACCTCAGGTCTAGTAGCATTAGACTCAACCCCGAGGATTTCAAACGGGTCAAGGCCGACTTCAGTAGCCGAGAGCACTTTTATCTCGTTGTCAATCTGTTTACGAAGTTGTTTGAGTACATTTATCTGCACGTTTCTTGTCATAGTTCTAAGGATAGAATTAACATCACCTTGACCACCCAAATTGAAGTGCTTGAACATGCCGGCTAGGTCATCTTCAATTGACACTTGGTACCTCCTGCGTGGCACCCCAATTCTTGCCAACACTGACTGTTCCTGTTAGGGGGAGTGACCAATCATTGTAGGTCATTGTTCTTCGGAGTACATCAATAACATCAGCCTTATCCCTTTCTGGTGCCTGGACAACCATCTCATCATGGACCTGAAGAACTATCTTGACATCAGAATCCTTTACTTCGTCCCAGAACCTTCTCATGCCAATTTTTACCACTTCAGCAGTTGAGCCTTGAATAATCGTGCTTATTACTTCTCTGTCTCCGTGCTGCTGAACTTTAGGATTGCTTGACCAGAGTTCCGGAATGTCTCTTATCCTACCACCGATTGTTCTAACATAACCGGCTTCCCTGCATTCGGCATTAGTACGCTTAATCCACTCAAGTGCGCCAGGATACATCTCAAAAAAGGCTTCTCTATCCTTGGCCTCTCCACCACCGTACGTTATCCGGAAGTCCAAGGTTTTCGCTTTTGCCCTCTCATCCTCACTGCCATACACACGAATAGCAGTTGCTGTGTGTATATCTATGCCTTCGCGAAATGCAGCAAGGAGAGCCTGATCCTGAGAGACATGAGCTAAACCTTTCAGCTCAAAGAGATCATAATCCCACTTGAGAAGAACTTGTCCTTCGGGGGCGATAAAGGACTCTCGTATTCTCCTTCCTATCGCTGTTCTTTGTGGTATCTTCTGTAGATTAGGGGCTGAACTAGATAGCCTACCAGTGCGTGTTCTTGTTTGGTTAAACGATCCATAAACCCTACCGTCAACTATCTGTCTCCTCAGACTGTCCACATAAGAATGCTTCAACGTCTTGTATTGTTTGAAGAGGAGGTATGGCCTTATGTATGGGTGCTTATCGATAATGGTTTCAAGATACCGTTTATCTACGCTAGGTTTACCTTCTGTAGATGTAGTCCGGCCTACAGGTAGTTTAAGTTCATCATAGAGCACTTTAGCCACCTGCTGTGGGGAATTGTGGTTCATATTTGGATGACCAGACCAATGGCCAAGAGCTTCATTTATAACAGAGATCTTATCATCGAATTCATGCCCTAGTTCAGTAAGAGTGTCAATATCAACTGCTACACCATTGAGTTCCATATCGGAAAGAACTGGCACAAAAGGCATCTCGATATTCCAGAATACATCAAGGAGTTTCAGCTCTCTTAGCTTCTTCTCCAATACATTCCAGAGCATTAACGCCGCCATAGAATGTGGGCCAGAGTATTCAAGGAGTTCTGGTAAGCTCATATCAGCTATATCTCTGTTTAGCTCCTTAAACGATACTATATTCAAACCAAGGTATTTCAACGTTAGCGCTTTGAGAGAAAGTTCGGTGTTGTTCAGTAAATGGGCCGCTATCATTGGGTCGCAGAGATTATCAATTGTTACGCCAGCTTTTTTCAACATACTGCGATCGTATGCTGCGTTGAATGGTATCTTGAGCTTGCTTTCATCTGCTAGCAAGTCTTTGAACTGCTGGTCATCAATACTAACGTAATATGCACTGTTTGGTTCGTATGCTAGCGAATACCCGTATGGCACACTTGTGCCTATGTTTACGCCTGAACCTTCTATATCAAAAGCGAGAGTGTTGGCATTAGCCAAGAGTATTGGGTTCTCTGAGGAACCATTCTTGCTTCCGTGAACATAACTCATTTGGTCAGCTTCCTTCTTATCTCCTCAAGTCTACTCAATCCGCTCACTTCAGCCTCAACAGTTCCATGACCCAAAGCACCCCATAGTGCTTCAGCTCTCTTCTTGCCGAGTCCTGGCACACTCCTTAATTCCTCTAAGGAACAAGACCATTGGAGAGGTACCTTACCACCAAACTGTTCTATGATATTATTTGCCAGAGTCACTCCTATCCCTTGAAAGCTTTGGAGTAACCAGAGGTCAATGTCTTCTGAGGTAGGAGCTCCCCAAGTACCTTTAGCGCCAGGGCGTCTGAACAAACCTAGGTGTTTATCTGCGTTAAAGAAGTCTCCTAGAGAGCGGATGTAGTATGCTGTATCCCGAATATCGTCTGTATAGTCTACTTCAACATTCTTGACGAATCGTATGTCAAAGAGCATACCCCT
>SDBV01014058.1_pt1 | contig 10116 bp, 13 predicted proteins | sample 2277081 | NCBI WGS metagenome assembly SDBV01 (sample SAMN10402039, study PRJNA504765) | marine sediment metagenome | isolation source: marine sediment core GS10_PC15, 223 cmbsf | place: Arctic Ocean: Southern Knipovich Ridge | collected 2010 | reverse complement strand
GCCGTGCCTACCTGCGTTTTGATCTTTCCGGTATTTCCTCAGTAACCGATGCCAAGTTGCGATTGAAGGTTAACAGAAGAGATGCTGCTACCACCCATGACGTCAACTTTGTCAGCACTGACAGCTGGGTCGAAACCTCCATCACCTGGAACAACAAGCCCAGTTCGGGAGCTACGCTTGATTCGAATTCCGTTCCAACCGCGGGCAACTGGATTGAATTCGATGTTACCAGTCAGGTCGCAACCGAAGCGGAGGGAGACGGTAAATTCTCTTGTATGATACTGGAAACGGGATGGAATGTTCGCTCGGAGTATTATTCAAGAGACTATGGCACTGCTGCCGATAGGCCGGAGCTTGTCGTTACCTATGACGGCGGCGGAACTATCTTTGCTGATGGCTTCGAAGATTGCTGGGCCAACTGGACGAACGGCGGTGCATTCTGCTCAACTACGCGCTATGAAGGCGCCAAGTCTGCTAAGTTCGACAAGACTGAATACGTTGAAAAAAGTATCAGTACCTCAAGCTATACCGACGTTACCGTTAAGTATTATGTTGACACCTCTGATTTCGATGGCGGAGATACATTCTACAGCGAATGGTATGACGGCAGCGACTGGCATGAGATTGAGAGTATTAGCACCGGTGCATCCTGGACAGGCAAGGAATTTGAACTGCCGGCGGGTGCAGATAATAATGCTGACTTTAAGTTGAGATTCCGCGTTGACAACGACAACACAGACTATGCTTATGTTGATTCTGTTGAGATTATAGGCATCGACTAAGCGCAAGCAGTAACAGATGTTCAAGTGTGGCGGCTGTTCTTGGTCGCCACACTTTTTTTATCAGAAGTGCTTTTAGGCAAGCTCAGAGACAGAAACGTTCGATTTTCGCTAAGCAAATTTTCTTTGTCACTTCATGTAATTTTTTGACGCAGGGGGCTAATTGCTCTAACTGCTGTTTTGTGATTTTGTAATCGGGGTCGTAGCGAGCGCCGATATAGGCGTAGTCCAGCAGATTAAAGAGTTCCTCCTGCTCGGCGGTTTCCATCGGGAAAACCTCACGCAAGCCGCGGTCATGTTTTCCAGCCATGTGGCCTAAAATAAGAAGGTAATGCTCATTAGGATTGTATTCGGTAAAGACTAGTAAAATGGCTTTGTAACTTCGCTCTGTTGCCTGATGTAAACTAAAAGCAGCTTCGTTAAAAGATTTATCACGCAAAGCATTTTCAAATTGCCGATTCGTATTTTTCCCAATTCTCACACCGCACCAATTATTTACATACCTAAAAGTATTTTTCACCTCTTTGGCTGTCCCCTTTATAATTATTACTTATCTGCCTAAAGGCAGTTCTCACATCGCATTACTTACGTGCCTGAAGGCACTTCATAACTGGCAATATTATGGCCGACAAAAGGCGGATAGTAAAGTGGGAAAAAAGGTAACTACTTTGCTCTTGTAAACATTGGCAAACAAGCTAAAATTGGGGCTATGAAAGATAAACATCGCAGAGTTTGTGTTCTTAGTATCCTGACCCTTCTATTATGTATTGCCTTAGCTGGTGGCAATGATGGGGCAGGGGAGGCTGTTACGAGTGAGCCTCTGGATAGCAACTCGCAGGCAATAACCCAAAAAGAGCCAAAAGTTATCAAACCGGTCAGTGCAGCTATAATCATCTGCAAGGGCATGATTGATGATGGATTGTATAAGTCAATTCTGAGGCGGTCGGAAATCGCGCTCGAGCAGGGGGCTGATTATATTTTCTTTGAGATAAGCACTTACGGCGGGCTTGTTAAATCGGCGGATGACATTTCCAAATATTTTATACTCGAGTTGGGCAAGAAGGTGCACACCGTCGCGTATGTTACTACCGAGGCCATCTCAGCCGGGGCGATGATCAGTGTATCGTGCAAAGATATAATCATGCGCGAAAATACAACTATCGGCGACTGCGCACCAATCGCTTTGGGGGCTAAGCTGGAAGATGTTGAAAGGGAAAAAGCGGAAAGCTTTATTCGTGCCGCATTTGCCAGGGCCGCTGAGGCAAATAATTATCCGGAAGCTTTGCTCAAGGCAATGGTCAGCCAGAAGATCGAAGTCTATCGTGTGAAGAATCTTGAAACCGAAGAGTATGAGTTTTTTGAGTCCGACGACCTTCCCAAAGACCCGAACAAATATGACATAAAAGACAAGGAGCGGGTTGTCAAAGATGATGAGATCCTAACCTTAACTGCTACGAAAGCTTTTGAGTATGGTATAGCCAGGGCAAAGGTTGAAGATATTGATGGAGCATTTACGTTTCTGGAAGAGCGTGATGGTGTGGTTTTTACGACGGAGGCAGTAACCCTTGAAACAAACTGGTCGGAAGAGATGGTTCGTATGCTCAATTCCCCTGCGGCGACAGGGCTATTGTTTATGATCGCTCTTTTAGGGGTTTATATGGAGCTGAGCACGCCCGGTGTGGGCCTGCCGGGGCTGGTTGCGGTGATATGCTTTACGATTCTTTTCGGGAGCAAATATCTTGTCGGCATGGCTAACTGGGTCGAGGTTTTGGTATTCTTTGTCGGGGTGCTTCTATTGGCAATTGAAATATTCGTGATCCCGGGGTTCGGCATAGCTGGGGTTACTGGAATGATATGCATAATCCTGGGGCTTTTTGGAATACTGGTAGGTAATCGGCCTGACGAATTGCCCTGGCCAAAAACCGATTTTGACTGGGAACTGTTTTCCAGCGGGGCCATCGGGTTGTCTCTGGGCTTTTTCGGGTTTCTTTTTCTCGCGATGCTTTTAGCGAAGTATCTTCCCAAGTTCGAACTTTTCAGTTCACTGGTACTTGCTCCTTCGACTCCGAGAGGAAAACGCGAGGTACAGATCAGCATAACCGCACCGCCTGAAACTGAAAGTATGCGGGTAAATGTCGGAGACGCCGGCGAGGTGGTTTTGCCATTAAGGCCGGTGGGTTCGGCGCGCTTTGGCGACGCGATCGTGGACGTTGTAACCGAAGGGGCCTTTCTGAAAAAAGGGACAAAAGTGAAAATAGTCGAAATTCACGGCAACAGGGTAGTTGTCAGGGCAATAGAAGATTAATGAAGGGGATGTATTAGTGGACTGGATGTTTATTTTCGCGATCTTTCTTTATTTTGCATGTGCGGCATTGCTGCTGGCCGAAGTATTCGTGCCCAGCGGAGGCTTGATCAGTGTTTGTGCAATGGCGTGTCTTATTGGCGGGTTGGTAATATTTTTCCGCCATGGAACTACTACTGGATGGGTAGGGGTAATTGTTGCGATCGTGATGATACCAACCGTATTGATCACAGCGTATAAAATATTTCCGAAGACGCAGTTTGGCAAAGAAATAACACTTGAACCGCCAAAACGCGAAAAGGGCGATGCTGTGCCTGATACGGATGAAATTGCCAAGCTGCTCGGCAAGGCGGGGGTGGTATTGACGCCGTTGAGGCCTGTGGGAATGTGTGATTTTTCCGGCTACAGGGTTGAATGTGTAGCTGAAAGCGGGTATGTTGATAAAGGGACTAATGTAAAAGTGATTCATGTGGAAGGTACACAGTTAACTGTTCGAACGATAGATAAAGCTTAAGGAAAGGGTAAAAAATGTATAACGTCACATCACAAATCTTGGCAGCTACTACACCAAAAGCAGCGATAGGGATGTTCCTGCTGGTGATGGTTTTACTTGGCGGTATCGTATTTATGTTTTTGTTTGTCAAGTTTTTCAAGCTATGGCTTCAGGCCAAATTATCCAAGGCGGATGTCAAATTTCTCGAACTGATCGGGATGTGGCTAAGGAGGGTCAATCCGCTTACGATCGTTCACAGTAAGATCACGGCGATTCAGGCGGGATTGACTTTGACCACACGCGATCTTGAGAGTCATTATCTGGCAGGGGGGAAAGTGCCAAATGTCGTGAGAGCATTAATCGCAGCTAACAGGGCAAATATTGACCTGTCGTTTAAGACAGCTACGGCGATAGACCTGGCAGGGCGTGACATTCTGGAGGCGGTCCAGACGAGTGTGAATCCAAAGGTTATAGATTGTCCCGATCCACGCAAGGGTAAAGATACGGTTGATGCGGTCGCTCAGAATGGCATCCAGCTAAAGGCAAAGGCACGCGTAACTGTGCGAGCTAATATCGAAAGATTAATAGGTGGTGCAACGGAAGAGACAATTATCGCGCGTGTGGGCGAAGGTATTGTTACGACGATCGGAAGCGCAATAACTCACAAGAGTGTGTTGGAGAATCCTGATAATATTTCCAAATCGGTTTTGTCCAAAGGTCTTGACGCAGGAACTGCGTTTGAGATTTTGTCCATTGATATTGCTGACATAGACGTTGGCGAAAATATCGGCGCACAACTCCAGGCCGCTCAGGCAGACGCGGATAAACGCCGAGCACAGGCAGAAGCGGAAAAACGCAGAGCTATGGCGGTTGCTCGTGTACAGGAAATGAAGGCGCTCGTCGAAGAAAACAGGGCCAAAGTCGTATTGGCAGAGGCCGAGATCCCAAAGGCGATGGCTGAAGCTTTTAGAAGCGGCAATTTTGGAATTATGGACTATTACAAAATGAAAAATGTAATGGCTGATACTACGATGCGCGAATCAATAGCTAAGCCGCCAAAAAAGGAATAGCACGATATGTTTAGGTTTTTTGATATAATTCTGGCTGCCAAAAACGGTAACAACGGCAGGAAATGGGGCAACCTGCTGTTTCTAATCGTCGTGGGAGTTATTTACGCACTCAGTGGACTTTTAAACAAGGTCAAGCAAAAGCAGTTTGGGGCGCAGGAACAGGAACATGAGCCTGAAGAACCAAAGCCTGCTGAAGGGCCTCGTTATAAACCCATCGAAGAGGCTGAGGCTCCGAAGCCCAGACCAGAACCAGAACTGAGACCGGCTAGGATTATGCCCCATGTAGAAACCGAACCATTAAGGCAGCCTACAAGAGAACCCGAACCTATCCAACGATTGCGCCAACCTGCGGTACGACAGAAGCTTGGATTGGCGGCACAAGCACATACAAGGCCCAGAGTTGCTCTGTCCAGGCCGCCAGAACCAATCAAAAAAGTGTATCGCATGCCTCTGATAGATATTGATTTAAAGACTCAAGATTTAGGGGCTTCCGAAGTTGAAAAGGAACAACTGCCGACAGGGGCTGAAGAACATGTGATTGACCTGGCAGAAGCTGAAAACCTCAGGGCGGCGATTATTTACTCAGAGATTATCGGTAAACCATTATCGATGCGTTAAAATCACACTGTCGTTATCGGGCCTTGGGGGTGGTATAAAAAACAGCTAAGTTAATGTGGTTCCGTATTTATTAACATGCGTAACTGCTTTTAAGGGTCTTTTGGGGACGTGCAGCCGGTCATTAGCATCAAGATAATATTCAATTGAATCGCCTACAGCAGCTTCCATTACGGGATTTTCGTCAGGATAACCGAGCGCAATTACCGAATCGACATACAGTTTTTCGGGTATATTCAATATTTGCCTCGCCTGGTCACGTTCAACAGAGCTTAGCCAGCAAGAGCCAATTCCTTTGCACCAGGCAGCAAGCAGGATATTCTCGATGGCAGCAGCGGCATCACTGATACACCAATCTTCCGGGGAAATAGCGGAATTTCGCAGCACAACTATATATGCAACCGGCCGTTTGTCTTTTGGAGGATTTCGTTTTGGGCGAATGTAACCAGCCCATGCAAGCAACTCGAATATCTTTTCGGCCAAATCTTTGTCATCAACGATAACAAATTCCAACGGCTGACGATTCGCGGCTGAAGGTGCCGAGCGGCCGGCCTGTAACAGGTCAACAAGAATATCACGGCCCAGCAATTCCGGTTTAAACCGCCTGATGCTGCGCCTGGTCCTGATAATTTCGCATAAATCCATGGGTTTTTGCTCCAATATGCTTTTTTGTTACTTAAATCAACTATTGCCGGCTTAGTGTATCACGTGCCCGAGTTTTAGCCAAGAATGAAAATCTACCCCATTTCGAAAGTCCCATAATATATGTTGTGTTTCGTAAGTCTTTTATTTACAAGGGTTTATGAGACGATGGAGCGTCCCTATGGAAAAAACAGGCCCGAAATCAGCAAAAAAACCGACAAATCAAAAAAATCAAAATAAATCCTCCAAAAAAAATCTTACCCAAACCACAAAGCCCTTGCGACCGCCAAAATCCAGCGTTGATCTAAAAAGCCGGCCAGGTGAAGACTTTATTAACTCTTCTGAGATTTCCAAAAAACTATCCAGCCCCAACGTGCGAAGCGCGGACCTGGTATATTTTCGGCGTTTTGGGGATGAGGTTGAAGGTGTTTTATATCCGCCGCTCAAAAGCCCAGAGCGTTTCCGCCAACGGATATATCCGATCCAGCAAACGCCAGGTGATCCAGGGTCGATCGTTTTTATTCCAGGCAACAAACACATTTCCCAGCAAGTCGATAAATTCAATCTGATCGGAAAATATGTGCGGATCAAATACGTTGCAAAGCAGGACACGTCGCACGGGCACTTAATGAAAATATACGCGATTTATGTCAACAAAGGCTTTGCTTCTGATGCGTGGGTTTCGCCAAGCGAAGAAAGGGCATAATGATGGATGAAGATACAAAAGCGATGCTGTCGGACTTAAATGATAATTTATCAAAGATCGGCAAAGCGTTCGATAGGCTGGTTGATTCAATGATTAAAAACCGCGAACTGCCTAAAAAATTAATTGAGAAAGTTTTGAAGGAATTAAGCAAATGAAACATTGCCCTAATTGTGGATCGGTCGATGTGAAACCGGCCGGCGAAAATAAAATCTATTGTCCAGTCTGCGATATCACTTTCACTATTACCGCCGACGGCGCAAGGCCGGAGCAAACCGACGTGATCAAAGGCTTTCATAATCGACTCGATCAGCAGGATGCGGAAATCGAAAAACTCAAACCCCAAAACAAGTCGGCTAAACCAGACAACGATCAGGAGCCAGAGCCAAGCAGCGACGAACTGGAAGAGGAAAAAGATCCTTACGATTACGATTGAGGTGAAACGTGGCAAAGAAAAAAACAATAAAGAAGTCCAAGAAGAAAACTAAAAAGTCGGCAAAACCGAATCCGTCGCCGGCCAGCGATGAAATAATTATTCATCCGACGCCGGATAAAGAAGAGGTTAAGACTTTCCAGGACAAGATCGACGAAGCGATCGCTAAAGGCGAAGACCAGGGCGGCGCAGAGCAAAGCGGGGCAGGTGGGCCGCGCCCGGGCGCAGGCAGGCCGCCAGGATCCACAAATAAACAGAGGGTGCTTGATAAGATCGGCGACGAAACAAATCCGTTGTTTGTGCCGATCGTAAAAATCCCGTTTGAGCTTTGGGCTGATGCCGTCAAAGTGCCAGAGTTAAAATTAAGCCAGGTCGAAGCCGATCAATTATCTTTGCCAGTTACGCAGCTCGTTAATTATTACTTACCGATCATCAATGAGAATCCAGTTTTGGCGATGTGGTTCGGAGTTGCCAGCGTAGCGGCCGCGGTGATGATGCCACGCTTTGCCAAACTTGCAGCAATAAGAAGTCGGCGCGCACAAGTCAACGTTAAGGACGCTAAACCACCGGCAACGGACGCCGGGCGCGGCGGCTTCTTTGGTCAGGATCCGCCTCCTCCTCCAGCGGATCCTGATGTTACTGAAACCGGTCCAAATGATTTTCCGAAAATAGCATGAACGAATTTGACGCTTATGACTGGATTGGATACTGGGCGGCGATGATCGCTTGTTTTTTGGTGGGCTTTGCAGCGGGGACAAATTTTTAATGACTGAAAAAAAGAAAATCCTAATCCTGGGTAAAACCGGAAGCGGCAAAAGCTATCTGGCTAAAAAGCTGTTGCGGCAATTCGATCGCGTTGTGGTTTATGACACGATGGACGAATACACTGAAGGCGTTGTGTTTGAAGATATGCGCAGCTTTGGCGAATTTTGGAAGCGATGCCACACCGGAAAATTCAGATTGATCTACCGGCCGAAAAATATCAATGCTGAATTTGATACGATTGCAGGTTTGGTCTGGGATTGCGGCAATTGCGCTTTCCTGGTTGAGGAAATTGACCTGTTTGGATCGGCCTGGAAAATCAGCGATGAATTCAGCGACATAATCAGACGCGGCCGGCATAAAAATATCACCTTCATCGGCGTAACGCAAAGGCCGTTCGGAATCAACAGGCTTTTAACAAGCCAGGCAAAAGAGATCTACGTTTTTAATTCCAACGAACCCAGGGACCGCGACTATATCAAACAGCTTTTATCGACCGCGCAGATCAGCGAAGCCGATGTGATCGAACACCTGGACCAGCTGAAGCAATACGAATATTTAAAATGGACAGACGGTAAAACCGAACTCGAAATCGGAAAAGCATAAATGAGAGGGCGTCCAAAATGTCAACAATCACACAGTGGGTATTATGTATTTGCGCCGGGATATCGACTTTGGCTCTGGCTTCTATTGCGCAAAATCTCAGCGATATATCATCCTGGGTTCGAGAAAGGAGCTACTAATAACACTGGCGCAATTATTAAGAAGAATTGATCAAACAAAACCGACTCCGGATGAGCAGGGGATCGCTTGCGCGTTGAATAGTTTAGATTTTTACGAGCTTCGAATATTAATGCAACACTTTAAGTGTTCGATAGATGATCTTGTCGGTAGAGTTGCCGGCTATTTTTGTTGTAGAAAAAATCAAAAAGTTTAGGAGCGTCCAAAATGAGTGAAGGCATGAAAAAAATCAGATCAGTCAGAAAAAACGTACTTCAAATATTGACCTTTTATCCGCAAGCCAGGAATTGCGACAAGTTTCTTATTTTTAAAATAATGGGAAGGTATTTGCTTCGAGGGACAGGCGATGTGAATGTGATAAACTTACGCCTGGAGGATCTTCAAAACCTTCCATCTTTTGAGTCAATTATAAGAGCCAGGGCGAAGATCCAAAACACCGATCATTTATGTTTGCCTACAACGCCAGAAGTCAGACGTCGGCGGAAGATCCGCGAGGAAGATTTTAGAGCCTGGGCAGTAAGCGAGTAGCTCATAATTTTTTTAATATTTAGTTTTTGGAGAATTGAATTATGCCAAAGAACAAAATAAAGGACCAGACAGGCAAGGTTTTCGATGTCGAAGAATTTGTAACACAAAAAGCGATCCCGTTCAGGAAGGCGATCCTGGACTTGCTGGACACCGCCGGCATAGTTGAATATGTCGAAGATGAACCGGAGAAGTCGGAAGATAGCCAGGCGGAGTAAGTTTTTTATTTTTTTCTTGACAAACAAGGTGGCGTTCTTTTATAAGTGCATAATGTCAAAACGGTTTAGCGCTCGACAGTGTGCTGGACCGTTTTTTTTTCGTGTTGGGGTTGGCCTGTCAGGCGCTACAAAAAAAGATTTTTTTTGAAGGGAGTCGAACGATGGCAGGTCTTAATTTTAAGTTACCAACACCAAATCAACTGCTTGGAACCGCAATAACGCTCGTGGTTTTGTTTTTCATTGTGCGCGTTTTGCCAATTCCGGAAAATATCAAAACGCTGTTCAGGGTGTAGGCTAATCGGCCTAAAATTGTATTGATTGAATGAGAGAATTTTCAGGAGATTAGCAAAATGAAACTTTTAGAGCGAGCAATAGGGCAGGAAACTTTCGCGGCTGGACAGACGCGATCAATTTCATTGCCGAGAAATTACGCGTTCAGGGCGCTTAGCCTTAAACTCGTATGCGATTTAACGCGGACAACCACAGCCGGCACAAGCTCAGAGCTTCCAAAGGACAGCGCCCCGGCACAACTGATCCAAAGTATTATGATCAGGGCCAACGGCCGCGACGTTATCAAGTATTATGACCTTGAGACGTTGCACCGGATGTGTCAATTCAGGCACAGCGTGCGGCCGCATATATCCAGCACCGGTTGGATAGGCGGCGACGATGCGGCGGATGTAGAGATGTCGATTCACGCCATTATCGATTTCGAGATGTGGCGGGCAATCAGACCGATCGATTCGCTTTTGCAATCGGCCGGCTTGTCAACGCTTGAATTAGTTGTAACTTTCGGTCAGGGAATCGACACAATGTCAACAGGCTGGCAGGCT
>SDBV01014057.1_pt1 | contig 10116 bp, 9 predicted proteins | sample 2277081 | NCBI WGS metagenome assembly SDBV01 (sample SAMN10402039, study PRJNA504765) | marine sediment metagenome | isolation source: marine sediment core GS10_PC15, 223 cmbsf | place: Arctic Ocean: Southern Knipovich Ridge | collected 2010 | reverse complement strand
GTGACGTGTCGATATCGCCGCTTGCGGTGGCGGCCGTAGCCCAGCGGTTCGACGGCCGCGATCGCCTCGGGCATGGCGTCGGCCATGGCGGTCAACCGCGCGGCGACGTTGACGGGTTTGTTGGTGGAGGTAACGGACACACAGACACTGAGTTCGAATGGTTGCGAAGCCGCAAGCGGCTTGTTAGATTGCAGTTTTCCGACAAGCCTAGTAGATACGTGAATTCGGCGGCTCTGTACAGGCCCGATCGTCGCCAAATCGTAGTCGGCGGCCCCCTTTGACGATTCGGCCCCCAGAGCGTACAAATAAGGCATGCGGTCTGCTCATCGTCGGCTTCCGATGAGGGGCCCCTGCAATGGGAACCTGTGAACCAGGTCAGGGACGAAAGTCAGCAGCCTTAAGCAGTTGTATTCCTATGTGTGCGGGCCTCTCATCGGGAGCCGGAGCAGTAGCGGGGCTATTTACTTCTGCAGAGGGGGCGACCACCGGCCGCGGCTTTGCTCAGGACGACATGCCCGATTCCAACTCCAACGCCGAACCGCTGCCGAACGATTCTGGTGCTGCGGGCCAGTACGTGGTTGTCGCTCGACGCTACCGCCCTCAGGCATTCGACGAGCTGATCGGCCAGGAGCACGTCAGCAAAGCCCTGGCCAATGCGATCGAGACGAATCGGGTGGGCCATGCCTATCTTTTCACGGGGGCACGCGGGGTGGGCAAGACGTCGGCCGCGCGAATCCTGGCCAAGGCCCTCGATTGCGAACACGGGCCCTCCGCAAACCCCTGCAACCGGTGCGACATCTGCCAAAGCATCAGCTCCGGTGACGACGTCGACGTGCTGGAGATCGACGGGGCGAGCAATCGCGGCATAGACGAGATCCGCCAGTTGCGTCAGAACGTCAACGTGCGTCCCAGCCGGGCACTTTTCAAGATTTACATCATCGACGAAGTCCACATGCTCACTCGGGAGGCCTTCAACGCGCTGCTGAAGACGCTGGAGGAGCCGCCGGGGCACGTGAAGTTCATCTTCTGCACTACCGAGCCGACGAAGATCCCGATCACGATCCTGTCGCGTTGCCAGCGTTTCGATTTCGCGGGCATCCTGACCAGCTCGATCGCCACGCGGCTGAGCCAGATCGTCGACGCCGAGGGGTTCAAAGCCGAGCCCGAGGCCTTGGAAATCCTTGCCCGGCGGGCGGCCGGATCGATGCGCGACAGCCAGTCGCTGCTGGAGCAACTGTTGGCGTTTGCGCCGGGGCGGATCACCGTGAGCGACGTACACGGGATGCTGGGCACCGCCGGCGACGAGCGTCTGGCCGTGGTGGTCGGCCACCTGGTCGATCGCAACGCCGCCGCCGCCTTGGCCGACCTCGACGCGGCGTCCACCGAGGGCGTGGACGTGGCCCTACTGCTCGAACAGCTTTTCGGTTATTTTCGCGACTGCATGGCGGCGGCGGTGGATTGTCCGGCCGAGACGTTCTTGTATGCCTCGCGGAGCAATCAACAGGAGGTGGCCCGGGCGGGCAAACGGCTGGGGCTGACGACCATCCTGGCGGTGATGCAGATCGTCGAGCAAACGCTCTCCCGGATGCGATACAGCACCCAGGGCCGAATTCTGGCGGAGCTGGCGCTGGTGCGAATCTGTGCGTTGGAGGATTTGGACGATCTGGCAACGCTGATCACCGAATTGCGGTCCGGAAACCCCGCTAGTGGCAACCAGCCACCCCGTCCCGCGCCGGCGTCACGTCCGCCCGGCAGACCCCCGGCCAGTGAGCAAAGGCCGGCGCCGGACCCCCTGAAATCGAGTGGAGATCAAACGGCCACATCGGACCGTCCCATGGTCGAGTTACAGCCGGAGAATGCGGCAGAAATATGGAGTCGGGCCCTGTCGAAAATGTCGGGTATGGTGGTCGAGCAGGCCAAGGAGTTCGACCGCGCGGCGCTGGCCGCACCAAATCGTCTGGTCATCAGTTTCAAGTCGAGGTATGCTTTGGCAAAGTCGTCCTGTGAACGGTCCGAACAGGTCGCCCGATTTGAAGGGGCGTTGGCCGCGGTCACCGGTCGGGTGGTTCGCGTGAGCTTTGCCGTGACCGAGGACGAACCGGACGCAGCCCAGCGCCTTTCGGCCGGGCCGGCCCGGCCCGTCTCGCCGCACCAGCGGCTGTTGGAAGCCGTCGAGAATCCAATGATTCGCCGGGCCGGCGAGCTGTTCGGTGCTCAGCCGACCCGAGTGGACAATCCACCCAAGCAAAAGCAATAGCAATTGTAAAAGCAGGTAATCATGTTCAAGGGACTTGCCAATCTGGGATCGCTGTTGAAACAGGCGCGGCAGATCGGCGGCCAGATTCAAAACCTCAGCGAAGAGCTCAAGGACCGTCGCGCTACGGGCGCCGCCGGGGGCGGGATGGTGGAAATCGAGGTCAACGGGCTGCTCGAAGTGCTGCAATGCCGGATCGACGAGCAGTTGATCGTCCAAGGCGATCGCGAGTTGATCGAGGACCTGGTCGCCGCGGCGGTGAATCAGGCCGTCGGCAAGGGAAAACAGCTCCACGCCGAGGCCATGAAGGATCTCACCGGCGGCCTGGAACTACCCGGGTTGCAGGACGCCTTGGCGGAAATCACCCAGCCGGAGCAACCCGACGAGCGGAAGGAGCAACCCGACGAGTCGAAGGAGCAACCCGACGAGTCGAAGGAGCCCCGCTAGCCGCGGGCGGCTGAAGTTCGAGACGTGCGACCTGTGCAATCTCGATATGGGGAAGGAACTTCACTCGATGGGCTTGATTTATAGCAGGGAAACTTATTGACCGTGCCCGAGTTCACCGAATCTGTCAGCAAGCTGATCGACGAGTTCGCCAAGCTGCCGGGCATCGGCAAGAAGTCGGCCGAGCGGCTGGCGTATCACGTGCTGCGGGTCCATCGCAACGAGGCGCTGGGCCTGGCCGACGCCATTCGCGACGTCAAGCAGAACGTGCGGTATTGTCGAAGTTGCTGCAATCTGTCGGAGCAGGAAGAGTGTGCGATTTGTCGCGATCCCAGACGCGACCGGGAACTGTTGTGCGTGGTCGAACAGCCCCGCGACCTGATGGCGTTGGAGCAGGCCGGTACCTATCGGGGGCTGTACCATGTACTGCTTGGAAGGATTGCGCCGTTGGAAGGGATCGGGCCCGAACAGCTCACCATCGACGCCTTGGTCGAGCGGGTTCGCGGCGGATCGTTCAAGGAAGTGATCATGGCGACCAATCCGACCATCGAAGGCGACGGCACGGCGCTGCACATTTCCAACCTGCTGGGGGAGCTCCCGGTACGCATCACGCGCCTTGCCCGCGGGATCACCACCGGCAGTGTGCTAGAATTTGCTAATAAGGAGATCTTGGCCGACGCCTTGACAGGTCGGCAGGAGTTTTAGCGGCTAGTTGAAAAAGTAGGGTGGGTGCTCGCACCCACGCAAAAAGGCCAAGATCGAAAGGCGCGTGGGGTGCAAGCACCCACCCTACGGTTGAGTCGTGGCCTTTTTCAACGGGCTGCAAAAAGTGTATAATTTCGGTAGAGTCACTAGTCCACAACCACCGGTCCTCAGCAGCACCACCATGCGACTTTCTTTCGGTCAACACCTCCAGCAGGTCCAGAAGCAGGTGATGGCGCCGCGGATGATCCAGTCGATGGAGATCCTGCAGTTGCCGATCCTGGCGCTGCAAGAGCGGATCGAGCAGGAGATGCAGGAAAACCCGGTGCTGGAGATCCGGGAGGAGGAGGACCCGGATCTTCCGACCGAGGGGACCGACGAGGAGGAACGTGTCTCGCCGGACGCCCCCACCGAGGAAGAGCGGGAACTGGTGATCGACGAGACCAAGGACAACGAGGACGATTTCGAGCGGCTGATGAAGATGGACGAGGAGTGGCCCGACCACTTCGAGGAGCGGACGCGGCCGTCGCGGGGCCAGATGGAAGACGCCGGCCAGCGAAAGCTCGACGCCATGGCCAACATGGCCGCCCGCCCCCAGTCGTTGCAGGACTACCTGCACGACCAGCTCGGATGGTTCGATCTCGAGCCCGAGTTTCGGGCGATGGCCGATCGGATCATCTACAACCTCGACAGCAACGGCTGGCTGCAGGGACGCCTGGAGGACCTGTTGGGACCGGACGCCAGCCAGCAGGATCTGAAGCTGGCCGAGCGGGCGCTGGCGGTGGTTCAGAAGCTGGATCCTCCCGGCGTGGGTGCGCGCGACATGCGGGAATGCCTGCTGATGCAGTTGACTCCCGGGATGCCGTTCTACGAACAACTCCAGACGCTGATCTCCGACCATCTGGAAGACCTGGGACAGAACCGGCTCCCGGTGATCGCCCGGCGCACGGGGTATTCGATCGAGCTGATTCAGCAGACCCTCGAAGAACTGCACAAGCTGAATCCGAAACCGGGCGCCGATTTCCACGAGGCGCTGGTCCCGCCGGTGACTCCCGACGTGTTCGTCGAGGCGACCGAGGACGGGCGATATGACGTGCGGCTGGAAGACGGCCGCACCCCGAGCCTGTACATCAGTCCTTACTACCGCAAACTCTTCCAAAGCGGCCAGGCGAACAAGGAAACCCGCGAGTACATCAAGCGAAAAGTCAACCTGGCCCAGTGGCTGATCGAATCGATCGAACAGCGGCGCGGCACGCTCACGCGCGTGGCCCAGGCGATCGTCGACTACCAGGCCGAGTTTCTCAACAAGGGTCCCGAGGCGATCGAGCCGTTGAAGATGCAGCAGATCGCCGACAAGGTAGGGGTCCACGTGACCACGGTCAGCCGGGCGGTCGACGACAAGTGGATTCAAACGCCGCGCGGCATCTTCCCGCTGAAACGGTTCTTCTGCGGCGGAACGCTCAGCGCCGACGGCGAAGAGGTGGCCTGGGACGCGGTGCGGATCAAGCTGCAAGAGGTCATCGACAACGAGGACAAGCAGCGTCCCAAGAGCGACGAGCAACTCGTCGCCGACCTGGCCGGCCACGGGATCACCGTCGCCCGCCGCACCGTGACCAAGTACCGCAAGGCGATGAACATCCCCAGCTCCCGGCAGCGCCGCCAGTGGAGCAGCTAGCCCGGATTATTCATAAGCCGTTCGTAGTGACCGCATTCATGCGGTCCTGGTAATCTGGGCCCGATGAATCGGGCCACTACAAGCCTTTGCGAATGATCCAGGCTAGATCTGCTCGATGTGCAGCCCGCGTCGTCTCCGTTCGGCGCGGCGGACCTCGTCGATCTTCTCGGCCACTTCCTTGACGTTTTCAATCCCCCGCATCTCCAGCTCCGGATGGCTCTTGTCGCTGGAGATGATCCGGATCGTGCCCACTCCGAAGAGGCGTTCCAGAAGCTTCTGGTCGACGGTGATATCGTCCATGTCGATCACTTCGATGCGGTCGGTCTTGCGTCGAAAGATGCCGGTTTCGAGGAAGAAACGCTGGCTGGTCAACCGGAAGCTACGGTTCCACTGGCGGTATTTCAACACGACCAAATGGTAAATCCACGGCGAAAGCATCAAGACCAGCATCAGGATCCAGTAGCTGCCGGGCACCCACTTGATCCAAACGGCCAGCAGTGCTACCGAGATCAAGGCGCTGAGCACCCAACCGCCGATCATGTCCTTCGAAGAAAACCGGTCTTGCCAGATATCCTCTTCGGGCTCATCGGCCGTCCCTTGGCGGGCGGCGGCAGCCTGCTTGAATCTCTCGGCCGGAGTTGCCGCCGGCTCCTGGGGTTCCTCGCGAGAGGGCGGGAGTTCCGGCGCTGACTCCGTCCCCGCCGGAGAATCCCGCCCCGCCCGATCCAGCCGTTCGCCGCAGTGGTGGCAAAAGCCCGCCAACTCGACCACCTCCGTACCGCACTTGGGACACTGCATCGCGCCAATCCCCTTTTTGCTGGGTGTTGCAATAGTAGCCGTCTCGCTGGAGCGAGACGAAGCTTCATCTCGCTCCAGCGAGATGGCTACATTGTAGAAAACGTAGGGTGGGCACTGCCCACCAATTGTCATTTCGCTAGCGCAAAGCCGTTCTTGGCAGGCAGTCATTTCGCCAACGCAAAGCCGTTTCTGGTGGGCAGTGCCCACCCTACTTGTTCTTCCGCCGAAGTTACGGAACGGAATACCAGGCCGCATTATAGAAGGCATCAGGCTAACCGGCAAAGGGGTGTTGACAATCGCCTATTGTAACCGGGTCGCTGCCTATTATTCCTGGTTACCCTATCTTGTTGGCCGCGAGTGTGGCCCCGAGCCGGCATAATCTTGTGGGCCCCCTCCACCGCACGGCGTCTTGGTGTATAGTAACAGCAACGCCCATCGGCCATGCAGCGCGATTATGAAGTGTCCTTTCTGCCAAGACGACCACGATCGGGTGGTCGACACCCGGGCCAGCCAAGACGGGGCCGCCATCCGCCGCCGCCGCGAGTGCCTGGCCTGCAAACGACGCTACACGACCTACGAACGGATTGAAGCCACCACCGTCAAGATCGTCAAGAAAGACGGCGCCCGTGAACCGTTCGACCACAGCAAGATCAAGCGGGGACTGGAAAAGGCCTGTTGGAAACGCCCCATCAGTGACGCCCAACTCGAGGCCGTCATAGCGACCGTCGAGAACGAGATCGAGACCCATTTCGAGTCGGAAGTTCCCAGCAGTCACCTGGGCCAACTGGTGATGCGACAGCTCCGCCAACTCGACCAGGTGGCCTACGTCCGTTTCGCCAGCGTGTATCGACAGTTCGAGGACGTTCACGATTTTGTCAGCGAACTGAAGCCGATGCTGGCCGAGTCCCGCCGGACGAAGTAGGCGGCGCTGGGGTCACCCCACGAACCATTACTTTCTCGTCAACGCGAGCCCTTTGGACGCAACAACTCGTCGGCCCACGTGGCATCGGGCGCCTCCAGCGACGGGATCGGCGGCACTTGGTAGTCGAGATCGTCGTAGCGGCCGTTCTGGTAGCACTGTTCGATCAGCGTTTGCAGGTCCAGCGTAACGTCGGCGTCGGTTTCCCTCAAAGGGACGCGGATGACCGGAAGGCGACGCTCGAGTGGGGCCCGATACACCTCGACCTTCCGCGGCGCCCAGCCCCGCAACACACACACCTGGTACGTGGTGCGGTACGATCGCGGGATCCGCGGCGGAGGCAGCAACATTATTCGACGACCGGCCCGGGTCAAATCGATCTCGACCAGGCTCGCTCCCGCTGCTCGCACCTCGCGCTGTTTTCGCAGATACAGGTCCTGGCCTTCCCCGGGGACCTTGTTCGACGGGCTAAGAAACTCGATCACCGTGACCACGCGATTGCCCGAGCCAGCATCGATGATCTCGATGTAGCTCTGCGAGAGCGGGTCATCGTCGAGCCGAACCACCAGCGGGTCTTCCACGGCTACGTCGCTCGCGGGTGCCGAGACAGGTTCCCTTGCCCCGCCTCGCTCGACGACGTGGACGTCGGGAAAAAACGCGCGATACTCCGGCGCATCCGATTCGACGAACACTCGCTCCTCCATTCGGGCACGAAGCTGCTTCGGGAGCTTCGGCTGGAGTTGGTCACGTGCATAGGTGATCAGGCCGTGATGCACGTCCGGCCAGTGCTGCTCCAGATACGGGTCCATGCCCGGGAAGGGACTTTTCATCGATGGGCCTCCCACAATACAATCGCTCGAGATCCTCGGTTCTTCACCGCGCGGGGTATACCGATACTCTATTCTACCGGGTATGGTCGAATTCGTGGAACCACTGCTGCAAAATGGCGTCGCCCCCCCTTTTGCCGTAAAACTTGCACGCACCCCCTCTTTACAGGGGTTGATCGCGAAGCCGCTTGTCAACGGCCGTGGAAATGGGTAAGTTCATGAGTTTGGAACGTGCCAAGGACGAAGCTATGGTTGCACGGCGGCCGGATCACCAGCGGATTGTCATCACGGGCGTGGGACTGACTGCGCCGAACGGCAACTCGCTGGGCGAATTCCGCGAAAACCTGCTTCAAGGCCGTAGCGGCGTGACCGAGTACGAAACCCGATACTTCGGTAAGACGGTGGCCGGGGTGTGTGACTTCGACGAGTTGAAGTACCAGCGGCGCAAGGAGGTCCGCCGCGGCACCCGGGCCGGAAGCGTGGGCATCTACTGCACCCACGAAGCGATCGTCGACGCGGGACTCGATTGGGACAACGTCGAGAAGTCGACCGTCGGCATCTACATCGGCGTGACCGAACACGGCAACGTCGAGACCGAGAACGAGATCTACCAGCTCAAAGAGTTCGACTACGACACCCAGTTCTGGTCGCACCACCACAATCCCCGCACGGTGGCCAACAATCCGGCCGGCGAGATCTCGCTGAACCTGGGCATTACGGGCCCCCACTACACGCTGGGCGCCGCCTGTGCCGCGGGCAACGCCGGGCTGATCCAGGGCGCGCAAATGCTACGGCTGAGGGAGTGCGATGTAGCCATAAGTGGCGGTGTCTCCGAGAGCATTCATACGTTCGGCATCTTCGCCAGCTTCCATAGCCAAGGCGCGCTGGCCAAGCACGACGATCCGGCCAAGGCCTCGCGGCCCTTCGACGCACAACGCAGCGGGATCGTGGTGGCCGAGGGAGGCTGCATCGTGGTGCTGGAGCGGCTGAGCGACGCCCGGGCCCGCGATGCGAAGATCTACGGCGAAATCGTCGGCTACGCCATGAACAGCGACGCCAGCGATTTCGTGCTGCCGAATCCCGACCGGCAGGCCGAGTGCATTCACCTGGCCCTGCGGCGGGCCGAACTGGCCCCCGAAGACGTGGATATCCTGAGCACGCACGCCACCGGCACCACCAGCGGCGACGCACAGGAAAGCAAAGCCTTGCGGAAGGTCTTTCACGGCAACGGCCGCACGCTGTTGAACAACACCAAAAGCTTCATCGGGCACGCCATGGGCGCCGCCGGCGCGTTGGAGTTGGCCGGCAACCTGCCGGCCTTCGACGACGGCGTCTGCCACGCCACGATCAATCTCGACCGGGTCGATCCCGAGTGCGAGTTGGAGGGCCTGGTGGCCAACCAGCCGCGGGAAACCGGGGCGGTCGAGACGATCTTGAACAATTCATTTGGAATGCTGGGCATCAACTCGGTAGTGATTGTACGAAGGGTTTAGCAATGACGGCCGCGGAAATCAAAGACGCGATTCTCGACATCCTGGGAGATATCGCACCCGATGAGGATCTGAGCGATTTGAAAGAGGACGTCGCCTTCCGCGACCAACTCGAAATGGACAGCATGGATTTTCTGGACATCGTGATGGAGTTGCGCAAGCGCTACCGCATCCAGATTCCCGAGGAAGAGTACGGCGAGTTGGCCAGCATGAGCAGCACGGTGAAGTATCTCCAGCCGCGGATGAAGGACATTGCCAAGGTGTAGCGGCACGGCTACCCGGTCCCTTGTGACGGAACCACGGCGACGATGTACGACACGATCATCATCGGGGCGGGGATGTCGGGCTTGGCGGCCGGCATCCGCTTGGCCCATTTCGATCAGAGGGTGTGTATTCTCGAGCGTCACGACCGGATCGGCGGGCTGAACTCGTACTTTCGGCGTCACGGGCGGAACTACGACGTGGGGCTGCACGCGGTGACCAACTTCACGCCCAAGGGGACGCATCGCGGCCCCATGGCCCGGCTGTTGCGCCAGTTGCGGTTCGCCTGGGAGGATTGGTCGCTCTCGCCGCAGATCGGCTCGTCGATCGTTTTTCCCGGCGTCACGCTCGATTTCTCCAACGACTTCGAGTTGTTCGAGGCCCAGGTGCATCGCCATTTCCCGCGGCAGAAGGACCCTTTCCGCCGGCTGGTGGCGGCGTTGTCCGACTACGACCAGTTGGGACAATCCGACAACGGCCGTTCGGCCCGGGAGGTGGTGGCGTCCCACATCGACGATCCGCTGCTGGTGGAGATGATCTTCTGCCCGTTGCTGTTCTACGGCGGGGCCCGCGAACACGACATGGACTTCGGCCAGTTCAGCATCATGTTTCGCGCGATTTTTCTGGAGGGCCTGGCCCGGCCGTTGGCCGGCGTGCGGCTGATCCTGAAGAAGCTCGTGGACAAGTTCAAGAGACTGGGCGGCGAATTGCGTCTGCGAAGCGGCGTCAGCCGGATCGCCGTCGAG
>SDBV01014056.1_pt1 | contig 10120 bp, 7 predicted proteins | sample 2277081 | NCBI WGS metagenome assembly SDBV01 (sample SAMN10402039, study PRJNA504765) | marine sediment metagenome | isolation source: marine sediment core GS10_PC15, 223 cmbsf | place: Arctic Ocean: Southern Knipovich Ridge | collected 2010 | reverse complement strand
ATCCAGTATCCAGCTTCTTAATTCATTAATTCCTAAATTCCTAAATCCCTTAATTCCTCAATCTTGCATCTAGTATCAAGAATGATTTCCATTGCAATCCAAACTGTTCACCCCCGCTTCTTGTTTACCCGCCGGTTTGTTTGGAGGGTTTACCCCCAATGCCTCCTTGCGCCAGCCCGGATGACTTGGTCGGACGGGCAAGCAAGGAATGGGGGCCTGCCTCCCGCTTCTTAATTCCTAAATTCCTAAATCCCTCAATCTTGCATCTAGTATCTAGAATGATTTATATTGCAAAACTTAAGCACATATTTATAATAACTATCGGCAAAGGAGATTTAAGAGCCTCTTTCATCACATTTTAATACCATCCAATCAAATATAATGGCTCGTTTATACGAGTAAGCGTCTCACATACATTTATATTAGTGGGCGTGTCCCTAGATATTTCGAAATTTGTCGAATATTTCATTAAATTCGTTACTATACAGAAACTATATAATAACTTGTTGGGCGGATAGAGAAAAGGAAAGTACATGACTAATAACAAAAAGAGTAACGGTGCTAATATTGGTTTTGAGAACAAGCTATGGGAAATGGCCGACAAGATGCGCGGTCACATGGATTCCGCCGAGCTATATGAACAATTCTCCAAGGCTGATCAACTTGAGACCACGATCAAGAAAAATCTGAAAGGTCTGGGCTATTAATGAACGAGTCGTCTTCACGAACGACCTTGTCGAATGACGATTACGAACGCTGCCTGCAAATTGCAGTTGAATACGTGGCACAGCACCAAAGCATCCGTAACCGCCAACTAAGGGCAGCTACTGGTCTCAATTACGACCAAGCGATTGTCTTTTTCAACCGTGCGATCGAAGCCAATCGTCTTATCCGGAAGGGAACAAGAAGTGGCACGCACTATGTTAAAGGGGTTGAGCGATGATCACCATTGGCAGAACGATACCGCTTTCCGAAACGTCAAAGGACATCGTGGACAATCGCGGGCGTTGCCTGCCCGACTTTTTTTTTGGCGGGCCCGCACACCTTACAATCCTGTTAAAGATTCTTGACTGACGATGAATTGCGTTAACGTGAGTAAATTCCATCAAGAATCAATAAACTGTTGTTAACCTTATTATACTAAGAAAGTAGAATTTTCTATGTCAACAGTATTGAACAAGAGTAAACTGAATAATCTTACCGATGAAATTTGGAAATCTGCACAACGCCTCCGAGGCAAATTCAAGGCTTATGAGTATCAGAGTGTTATTATGCCGATTATTGTTATCCGGCGACTTGAATGTGTGTTGATAGTATGGCGTGAGAGGAAGTTTGAGGAGATAAAAAAAAAGAGACTCAAAGCAAGTGACAAAGAGATCGAGAAGTTAGTAAAAAAACTGGAACTCAATCCAAGAGAAGTTGCTTTTTCAAACAAGACAAAATGGACACTTGAGAAAATCTGTAAAGAAGATCCCACACTCATTGAGAAGAACTTTCGGGATTATATAAATGGTTTTTCCGATAATATCCAGGATATCATTGATCATTTTGACTATAGAGCTGTTATCGGCAGAATGGTAAAGAACGCTCGGCTTTCTCCCATTCTGCGGCAATATTCAACTGAAGAACTCGGCCCCGACAATCTGTCAAATCTGGAGATGGGCTATATCTACGAAGAGCTTCTCAGGAGGTTTTCGGAACAGAGCGGTGAGGAGGCCGGTGATCATTTTACCCCTCGCGAAGTCATCCGCCTCATGGTTGAGTTGCTCGGTATTACAATTCCCACGAAACATATCTCAATTTATGATCCGGCATGCGGTACCGGCGGGATGCTGTCTGTTGCCAAAGAGCATCTTCTCGATAAGGCAGGTAATGAAAAGGAACGAGGAACTGTTGAACATTCTGTTACTCTGCATGGACACGAATTACTCCCTTCCAACTATGCAATATGCAAAGCCGATATGCTTATCAAAGGTGATGAACAAGCAGAAATATGTTACGGCAATTCTTTGATACCACATTCTGATCAAAGTGGAGAGCCTGGTGATCAACTTGCAGGGAAAAATCATCGCTTTGATTTTATGCTCAGTAATCCTCCTTTTGGCGTGACATGGGGTGGTAAAGACGGGTATGAGAGAGAAGCAAGAAGATATAAGTCGACAAGGTACACTGCGGGGATGCCCCGAACTAGCGATGGAGCACTCCTGTTTCTTCAGACAATGCTGGCAAAGATGAAACTGGTTGACCAGGGCGGTAGCCGTATTGCAATTATTTTCAATGGCTCTCCTCTCAGTAACGGTGACTGCGGATCAGGTGAAAGTGAAATACGCCGCTGGATTCTGGAAAACGACTGGCTAGATGCAATTGTGATGTTACCGGATCAGCTATTTTACAATACCGGCATATTTACATATATCTGGCTTCTTACCAATAATAAGCGTAAATCTCGCAAAGGGAAAGTAATGATTATTGATGCTCGGAAGCAATTTGATAAGGAGCCCAAGTCATTTGGCAGCAAACGCAACAGGATTCTGGACTCTCATAGGCAATGGATCGAAGACCGCTACAATAATGGGTTAAAGAAAGATAATGCAGACAACAATGTCAAGATGTTTGAAGAAAAAGATTTCGCTTTTCACAAAGTTAATGTTGTCTTTTGGCAAACTGACGAGAATGATAAGCCGGCATATATAACGGAAAAGTATGAGAAGAAGTTCACGCCTGCCAATATTAAGAAAGAACAAGAGTTTTATGACAGCGATCTAACATTTCATATATGCCTGAATTCAGATAATGCAAAAAAAGAACTTAATTTCAAGCTTTCTCCAAGTGATAGTTTCTCCAAGATATATGAAAATGAAGTCAAGAAAGCTTTTACTGATGAAATAGAAAAAATAACGAAAGGCATAAAACCCGCAAATGGAAAGAATAAAGCGATTAAAGCATTTACGAATTCACTGGAAGTCGATGCCGAATTCACACACAGACATTATGTGTCAGATTGTGAATACATTCCATACGGTGACAATATTGAAGAATTTCTGAAAAGAGAAATAGGGAAAGAGATCATCTGCTGGAAAGACAGCCCACAGCTTGGGTATGAAGTCCTGCCGAATAAATATTTCTACAAGTATAAAGCACCTGACCCGGCAGACGATATTTTAAAAAAATTTTGGGACTTGGAAAGAGAAGCAGAGTCTGCGCTGTTGAAACTCCAATGAAAACTTTGCAAAAAAAAGATAAATGGACACCTACACGTCTAAAAAACGTTTCTGAGGTTAATGCGCAAACCCTTTCAGCTACAACAGGTCCTAATTATGTATTACGGTATCTTGAGATCTCAAATGTTAATAGCTCAGGTATTATCTCTATGTCTGCAATTGAAGAAATTTCATACATTGATGCACCATCAAGGGCGAGGAGGGTTGTGCAGAGTGGAGACACAGTAATTTCCTCAGTACGTCCAAATTTGCAAGCTGTCGCTCATATTGACCAAGCATCAAAAAATTTCATTGCTTCAACAGGATTTTATGTTGTTTCTCCCAATCATAAGCCGCTCCACCCAAAGTACATTTATTACCTTCTTCTCTCTGAACACTCAAAACAATATCTTGAAGCTGTTTCAAAGGGAGTTGGATATCCTGCTGTAGATGACAAGGATTTTGTTACGTTAAAGTTCTTATTGCCATCACGCACTGAACAGCGCCGCATTACCGCTTTTTTCGATAAAACATGCGCTGTTATTAATTCAGCTATTGAGGCAAAGCGGAAACAGCTTGATACTCTGGATGCTTTGAGAAAATCGATAATCCATAAAACAGTTACAAAGGGATTAGATGATTCGGTAGAGTTGAAAGATTCGGGAGTTGAATATTTAGGTACTATTCCAGAATCTTGGGCAGTTGATAGATTGAAGGATATTGTCACACTACGAAATATTAAAACATCTGAGAAAAGTGAAAATGAAGATTATTTGGAATTGGAAGATATCGAACAAGGAACTGGTAAGATAATATCCAAGCGAAATTCGCTAGAAGTTGAGAGTTCTATAACATTATTTAATAAAGGTGATGTTTTATTTGGAAAACTCAGGCCTTATCTGGAGAAGTATTACTTAGCGGAATTTGATGGTAAATGCACAGGAGAAATTCTTGCTTTTAATCCAGTAAAAATAAACGGAAGATATCTTTTATATTGTTTTGCATCTCCCTGGTTTATAGGACAGTGTAGTATGTTAGCTTATGGTGCAAAAATGCCACGAGTGAATTGGTCAACTCAGTTAGCTCAATTAGATATACCTATTCCTTCAAAAGACGAACAGGTGCAAATTGCGAATTATCTAGATATAAGAACTATAGATATTTTAAATCTAAGAGAAAATATCAACAATCAAATTACAAATCTCGAAGAATACCGCAAATCCCTCATCAACGAATGTGTTACGGGTAAAAGAAGAATTAAAGATAACGACCTTAAGGGAGTTCAGGTAAATGTTTGAAGGACCTGAAAAAAAGTTTCAGAAACATATTGCAAAGTATCTCATGCGTGAGCACAAATATGCCGTGCTTGAACAGGATGATATTACTGACAAGGAATATTATATTGCCGAGGATCATCTCATTGCATTTATTAGAGCGACACAAAAAGAAACATTTGATGCTTTAGAGAAGGATTATGGAATAGACGCACGTGATGAGATTTTTAAAGCATTAAAGGATGAACTTCGAGTCTCTCCCCTTTGGATGATTATCCGCCATGGATTAAAGGTTCGTGAATTAGAATTCAAACTGTATTATCCCAAACCTCGTTCAAGTGAAAGTGTTGCTAATTATTCCTACAAACAGAACCGAATTACCTTAAAAGGTGAACTTGTTATCCAAGGTGAGAAGCGTCTGGACTTTACATTTTTCCTGAATGGTCTGCCAATTATTACTATGGAGGTTAAGCATGAAAAAAATCAGACTGTCCACGATGCGGTAAGCCAATATGCCCAGAGAGACCACAATGATAAAATCTTTCAATTACCCTTTTTGCATATAGCTGCTGATACATCAGATGTCATGGTTGCAACAAACCCAGAAGAAGAGAGCAACTTTCGTTGGCATAATTCTGGTCTGGTTAATATACCGTTGACTGAGGGTGAATATCCGGTAGAGTTTCTATACAGAGAAGTACTTTCAAAAGATTCTATTCTGGAGTCACTTTCCTTTTTTCTTGTGTATGTTCCTTTTCGGGAAGAAATAGAAGACAGACCTGAACGTTCTGCATATACGATATTCCCCCGCTTTCACCAGTCACGTATGGTGAGTAATGTCTCCGAAAATGCTCTTTCTCACTATGTTGAATCAGGGAATCTCGGGAAAAAGTATCTGATAGATCACTCAGCTGGTTCCGGTAAAACGCTTTCGATTTGCTGGCTTGCTGATCGTCTCCACAGTCTTTACAAGCCGGGCACAGATGAAAAAATGCTGGATATGATATTTGTACTTACAGATCGTAAGACACTGGATAAAAATATACGAGATGAATTTGAAAATTTTGTGCACCTTAATGAAGTTGTGGGATTAGCCAAGAAATCACGGAACCTTGAAGCATTTCTCAAAAAAGGCCAGCCAATTGTGGTTAGCACTATTCAGAAGTTTGAATGGATACTGAGCAGAATTGAAAATGATACATATTTAAAAAAAATGAGAGTGGCATTCCTCATTGATGAGGCTCATCGTTCGCAGGAGGGAAAGTTGGGTGTAGCAATACGAAAGCCCTTCCGCTCAGAAGCTCTGGGTACAGATAGCCCTGATAAGGATGATAAGGATGATGTTGACCCTGAGGAAGAGATAGCCAAAATCATACGCGCCCACGACCAAAATCAGCTTTTTGTGGCATTTACAGCAACGCCGTCACCGGCAACTATCCAGCTTTTCGGAGATCCTTTTGACACGTATTCTGAAGCCGAGGCGATTGAGGAGGGTTACATAGTAGATGTAGCAATAGGAATCGTCTCATACAAAACACTTTATAACCTGCATTGTCCCATAGTTCCCAAACCCGATGTAGAGAAACTCTATCCAAAGGGAGTGATCAGTAAGGCATTAAAAAATGTAGCTTATCAGGATGAAAGTCTTATTCAGTATAAGGCAGAAGTCATGCTCAGAATATTTGAAGAGAGGATTAAACACCTGATAGATGGCCGTGCAAAGGCTATGATCGTCGCAACATCCAGGCTTGCCGGGCTTCGATATTTTCAAATTCTCAAAGATAAAATGAAAGAAAAAGGATATAGGTATAAAACACTCTATGCATTTTCAGATTTTGTCCATCCTGATACAAATGAGTTGATTACAGAGCATGCAGTAAACGATCTGAAACAGGGAGAGTTGATAGAAGACCGCTTTGAAGGAGAAGACTACCGTCTTATGATTGTTGCCAGTAAATTTCAGACAGGGTTTAATCAGCCTCTGCTTACCGGTATGTTCCTTGACAAGGCTGTGGTTGACCGCAATGCAGTTCAGACAGTTTCACGGCTCAATCGCAAACATGAAAATAAAGATACTGTCGTTGTAGTGGATTTTACGAACAATGCCCATGCAATATTGAAAGCATTTAAAAAATATCGAAAAGGAACACCTTTTGAAGGCACTGAGCCGGATGTAAAACAGTGTATTAAGTATTACCAGGAAATCCTTGGTTACGATGTTTTTGATCAGAAGGATGCAGAAACAATCGTTGACCTCATCGCTGAAAGTAATGATGCATCCCTTCAGTTCACGGTGAATGCGCTACGTAATAAATTTCAAAAAAAGATTCAAGATATTGATGAGCGTAAAAAATTTGTGTATTTACTGGCACGGTTTGTAAAAAGCTTCCATTTTCTCAGCTGTTTTTTTCAGTACTCTAAGGAAATTGAAATGTTTACGGCATTTGCAGAATATGTAGGGCCTCAGTTAATAAAGCACGGTTCTGTGTCGGAACTGATGAAGCAGATACGGGAAACCAGGGTTGTAAAAGCAAGTGTACAATTTAAAGGAGAAGTGAAAACTCCGGGGAAGATAAAAATCAAGAAAGGGCAAAAGGGTGGTACTGGTCCACCGCCAAAGAAAGTATCTGTTCAGGACGTTATTGATGAAATCATGCAGAAATTCCAGATATCTGATGAAGAGGCACTGCTTATAAGAGAGGTGACTGAAGAGAAAATGCATGACGGTGAAATTCAGAAAACTATTGAGAAGAATGAAGATGATGAATACTATCTGGACAAAGAGTATGCCGGTCAGGTGAATGATTCTATACAGGGATCTTATGAAGAACGTGGCCATTATGAAGAACTGGCGGATCCTAAGTACATTGATCCTGGGGCTATATTTGATATGATGGCGTTGGCAGTTATTCATTTCATACTCCAACACCTTAAATCTGCCAGACAAAGATGAGAAAAAAGAATATAAAAGATATTCCTGAAGAAGATCGTCCGAGAGAGAAGTTATTGGCGAAGGGAGTTTCCGCACTAGCAGATCGGGAACTCCTAGCAGTCATCTTGGGAAAGGGGTCTCAAAAACATGACGTACTTACCTTAGCTGAAAAATTAATCCCTGTCATCGATGAGAAGGGTGTAAATCTTACAGTAGATGACTTGGCACAATTTGATGGAATTGGAAAAGCAAAAGCTGCGCTCATACTTGCAGCAATTGAGTTTACCAGAAGGCGTATCAAGCCTGAAGGTATTTGCATAGAGACACCAGCTGACCTTGTTCCTCACATAAAGCATTACGCAGACCGGAAACAGGAACATTTTCTTTGTGCTTCTATTAATGGAGCAAATGAGGTATTACATATTCGGGTAGTGTCAATAGGACTGGTGAACAAAACTCAAGTACATCCGAGAGAAGTCTTTGCTGATCCACTTGGTGATCGTGCATCAGCTATAATTGTAGCTCATAACCATCCAGCCGGAACATTAAAGCCAAGTTTGGAAGATATCGAAATAACGAAACAACTGAAATTATCAGGTGAAACACTTGGTATACGACTCCTCGACCACATCATCTTCAACCATAAAGATTATTACAGTTTTTTAGAAAACGGTGAAATATAGTGACTACTACAAAGGAGGGTTAAAAATGAAAGTCAGTACCATTCTTGATCAAATAGACCTAGGTAGTATCGCTCTACCTGAATTCCAGCGAGGTTATGTTTGGAACCGTGATCAGGTAAGAAAGTTAATGGTTTCTCTTTACCGTAAACACCCAGTGGGCAGTCTTTTGGTTTGGGTTACCAAGACAGAAAATGCTGATGCACGTGGTGACGGAAACCTTACACCGGGTTCTGTTAAGCTCCTGCTTGACGGCCAACAAAGAATGACTTCCCTTTATGGAATTATACGCGGTAACCCACCCAAGTTTTTTGATGGAAATGTTAAGGCGTTTACTGGTTTGCACTTTCACCTGGACGACGAGATTTTCGAATTTTATCTGCCCATGAAAATGAAAGACAATCCTCTTTGGATTAATGTTACAGAAATTATGAAGATTGGGGCAGGGGAAGCAGTTAAACAACTATTTGCCATTACTGAGCTTCAGTCGGATTTACCCAAATACATTAATAGGTTAAATGATATTGATAATATTAAAAGTACTGATTTGCATATAGAGGAGGTGACAGGCGAAGACAAGACTGTTGATGTAGTAGTAGATATCTTTAACGATGTCAACAGTGGTGGTACTAAGCTCTCGAAAGGTGATCTGGCCTTAGCCAAAATTTGTGCAGAATGGTCAGGGGCACGGGAAGAAATGAAAGCACGCCTTACTAAATGGAGAAATGCTGGATACATCTTCAAAATAGAATGGCTTTTGCGTAATATAAACACCATAGTTACTGGAGAAGCTCTTTTTTCCGCATTAAAGGATGTTGATACTCCTACTTTCAAAAATGGCCTTGACCAAGCTGAGAAAGCCATTGACAAGTTACTCAATATGATTTCCTCACGATTAGGGCTTGACCATGATCGGGTTTTAGGAAGTCGATATTCCCTTCCTCTATTATCGCGTTATCTAATGCAACGGGGTGGACATCTTAGTGACTACAAGGAAAGTGACAAGCTTCTATATTGGTATGTCCATACTTTCCTTTGGGGTCGTTATGCAGGTTCAACAGAATCATTTCTTAACCAGGATTTAGCCCTTATAGAAGAGATGGATGGTGCACTTGACAGACTCATTAATCAGCTGCGGCAAAACCGTGGCGACCTAAATTTGTCTCCAAGTGACTTTATGGGTTGGAGCCAAGGAGCTCGTTTTTATCCACTTCTTTACATGATGACCCGTGCCTGTAAAGCTAGGGATTGGGACACAGGAGTTGAACTGTCCAAGTATCTTTTGGGTAAACTAAATAGACTTCAAGTCCACCACGTTTTCCCAAAGGCGCTGCTTTATAAACATAAATATACCAGACCAGAGGTTAATGCCATTGCAAATTTCACCTTTCTTACACAGGAAACTAACCTACTCGTTTCAGATCGTAACCCTGAAGAGTATTTGGAAGAATTTGCCGACAAACAGCCTGGAGCAATAGAGTCACATTGGATCCCGATGGATAAAAAACTATGGAAAGTTGAGAATTATAGAGATTTCTTGGATAACCGAAGGGAACTTCTTGCTAAAGCAGCAAATGAATTCCTTGAAAGCCTACTAGAAGGTTCAGTACCAGAAACGAAAGTTACTACTAATGTTTTAGAGAGAGTTGATGCTGCTGTCCCAGGTGGTATAGAGAGTGAAGAGGAAGAGCGGATCTTACAAGAATGTAACAGTTGGGTAGTTCAGCAGGGTTTGCCAGAAGGAGAATTCACATATGAAATAGCAGACCAAGTTACTAACGAACCTTTGGCAATATTGGACCTGGCATGGCCAAAAGGCCTTCAGGAAGAGTACAGTCAGCCTGTTGCACTTTTGATCGATGAGGAACGCGAAACTGAGGAGGCTGCTAACAAGGCGGGTTATCGCTTTTTTACAGATATAGAATCATTTCGCTCTTATGTGAGTCAGGAGATTTTGGCCTTAGGGTAATAAGAATTCTGGGGGCAGGCAGCGTTAAAAAATATTATGCCCGATCTACGGTTTATATAAATAGT
>SDBV01014055.1_pt1 | contig 10120 bp, 10 predicted proteins | sample 2277081 | NCBI WGS metagenome assembly SDBV01 (sample SAMN10402039, study PRJNA504765) | marine sediment metagenome | isolation source: marine sediment core GS10_PC15, 223 cmbsf | place: Arctic Ocean: Southern Knipovich Ridge | collected 2010 | reverse complement strand
ATGCAACTTGTTCCGCTGCATATATCACGTTTTCCCCAGCATAAATGACATTTTCTGCAGCTACTGCCCACGTCGCTATTGCTGTTCTCTCCCACGTATTCGAGGCTATGCAAACATAAATATAATCGGTATCGTAGGTAATCGTGCCCTCAGTCCCCGCAGAGGTGGCAGTTGCAGGAGCATTAGAACCAATTACGAGAATATCAGTTGTCAATCCAGTGAAAGTCGGGCTATCTCCTGTTCCTAATCCCAGAGATGTACGGGCCGTATTGCCACTTTCGGCCACAGGGTCGGTCGTACCGTCTCCTACGATAAATTCGCCGTCAGCAAGCATGGACATCGCTGTAATGGCCGAAGTGCCGGAACCCAACAAAGGACCCCCATCGGTCAGAGTTATCGCACCCGTACCGCCATAAGGCACTGTAATCGTGCTCCCCTGCCACGTCCCAGTTGTTATCGTACCTATTTGTGTAATAAAAGTTGTTGCCTGCCAATCCGGCAAGCCCGAAGATACCCTTAATATCTCGTTAGATGCACCTATCGCAAGGTCGTCCCATTTCGGAGTGGCATTGCCGAATATAATATCACCCACCGTCACCGCAGAAATGGTGGCATCGTGCGTAACTGATAATATATTATGCGCCGCCGATGTAGTCGGCGTTCCCCAGGATAAAACGCCCGACGCATCTGAAATCAAGGCCTGGCCGCCCGAGTTGGCGTCTGCAACCGGCCATATATAGCTTACGCTTGCAGACATCGAGCCGGACGCTGCTATACTGAAAGTCTGGGAATTGTTATTCCATATCAGCTTTGCGCCGTCGACAGACAATTCCTGGTCGCCTAAAGTGCCAAGAACAACTACCGGCAACATCAAGATTATCAGCCATGATATTTTTGCACTTCTACCCATGTCCCAGAAACCCTTTTTTCTATAACCAAATCGCCACTTGTTTCTCTGATACGCCAATTCCCGTCCTGGTCTTTATCGCTTTCGCCAGAGGCAATTATCTCTAACTTTTCATCATTGACCCGTTTTAATAAAAAGTTCACCCGTTTGGAAATACGATTGAATATCCTTCTCTCCAAAAACGATATAATCTTTGAGAAAAAACCCTCAAGGTCTTCTCCTTCCTTAAAAGCCATACCAAAATTTTCCGTATCTTTAAGATGTTCCACATCAATTTAGCGTTCCACCAGCGTCTTGAAAATACAATAAAATGGCGTGTATTCTCGGTTGGTTATTTGCAGCGTTATTCGTTATCTTAATCCTGTGAAAATCGGCTGTTGCAAATACATCAACCCTATGCCACGCTTTTACATCGCTTCCATTTACAGCCGTACAAGTTATAGTCTTAGTCTGAAACTGAGTAGTGTCCGTATTGATATAGTTTAGTACATCAAAAGTTACACTGGCATCCACGTCCACAAGAAATAACATATAACCCAATTTAGCTTTGTGGCCTTTTTTCGTATAGGGATTCCACCTGCCTCCGACAGCCTCAAATTCAATCGCAGCAGTATCGTCCGAACCGGCACTATTCAACTGGAATATCTTACCTAAATGATTACCCATCAGAGTTACAGGAAAACCAGATTTGGCCTGACCTGCGTTCCAGGCGTAATCTATATCTTCCCAGGCATCTGTTATATCATCCCAGGCCAAATCGCTTTCGACGTTGGAAAATCCCATCGTATGAATCGGTAAACCGTAAGTCGCAAAGTTGTTATCTTCGTAATTTATAACCACAGCTCTATCGGGGTATGTATTACCGTCAGCGTGTGCCGAAGCATCGTCAGAAGCATAAGACATTAGGATATGTTTTTCTTCGTCCAATAAAAGACTATTACTATAAGGTAAGGAATCTTGGTTCCAGTCCAAAACGAAATCAGGAATCAAACTATCAGCCGCAACAACATCCCTTCCGTTAGATAACTGAATCCTTGCAGCGCCAACGGCAAACTGCCGGTCGTCCTGAGTAACTAAACTCATTTGCGCTACGGAACCCTGGGTATCCGATACCCTCTCCCATTCAAACGGATTTGTCGAATCGCCCGTCCAGGTAAACCGCCATACGCTCCGCTCGAACCATATATATAATTCATCGCCTATAAAATCTACAGACTTGATAATATCAGAAGTCGGAGCATCTTTGAAATTGGCGGTAGGCCAGCTAAACGGTTGCTTAACTCCAGACCATCTGGCTCGCTGAAAAAAGTCTACACCACTTTCGTTGGTACTAAACAAAACAACTCTCTCTTTGAATATGATTACCAAGAGACAGGAATTTACATCATTCACACCAGCCCTTGCAGCATCGGTTCCGATGTCTATGGATAATTGTCTTAAATGAGTTCCGTTGTATATTTGGATTGGGTTTTTGTTGTTTGCGATGTAAGTAGTATCACTTGAGCCATCATAGTCCCAATTCTCAGACCAAAAGAAATTGGTATTATCGCCTGTAAATGCTTCATCTGAATTGGCCGCTATCGCCTGACCTACTATTTCAGCAGCATTGGCGTTGTTCTGTAAATCTTCACCGGCTTGGAAAGTACCTGTAACCGTACCCCTATCAAAGACAAGTGTTCCAAATCCATCTGTTCCGGCGATAGTGCCGTAGTCAACAAATATTCCACCAGTAGCTACTGTAGCCGTAGCTCCGCTTGTCCCACCTTTTATTACTGAGCCAACCGAAGGAGTCCAGTTCTGGTTCGTACTATTGAACCTTATCTTATTCTCGGTAAGGTCTGTAAATGCTTCCTGGCTAATTACTGTTCCTAAATCCACAACAGTATCAGAAGCAGCGTGTTCTATATCGAAATGGGTCGTATCAGATACATTTTCTATTCTGTACGTTCCGTTCCAATCCGAATCCCCTGCAATAGTACCTATTTCGTCTGCTGTAAGACCGTGTGCCACCGATGTAGTAAATCTTACTTGATTCGGACTTCCGCCTAAATCTGCCACTGCCGAAATAGCCTTATTCACCGGCCTGCCGGATACATATTGGTTAAGCCTGTCCTGGTCGGCTACTAAAAGATTCTCCGTAGTACCTGATAGATGATTGAATATGCCCATAACCGGATTGGTCTGTAAGGTCGGGTTAAGGGTTATTGTATCTATTTTGAGTACTTGACCATATAGAGCGTAGCCCCTGCGCTTTTCGAGAACACCTCGTTTGATACGGCAGTTGCTTAACGTTTCCCACGCATCTTCCGGTAATAGCCAAGGGTCTCGCCTTGTATATTTACCTACTTTCAAATCCAGAACTGGAAATGGTGTATATGGCATTTTTAATCCGTATTTACGAAACAGGTAACCAGTAAACAAAATTTGTAGGTGATGTTCCTGTTGAGTTTACTCTCCAATAATCATCTTTCTTAACAGGGAACATTATTGACGACTTCTGAGTTGCTCCACCATGATTATTAAGTGTTTCTGCAACTTTAGTCCCTGTAGGGTCAGCGTTTGAATCTGTAAATCCATCTAAGCCCGTCATTGACGTAGCTGATTGACGAGCTACTACAAACCCATCAGTTGCTGCTTGATAAGCGATACCTACTGTAAATGTACTTGTGTCCCAAGTCCCAAACGAAGCAGCAGTATCTTCAACATACTTCTTGTCTGCTATTGTCCTATCTCCATCTCCTGATTCTGTTGCTGCTGCCAACGTAGAACCATCACCTAAAACAGCAGCGGCAGTCGTTGTCAATACGCCAGTAACATCAAGTGTCCCTGCCACAAGCGTATTGCCCGTTGCTCCTGCAACTGTGAATGTATTGCCGCTTATAGTAATATCCGATGTTGTCGAAAGGAGAAGGTCATCGCCTGCGCCGAGGGTTATACTGCCGTTGAAAGTGGATGCACTCGTTACCGTCAATCCGGCGCTACTGAACAAATCGCCGTCTTTAGTCATCTGTAACTCATTACCGTCTTCGGACGTAATTGCAAATTCAGGTTGGCCGCTACCGCCGTCAATGGCCTGAACGTGGAGTTCGTTGGTTGACGATGCGCCCGCACTGGCCTCCTCTTCCATTGTCAGAACTTCGTGGTTGCCTGAATTGGTTCCGCCTGTACTGAACTCATGGTCTTGAGCTAACGCAGTCTCTAAAGCACTCCAGTTGGTTAATATCTCTGGGTTTGAGCTTCGCAATGACGTTGACGAGCTTGGTTTGTCTTTGTCCCACGCACCCATAAATAACGGACACCAAACGCAAAGAAGAGCCAAGACGAGATATGTTAAACCGTTTTTATTTTTTATCATTCTTACCTCCGATTCCCGTCTTGGCTCGTTTTCGGCCGTAAATGCCCACCAATGCAAAACTTACAATAAGCATTTGCAGTATCAATATACGCTGATTGCGAGAAGTGGCATAAGCCCAGTCGCAGAGTTCTTCTGTCGTAAATTCATAATCAAGCGCAGGGATAGCCATAAGCATCCAAACACTCAATCCTATGCAAAACATAATCGCTACCAGAGAGATTATAGTTAAAGATTTCCACCATTGTTTGTTTTCCATTTTTTACCTCACAGTCGCAGTGTACCCGAATACAATTAAACTAAATGTACCACCAGTCTCTAAAATGGACAGGGGGCAATTTCTCCCTATCTTAATCGGATGTGGAAAGATTACGGGAAATCCGCCGAATGCCGTTCCTACTCCACAATGAAACTTGCCTATGGCAACGGTCATATCCTGCTCATTGATTGGAATGCCATCTACATTGACTTCCGCAGTAGCCCCATTCTGCCTCAAAGGAACCCACGATGCACCCGAAAGAGTAACTACCTTACTCGCATCATTTTTAATATCGTGACAAGCCGTACTCTCACCTTCGTCCGTATTAAACGCAGCCTGAAGCGCCGTTTCGTCGCCTTCGTATTTCTGGCCTATCCCACTATTGTAATTTGAAAGAATAGTAGTAGCCAAAAGAACTCCACTTGCCGTGCCTGTATAAATCCCGACAGTTGAAATGTAAAACGTCTCACTGTTTACTCCGGTCATTACAATAGTTGTGCCGCCGTCTATCGTATTTATTATGGAGGTTGGGTCGACAGCGGTGGCATCCGCTTCGCCATCGACATAAATTTGCATACCAGTCGCCGAAGACCTGTCAACAGCACAAACTATAAAATGCCATTCCCCATCATCTATCGCAGTTGTGGCCGTGAGATTCTGGCCGTTAGAACCATCGTGAGCAGTAAACTTGACTAAAGAAGCGGCTGTAAGCTCAATCAACCATCCATTGTTTGTCTCGTCTCCACGTTTCATAAGGCTCGGCACCGCCGCTGCCGTAGCCTCAAGATTTATCCAGAACTCCGCAGTAAAATCGCCATTGGCACCCTTTGTGCCCCAATCATAACCAGCATCATCGGCCATAGAAAGAGTATCGGCGGCGGCATCAAAAAGAATACAGTTCTGCCGAAGGAAATGAAAACCATTAGCATCAGCGCCACCGCTCATTATAAAACCAGTAATATAATGGCTCTTGGTATTACCAGGCGCAGACAATAACATCTTAACACCAGCGGTTCCGGCGTTAAGATGAGTTACCGGCCATCTGTTCGATGCGCCCGGGTCAACCTCTTTTCCAGTCTTGTCTATGAGTATTACCGGGTCGGCAGCGTGTACTACGCTAAACAAAACCAAAATCATAATTAGAATTATCTTTTTCATTTTTTGCCCTTTCTGTGTTCGCCACACCAATCTCCACCATTTATAGTTGGAGATTTATCTATTGTATTTAGTCCCTGACCATCTTGTATTGGCGGGTAACGCCTGCATTGACCTATCGTTTTTGTTTTGTCATAAGGCTCAAAAAAATCACAAGTTTTACATTCCATTAGTAACTCCTTTGGACTACCTGTCCCAATAAACGCTTGATTTTGTCTGACCGAATTGACGACATATACTTTTTCGCTACTACTGCAACTTGGCCTGCAATAGTGTCCTCTCCATTACGTTCAAGGAAGAACAAGGCTGACATAGCAGCTATGACCGGCCCCCATTTAGCATCGTCCGGTACTGCATTATCATCAGCAAAAGCCGTAGGCCTATCACCAATAGACAGCGCCTCTAATTCATAAATGTCGTTTGGCTTCGGTCTTACGTATAAATTTGAACCGAACAATAATGCAGACGTAGGCTCCGCCCTGTTCTCAAATTTGCCATCAGTGTAAGTATCTGTTACGTTAGACGCGTCCAGAGCGGTGGTATCAGGCGTAAACGCACCATCTGACTTGGTTACAGTAACATATCCCATATAGGCCGAATCACCATCAGCACCAGCAAGAGCGTCAAGAGCTATTCTCGGTGTGGCATAACCCGTACCATTAGCATCTGCTGCAGTAACGGTAATCGTACCATCCACGTCTATCTTCAAAGACCACGCACCGTACAGTCCGGTTGGAATAGCATCGCCGGTCAAGGCAACTTCACTTGACGATTTGGAATAGGATTTACTCTGAATCTCATAGCTGAAATCACTGTGTTTTACTTTTTTAGTATCATCCGTTCCTATCGCAAGCGTGGGGTCGGTAATGAACTGCTCGTCTTTGTACTGGCCGTGCAGGTGATTTCTTGCCCCGTGAAAATGACCGTGTAAAAAATGAGTATAGTCGTGTGTACCAAAGAATAACTCTCTATCCCTGTATAAAACAATCTCCCTGCCGTTTACAGTAACAGGGTCGTCGAGACGGTCTATATTACTGGCAATCGAATAAATACCCGTATCGGTAGCCGATAGAGCCTGAGTATAAAAGACATCGAACTCATCGACTTTCGCATCGTGCGAAAAGTGATTAACGTAATAGTCGTTAATCTCCTTATTGACGTTGGTATCCGAAATCTGACCGGTCGAAGGCCGTCCGGTAAGTTCCCGCCATAAAGTTCTTATCTCTGAGAGTTTCCACGTTTTTTCGTCAGCCATTACTTTTCCTTTTTAGACTTCTTGTCCTTCAGGAATTTCTTCAAAGACTTTCCCTCGGCCTTGGCAGCCTTAATGTCTTTTCTTTTCAGACGATGACCCTGACCGGATTTACATCCTCTCATAAGAACCTCAAAAATAAGGGCAGGATATAAAATCTATACCCCACCCTTATTAAATTTACGGAGTTTGTTGCGTCCACGTACCAACTGTATATGTACCTATCCAATTAGTAGCAGAGACCGCAACGATACGCAAAACTTCTCCTACTGCATTTGCCGTCCAGTATTCGGCGGCATCAGCACCTACGGCGTCAATATAAATAACATCATCGCCGACAGGAGTTACTCTTAGCTCGTTTGCAGCCATAACAATAAATTCATATTCCAAACCAATGGCCGCAGGAGGTAATGTCCACGCCGCAGCACCACTTGCACCGGCATTGGTCTGTACTGTGCCGGATTCCGCTACGGTTAGCGTTTTACCGTTAGTGTCATCTGTTACGACCCTCAAAAAACCACTAAGCGCATCACCGCCATCACCGGTTACGGCACCGTCAAGTCGGGTAGCACCATCAATTTCAAGCGTACCTTCGACATATAAGTCATCATCGCCAGGCGTAACATCAGGAGACGAACCGGTTCCTATTCTAATGTAACCAAAATCCGCCTGCAGAGCAGCAGCTATCCCAGTACCCTTAACATAAATACCAGTCTCTGTACCAGTAGCAGTGGAATCGGTTACGTTGATAATGAGACCGTAAAGAGTATCGCCGCCATTGCTGGAATCGTTTACTAACTCTATTTCCATTCCGGCAATACTCTGGCCCGAACCGCCGGTCAATGCAGTAGCTTTGATATTTACGGCTTCTGAATTGTCGGTTATCGAATCGAACTCTATGTCAACAACACCAGCAGCTCCCGTATGGTCAGTGGCAGCAGCATCGATAGCCACGGCCACGGATGCAGCGCCAGCAACTACATTTAATCCGGTATCAACAGTATTGGCGATATTAACACCTACGACTGTGGCGTTAGTGCCTGCACTATTCAATACGCTAAGTCCGTGAAAGGTCTCATCGCCACCGGCACCATCGTCGTCAACATCGATGTAAACGCCGTATTGCGTGCCTGAACCGCCGTCATCGACCTCATAATCAATATAAATAGCCCTGTTATTGGCTGTTGCAGAAGTAACATCCATATTGAGAACGCCAGTTGTTGAAGTATTGATAGCCGTCGCATCGATTTGAACAACATTTGCAGCATCCAGTGTCCATACCGTTCCGCCGCCATCTCCCATAGTAAACTTGGCATCACTGCCCGTATTGTCGGCGCATATTATGTAATCATTTTGTGCATCCGCATCCGGAGTTTGTGTCAATGCCAATATATACGTACTTGTGCTCTGTGCAGCCATAACAGATTCTATGAGATTATCAGCAGTAACAGTTGTAGCTGTACCTGTTATCAGGATTTCCTCGTCATTGGCATTAAGATTGACCGCTATCTGGTCGTTAAAAGTAGCGTCCGCATCGATAGTTGGAGCGCCATCAAACTGAACAGTACCGTCAAACTCAGAATCACCGTTGACATAGAAATCTTCACCGTCCATAGCCGCCGTACCGGGAGAGCCATTACCAACTGCTAAGTTGCCTGCAACAATCTCGAAATCAGAATTGGCGGCAATAGTAATCTCGGTATTGGCCGTAGCTCCGTTTTTCTTAATGAACGTGGCCGTATTGTCGCCTGCATCACTTAGTATCAAGGCGGGCGAGTCGGTAGTATCGTCGTCAAGAGTAAGGTTTGTATCTACCTCGGCGACAACTGATAATTTATCGGTGGCTGCATCTCCAATATCAAGATTGGCGTTAGGGATAGAAATTAACCCTGTCGATATTCCACCGATAGTCATAGTACCAGTACCAGCAGCGTTGATAGTAATATTGACATTGCCAGAAGCGGCAGAAGCTATTGCCATCTGATAAAAATTACCAGCAATCGTCATATCCCCATCTTCGTCAAGGGTTAGTAACGCAGTATTACTTACCTGTGTCCCTTTGGCCACACCAAAAACTTCCTGGTCGGCGGTGGGGGTGGTTCCTACAATAATCTCGAACAATGGGTCAGTAATCGCCCCAGCAGTAGTTGCAGCAGTCAACCATAACAACTGGTCATCCACCGAATCATCAAAATTAACAGTCCAGTCAGCTTCGGTGCCAAACGCAGCGGATTGGTCGTTGGCAAATTCGAGATTTGTGTCATCCCAGATAATAGTTGTGATAGCACCAAAAGAACCGCTATCGTTATACTGCATTTGCGTATCGGCACCTGCCGGAGAACCTGCACCTGCGGTCAAATCGACCAATGTAGAAGCGTTGCGAAGAAACAGTTTGTCTGTATCACTGTCGTAATAAACAGTGCCTTCCACAGTACCTACAATGGCCCCAACGGGTGTGAACAACATCTGGTTTGCAGTAGGAACAATTGTGGCATAATCCATACTGACCACGCCTGTCGAACTCGATAGGTTCACCGCATTAGTTGCAAAAGTCCAGATAAGCTCTTCTGAATTCTCATTCCATTCAAAGGCATTGTTAGTTGCGTTGTCAATAGTAAGTCCATTCGGGAATGTGAATGTACTACCTGAAAAACTCAACCGTTCTCTCAATATTGTAACCAGTGTATTATCGTTGGTTACGTTATTGAAAGTAATCTGCTGAAACTCGCCAAACGCCACTGAGCACAATAAGCAAATAATAAAAAGCGTTTTCTTAAACATTATTTGCCTCCTTTCTTTTTTGGTTCTGACAGACTTTTGTTGTACTTGTCAACTTCTGCATTGTAGGCATCGTTCTTAGTTGACATAGCCAAAACTATATCAACCAGTTCGTTATGCTTTTCCCGCAGAATATTTAGAAACTTGTTGACCTCATCAAAAGTGTCTGTCTCCGAACCTGTTATTTGATTTAACATCTTTAACATAATATTCTCCTTAAACAGTTTGAGGAATTAACTTAGACAATATCTTTTCTTCAAGAACTACACCAAAAGAAGCCTTATCGGGAGCGTCTCCGAGAACCTCAAAAGAAAATCTCCGCTTCCAGCCTACCCGTCCGGTTTTCTCTATAGTATCTCCCACCTTTACGCCTTCGGGATTCGGAACCATAGTCTTGTCGTAGATAGGATAACGAGC
>SDBV01014054.1_pt1 | contig 10122 bp, 7 predicted proteins | sample 2277081 | NCBI WGS metagenome assembly SDBV01 (sample SAMN10402039, study PRJNA504765) | marine sediment metagenome | isolation source: marine sediment core GS10_PC15, 223 cmbsf | place: Arctic Ocean: Southern Knipovich Ridge | collected 2010 | reverse complement strand
CGTCTTGGCCGTTGTTTGCGGTAAACGCGCACGAAGCTGGGCCTCATTCATTTGCCGGATAGCGACCGTTCCTTTTGCAAGGCTGTCGCCGTGGCCGCGATGCGTGCTGGTTATGTTGTCGGTGGCCGTTAGCATACTGCATGCGCCTACTGAAGAACCTTCCTGGCCAATAGATACATGCGTGGGCCCACGGTAGTTGAAGTCCGGAAGCGGCTCGTAGGCACCCGATCGCAGTTTGACAATCATTTCCTCGGCTTCGCGAATGATCATCATGTCCTCGAGGAGGGCCAAGGCCGAGTCTTTATCAAGGTTACCGAGCTTAATCTCATCACTGAGGGTACCCGTGTAATGGTAGGCGTCAATTACACCGCAACCCAAGGTTAACGGCTCAAAATTTGGACGCAAATCGCTGAGAAAATTAGGGTTATTCGACATCTTCTTCTTTCTCCAATGAAATCTACTAGGCAAGAATCAATTCAATGCCCATTTTCTTTAAGCTGCCACGAAAACTTTTGTTCATATTCTTGTCTGTGATTATTGTATTTACTTTGTCGAGATTGCCGGAACGTGCAAGGCAAACCTTGCCGACTTTGCTCGCATCTGCAAGCAGAATTATCTCGCTTGCGCGTTCCATTACCAGCTCTTTCGTGTATGCCTCTCCTGGGTCTGTTGTCGTCATGCCCTCCTCGAGCGTGAGTCCAAGTGTTCCCATGAATGCCTTGTCAAAACTGAGTTCCTGAAGTAGCGAACGCGTCAAAGGTCCTACAAGCGCTTGGCTCAATCTGCGCAATTCGCCACCTATTATGATGAGTCGCGGACCGCCGCCGGCCAGTTCCATGATTGCGCTCAACGAATTTGTGGCCACCGTCAGGTCCGTTCTCGAACGAAGCAATCTGGCCAATTCAAGAAGAGTGCTGCCACCATCCAGATATAGGGTGTCGCCAGGTTTTATTAGCGACATCGCCGCGCGTGCTATTTTCTGCTTTTCCTTAGACGCAATTCTCGCTTTGTCGTCAAATAAAGGTTCCTCCAGCCGGGTTCCCGTGCTTACAGCGCCGCCGTGGACCCGCCTCAGTTCCCCAAGTGCTTCGAGTTCTTCAAGGTCGCGCCGAACAGTAGCGGGGGAGACGCCCAGTTCCTCACAAAGTTCCTGAAGACGCGCCACACCCTTCCTACGCAGAAGTGAGCGCAGCCGGTTCCATCTCTCAGGAGCCAAGTCCCGTTGCTGTTCTGTTTTGCTTGTCGCCGCCATGATTATCTTCTCTCCTGCCCTTTTTAGCAGGTTTCCAAAGTCTTCGCGTACATCAAACCAATGTTTAAGCTTGATTGTTTATGATAGTTTATAGTATAAATACAAGCGAAGTCAAGCAAAAACAATCAAAAAAAGCAATATAATTAGGGACAGTCACCATTTATTATTGGAGATACATCAATAAATAAAGCTTTATAGCAAGTAATAAAATGGTGACTGTCCCCTATTAAATAATTTGTGAACACGGAGATTGGTTTGGGTATAATCTTCTCTCTGGAACTTGCTGTGCATGATCGCGCGAAAATGAAAGGTTGTTATGAAAACAGTTGCACTTAGACTTTATGGTAAAGATGATCTTCGTTTGGAGGAATTTGAACTTCCTGAAATAGGCGAGGGTGAGATATTGGCGGATGTTGTTACTAACAGCATCTGTATGTCTTCGCATAAGGCGACTAAACAGGGCGCGGACCACAAACGTGTGCCTGACGACGTTGCGGAGAATCCGATAATAATCGGACACGAATTCAGCGGCTCGATTTTGGAGGTGGGGGAGAAGTACAAGGATGCTTTTGAAGTGGGCGCCAAGTATAGTATCCAACCGGCAATAGTCTATCCCGGCAGAGAGTACGATGCCCCCGGATACTCGTTTCAGTATGTCGGCGGCCAGGCCACAAAGGTTGTAATTCCCCGGGAAGTTTTGGAAGTTGACTGTCTTTTGTCTTATGCGGGGGAAAGTTTCTTCAAAGCCTCTCTGTCTGAGCCTTTGTCGTGCATAATTGGCGCGTTTAATAGCCAGTACCACCACAAGACCGGCGAATATGTCCATCATATGGGCATTGTGGAGGGCGGTGCGATGGCAATATTGGCGGGAGCGGGTCCGATGGGTCTTGGCGCGATTGATTATGCGGTGCATGGCCCCAGAAAGCCTAAACTGTTGGTTGTGACGGACGTGGACCAATCGCGTTTGGATCGCGCGGCAAAGATATTCAGTCCGGAGGATGCCCTTAAACAAGGTGTCGATCTGCAATACCTCAACACCGGATCGGGAAATGCCGTGCAGGACATGTGTGACTTGAACGATGGCAACAAGTATGACGACGTATTCGTGTATGCCCCAGTTGCGCCACTGATCGAGCAGGCCAGCGAGATTCTGGGCATGAACGGTTGTTTGAACTTCTTCGCTGGGCCTTCAAAGCCTGACTTTAAGGCGTCCATCAACTTCTATGACGTGCATTACGCCGGCCACCACGTTGTCGGCTCGTCGGGTGGCAACACGGACGACATGGTAGAGGCATTGGACTTGATGGGCAAGGGCCTAATCAATCCGGCTGTTCTCATAACGCACGTGGGTGGCCTGGATTGTGCGAGCGATACGATAATGAATCTACCCGATATCCCTGGCGGCAAGAAGTTGATTTACACGCAGAAATCGTTTCCCTTGACAGCTATCGATGAATTTGAGGAGCTGGGGCGCAAGGGCGGTGCTCAGGGAGCGTTCTACGAAAAGTTGGCGGAGATTTGCGCTAGTAATAACGGTTTGTGGTCTGTGGAGGCCGAGGATTATTTGTTGGCGAATACGGATGATGTCAAAGTTAATGGGGGAGAATAGTCATGCCTGATGAATCCAATGGAAATGGGTGTTCGCGCTATATTGCCATTGATATGGGTGCCGAAAGCGCTCGCGCCATCGTTGGCACGGTTGGTGACGGCAAGTTTGAACTTGAAGAGCTTCATAGATGGCCAAGCCGGAGCACGGAAGTCCAGGGTACGCGTTACTGGGATTTTCTGTACATGCTGGGAGAAATCAAGCAGGCTTTGTCGATGTACGCAAAGAAGTACGGACCAGCGGTTGACGGTATAGGCGTAGACTCGTGGGGCGTGGATTTTGGAATCCTGGGGCCGAGCGGCCAGTTGCTTCAAAACCCGGTGCATTATCGCGACCACAGAACCGATGGCATGCTGGAAAAGGCATTCGAGGTGGTGTCCGCCAAGGATATATACGAGGAAACTGGTCTGCAATTCATGAGCATCAACACCTTGTACCAGCTCTGGATCTTGAAAGATACCTCTCCCGAGGTTTTGCGAGAGGGTGACTCATTTCTTATGATCTCCGACCTGATGCATTATGCACTGAGCGGAGTCAAGGCTTGTGAGTACACCAATGCCAGCACCACGCAATTGCTCGATGTAAGATCCCGGAACTGGAGCGATAAGCTCTTCGATTCCTTTGGCCTAAAATCTTCAATAATGCCCGAAATCCTGTCTCCGGGGACTGTGCTTGGACCTCTGGACAAGACCATTGCCGATGAGGTAGGTCTTGAGTCGGCCCAGGTTATTACTCCTTGCACGCACGACACCGCCTGTGCCGTATTGGCGGTTCCTGCCGAGGGTGACGACTGGGCTTATCTTTCATGCGGTACATGGTCGCTGATGGGAGTCGAATTGTCCGAGCCGATAACCTCTGAGGAGGCACGCGCAGCCAATTTCACCAATGAAGGCGGGATAGGCGGCACAATCCGCTTTCTGAAAAACATTATGGCCCTGTGGATATTGCAGGAGGCCCGGGCGGCATGGCTACGGCGCGGCACTGACTATGACTACGCCGAATTGACCGAACTGGCCAAATCAGCGCCAAGCTTTGGGTGCATAATTGATGTGGACGATCCGGTATTTCTCAATCCCGACGATATGCTCGATGCTATTGCGGACCATTGCGAAAGAAACGGACAGGAAGCGCCTGAGGGAGTGGGGGCCACCGTGCGCACCATTCTTGAGGGTATAGCGATATGCTATGCCAAGGTGATGGCAGAGTTGGAGCAGTCTACAGGAAAGACCATCAATACGCTGCACATGGTTGGCGGCGGAATTCAGAACGAGTTGCTCTGCCAGTTTGCCGCTGATGCTACCGGTAAAACTGTTTTGGCGGGCCCAGTCGAAGCCACCGCAATGGGCAACATAGCCACGCAAGCAATTGCGACCGGTCGTATATCGGACGCAGCCGCGGCACGCAAATTAGTGGCGCAGGCAACGTCACCTAAAGCGTACAGACCAGAAAACCAAGACCTCTGGGCTCCCATAGTCGAGAAGGCTTTACAGAAGTAACAACAAGGAAAGCAAACAACAAGACATGATTGAATCCACGGACAACGCGCTGGCCGCGCTTATTGAATTGGGCACAGTTGAAGAAATGACATCGCTGGCGAACCAGGAAGTTGCGCTAGAAGAAAGGCCTGCGGTGAATTCGCATGTTCATCTTCCGCCAAACTTCTCGGCTTTCGATACTGCCGCGCAGGCAGTCGAGCTTGCAGCGGAACAGGGCGTCGGTGTGCTGGGTTCGAGCAACTACTACGATTTCGACGTCTATGCCCCTTTCGCAAAACGTGCGCGCGAACTCAACGTGTTTCCATTGTTCGGACTCGAAATAATCGTCAACATCGAGGAATTCACAGCCAAGAACATGCTTATCAACGACCCAGGCGTGCCGGGCAAAATGTATATCTGCGGAAAGGGCATTACGCGTTTTGCGGAGATGAACGAGCAAGCGGTCGAAGGTATGAACACGATACGGAGCAATGATTGCGCCCGCATCGAGCGTTTGGTGGCGTTGATGAACAAGGTCTTCGCGGCAAAGGGCGTGCCAGTCGAACTGTCCGTCGAGCAGATCGCCGAAAAGGTCGCCGCCCGGCACGGCGTTCCACGCGCCACCGTCTATTTACAGGAACGCCACGTTTCACAGGCATTCCAGGAAGCCTTGTTTGAGGGCGCTTCATCAAGCGACGAAGCCGCCGCGCGATTGAAAGCCTTGATCGGCGACGCTTGTCCGAGCGACACGACGGATCCCGTCTCGGTTCAGAATGCGTTGAGGGCCGGGTTGATGAAAGCGGGCAAACCTGCCTTTGTCGACTCGTCCATAATCACGTACGAACAAGGGCGTACGCTGATTCTCGCTTTAGGCGGCATTCCCTGCTATCCGACCTTAGCGGACGGCACCAAGCCCATATGCCCCTACGAAACGCCCATAGCCGATCTAGTGGAAAACATAAGGGCACTGGACGTACACTGCGTCGAGCTCATACCAATCAGAAACGAACCCGAAGTGCTAAGCGAATACGTCCATACGCTGCGTTCGGCAGGCCTGGTTGTAACCGGCGGCACCGAGCACAACACCCTCGACAGAATACCCATGGAACCGCAGTGCGTGCGCCAAATCGAAGTCCCAGACGACATAAAAGACATATTCTGGGAAGGAGCATGCGTAGTCGCCGCCCACCAGTTCCTCAACATCCACAACCAATGCGGCTACGTCGAAGAGCAGGGCAAGCTGAACCCCGCATACGGATCCCAGGAAGAACGAATCTCGTTCTTCAAAGGCCTGGGCGAAGCATTGATCGCCAAGTATCGCGCTTAATAAGGACGGACACGGACACTCACTTACCTGCACGGACATTGGGCTCTCGATACCGTCCTTGTCGGTCCGTGTTTGTCCAAGGACGACACCTGTGTCAGCAAAACGTCACCCCGCATGTCAACAGAATCTGCTTCCGGGAACCGTCTCGGATGATAATAAAGCACAGGAAAGTGTTACCTATGTCCTGACCGCTCCTCCTGACCGCTCCTTCCTATTCTCTATTCGCCATTCAACGCCTGCCATACCCATCCGTATGCATGGCATTGTTGGCATAGCTTTCAGCTATACCACTGCTACCATTTGGTTGCGCGAACCATTTCATAATGGGACTTCCCCAGCCAGCCCTTATACCCTTTCCCAGCAAGCGGTAGCTTGGCTCTACCTTCTTGTATCCAACATTCAGCAGGAGCCGCTTCGCGAAGCCGGGCTCATCAAACCGGCAGCGTGAGAAGATGGAACGCCATGAATAGAACTTCTTATATGCTTCTAAGTAGCCGCTCTCAAGGTCATTGACCGACATTAGTTTCGGTTGGTAGACGGCCCGTGAGGTGTCATAATGCGCCCAGTCATAGTCCAGAAGTCTACCTTCAGCGGCGAGTTTCTTGTAAAGGACTGTTCCCGGATATGGTGTGAGGACCGTGAAGGTGGCGGTCTCGAGTTTGGCACTGATACCGAATTCAACGGTGTGATCGAACACATCGGTAGTGTCGTTATCGAAACCGAAGACGAAGCTTCCGTTCACCATGATGTCTCTGTCGTGGAGGCGTCTGACATTGCGAGTGTAGTTTTCAACTTTGTTCCAGCCCTTCTTGACTTCGTCGAGACATTGCCGGTTTACACTCTCGAAGCCAATATACAGTGTCCTGCAACCTGACAGTGCAAGCAGATCCAGAAGCTCCTCATCATCGGCGGCGCCAATGGTTGTCATGCCAAACCAATGTATTTTCATCGGAACCAGGGCCTTGAGCAGTTCAGTGGCGTATTGCCGGTCAGTAAGAAGATCGTTATCTATGAATGCGACTACATCCGATGAACGGCCCTCGATCTCTCGCAAAACCATGTCCATCGGCCGTTGCCGGAAGTTCACACCTTTCCTGCTACTCTCGTAGCAAAATCCACAGCGATTCTTGCAGCCTCGGCTTGCCGACACTGATGACGAGAGCACGTAATCGGACTCGGTTATGCAGTCCCAATCTGCATCGGGCGTCTCCGACAGGGGAAGCGCTTTACCAGTGTATCGCTTCTTAAGGCGCCCACTCTGAAAATCCTGCAACAAGGCTGGCCAGATCTCCTCCGCCTCACCAACGACCACACAGTCAGCATGGCTCTGTGCTTCATCAGGACAGATGGTAACATGAGGTCCACCTAGGACCACAGGCAGGCCGTTGGCTCTCAGCTTGTCAGCCAGGTAATAGGCACGATTGGCGGCGGCAGTCCATACGCTGATGCCAACCAGATCAGCTTGTATGTTCTCAGGGGCGAGTGCGTGGTATTCGTCATATATGACCAAATCGTGTTCATGGGGAGTAAGCGCGGCAAGAATCTGCAGACAATGCGGTGGTACCATGAAGTGTTTGAGACGCGTACCTCGACGTAATGATGCAGTGGCAAAAACAAGTGCTATTTTCATTCTTTTCCTCCATGCTAGTTTCCGCTAATATGCTTTCCGAACCACCCCGCTTTCGCGTGTTCCTTCTAGATAATACGCCGCATAAGGCGCAAAGTTCATTGAAATGTTAGGTGTGTCCACCAGGTCTTCTTTGGAGTCCTGGTAGAGCGTGGGAACGAGGAAAGGTCTTTTGTTTTGTGGGAGGGGGAGTTTGCCGGCGAGCCGCATTTATCGACACACAACGGCTCGCGGTACGCTCGCAGTGACGCGGCGGCGATGAAAAGGCAAGGGGCTGAAGCCCCTTGTCTGTGCGTGTCTGGTTGGGTCGCGATAAGCGGGGACGGCCACCATTTATATCGGAATATAAATGGAATGGCAGTCCCGAATGGCACTAACTTTAGCATTTGTCCCCAAATTACAGCAAATCGCTATCGGTATCGCTATCGGTATCGCTATCGCTATCGCTATCGCTATCGAAATCGGATTCCGGGGGCACGATACTCATATCTTGATTTCGATACCGATACCGATAGCGATTTCGATACCGATTCAAGCCGGCAAAAGACTTGTCCTTAAGTTAGTGCCATTCATGGCAGTCCCCGTTCATCGCTTAGACTCGCTCTAAGCGCTTATAGGTCTTGTGGTTTTACTATCGCGCCTTTTTCGGCTTTTAGTTCCTCCAGTGCCGCTTTCTGCTCGGTATAGATGTTGAAGAGTACTTCAGATGCGTTGTCTTCTTTCTTCCATGCCTCAGTCTGCAGGTCTATGCGGGCTACGATGTTGTCTATGTAGAGCGAGAACTGCATGGTGTACAGCTCTTCACTGTATTCTTTGCTGATCTTGTCATTGAAGAGCTTCTGCAAGTCTTCGTATTTGGGGAGCATGCCTATTGGGGTCTCGATGGCTTCAACGTCGCCGTGAGCGTAGAGTTCGAGCCAGCCAAGCCAGACATGCACGTCTTTCTTCTCGCCGAGTAATCCGTTGCCGTTTCCACCACGGTTTTCGTGGGTGAGGAAGTAGTTTATCCCCGAAATAACAGGCTTTGCGTTGAGTTTATCGCTGTTGAAGAACTTGATCTGCGCATCGAGATAATCGCTCAGACCGCCTGCGATAAAGGGTGCGTTCGCCCAAGGCTGGCGGTTGACGCCGGTGGCCCCAACTTCTGTAGCGGTCGCTTTGGACACGATTGAAGCGCCTATAACAATCCCTTCGTTCATGGATTTCGCCACCCATATCGGGGGCATGGTGTCCGCGTCGCGGCCGGAGTATGTGACTACCTTGATTGGCGCGCCAGCGGGATCGGCGTTCATTTCCTTGTTGTGGTTTCCGATTGCTTCTGCCAGCAATGTGCAGCGGGAATTGGGATGGGACATGGGAACGTCCGTCATGTCCGGAGTCCACTCGCCCTGGAAGTTGTTTCCTTTAGCGGGCACATCCTCACCATCGCCCACCCAGCGTGGTTTGTTGTTTTCGTCGACAAGGACGTTGGAGAAAATGACCTCCGTACCCGGCTCGCGAAGGCATTTCATGAGGAATGGGTCGCCTTCTTCGTTAACGTCGGCCACTATGCCAAAGATGCCCATTTCCGGGTTAACGGCGCGGATAGTTCCGTCTTCGGCGATCCACAACTGCGCTAAGTCGTCGCCTATGAAGTCAGAACCAACCATTGCGGTAGTGGTCTTGCCGCAACCGGAGGGAGCTGCGCCTGCGAAATAGGTTTTGCGTCCGCCTGGTCCGGTCAAACCGGTAATGAACATGTGCTCGGACAGTTCAACGCCGTTATGCTTGTAAATAGCTGAATCAGACGCAAAGCGGTGATTGCCCTTTTTCATAAGAAGGGTGTTGCCTGCGTATGTGCAGAATATTGAGTATGTTGTCTGCCACGAACGGTCCATGTAGATGCGGGCGTTTGGGACGTCTTCAGGGCGGTTCGCGCCTTCTGCGTGCAGGTTTGTGAAGAATTCGCCGCGACGTTCCACTTCCGCGTCGAAGTCCGCGTAGCAGTTGCGATACAGCAGTTCGGCGGAGTGGAATACGTAAGTTGAGCTTGAGATTTCGATTGCCGGTATGGAAGCTTTCGCGCCGACGGGACCACGAGAATAGAAGCCGACAAACATGATCTTGCCATTCATAATGCCGGTCATTTTCTCTTTAAGGTATGCGTGTGATTCGCCGCGGAGTTCCCTCTTGGCCATAGACGAAATCTTTTCATCTTCGTTTACAATGTAGAATGTCTGCTTGACCAAACGGGCCTGGTCCTGGGGCAGATCATAGTGAATGGTGTGTCCATCCATAGCCAGCGGGGCCTCTTCGCCCTTTTCAATGCTGTGCTTTCTTACGAAGTCCCTATCTTCCTCAGACCCAACATGAACCATTACCTTGTCGGGTTGGCACATCGAAATTGCATTGGCAATTTTAAGAAGGGCTTCTTCATTTTTGATTTTCGAGAGTTTCTCCAGGTTGCCGCTGTCGAGCTTCTCCTCGAATAAAGTCCTGGCTGCGTCGATAGAACCGATGCCCCCGACGGTCGATAGAATGTCTACTCCTTTTTTCAATTCAAGCATTTTTTCTCCTTTGGATAAGCTATAATTATTGTTTCGTACAATTACCCTTGTCTGTTCCCGCGTCAGTCTTGTGGAAGTTGTGTCAATCCCACTAATAGATCGATGTTTTGACGAAGAAGCACTTGTATTTCCCTCATGCTGCGAGTTGAGCATTATGGCATTTTTTTGCCAGTGTCGTCAATTCTGAATCGAATTGAGCGGTATCTGGCCTGGATTATGCTTTTTCTGCGCTCAGGTTTTCACTCAATTCTTCCCAGGTGGAATACATTTTTTCTATTTCGGATTTGAG
>SDBV01014053.1_pt1 | contig 10122 bp, 19 predicted proteins | sample 2277081 | NCBI WGS metagenome assembly SDBV01 (sample SAMN10402039, study PRJNA504765) | marine sediment metagenome | isolation source: marine sediment core GS10_PC15, 223 cmbsf | place: Arctic Ocean: Southern Knipovich Ridge | collected 2010 | reverse complement strand
CAAATAAAAGAAACAATAGTGACCACTTTAGAAGAATTGGTTAATATGTTAGGTCCTAATCAAGTATGGGAAGCAGATACTGGGCCTGGTAATTTAGGAAAAGTTAAATATTTAGTAACAGGAGATAGGGTTGAAAATATAGAACTTGATAGAGATGATAGAATATTTTTAGATGGGGCTGTTTGGACAAGTTATCCAGAATTTACAGATGCTTTTTATGTCGAACGTGCCATACCTTTATATAGATTACCTTTTAAACTTGTAACAAATAGTTTTCAAAAACAAGCATGGCAAATACAACCAGAAGTTATAAATGTAGGAGATATAGTAATAGTAACAGAAGATGTAAGTAAATTAAATAAAATAAATTTAACATATCAAGTGAAGGGAGCAGAAGGAAAAGTAATAGGTATAGGGGAAGAAGATCCAAGTGGTTATTGGGCATATACGGAATATAGGGATACAAAAATTATTCATTTAGAATTTACAGATGGAGCTCACGCAAGTTTTCCTTTTAGTTATTGGACGGAATTTTTAAAAGTAATTAATGTAAAACAAGCATTGTTTAAAGCTAATATTGATATTCATTATGATACGGATTCTGATGAAGTAAAATTATATAAGAAGATATTAAGGATTGCAAACAGTATACAACATTGCGGAGACTATGGTTATGTATATTGGAATCCTGAGAAGAAAACAATTTGGTGGGAAGCTGGAGATGCTGATGGGGAATTATCTGAAGGTCATGATTCTTTAGATATGATTAGAGAAAAATTTGAATCTATTGATGAAGTAAAAGAAGTAATAATAGAAGCAGAAGCTTCTCCTAGTGATAAAGGATGGGTATCAATTGATCAAGAAATTATACCTGTAGTAGATAAGTTTGGATGGCAAATACAACCAGAAGTTATATCTTTTGAAGCATTTAGAAATGAAGTAGGGCCTAACCAAGTTTGGGCTATATTTTATGGAGATGATAAGGATTCAGAAGATTATTTATATACAGGACCTCATTCTGGAAGAGTAGAAAAAGAAGATTTTGATTCAGTAAGAGTAATTGATGCAATGCATGGTACTAATCCTATATGGAAATTACCTACTATACCATACGCAAATGTATCTAAGAGTTTCACATCCTTTAAACTTATTAATGATCAGGTTAAATTATCTTGGCAAAAGCAAGAACTTACATTTTATGAATTATTAAAAGTAATAGGATCTAATCAAGTTTGGAAAAGTTTAGGGGCAGTTGAGGGGGAAGAAGGACTTAGTCATAAGTATTTACATACTGGTGAGAATTTTAAATATAGACATGATGGGAATGGTGTTGATAGACCTGATGTCAGTGGGGGTGATGCAATTTGGTCTCCTTCTCCTAATACGCATCATGCATTTATTCCTGATGTAGGTATATGGAAAAGTCAAGAACCTTATGAACTTATATCAGGAGATCTTAATACGTTAGCATGGCAAATACAGAATGAATATAACACTCAAGAGATGCTTGCTAGATTAGATAAACGTCAAATTTGGGTTCATGATATTGACAGTACTCCTGACGGAAGTTATAAGTATTTATATTTGGGTGAGTATGTAAAGAATGAAGGGTATACAGAAAAGGAGGATGGTTCTATAGATTATAATACAATTTGGATTTATGATGCTGTATGGGGCGTTTCTCCTTATTGGAAAGATCCACATGGACATAAAGCTATAATAAATTTATCTGTTGTAGGAACTTGGAAATTATATGAAGATATAACAGGTAAAATTCATACAAGTAATGCTATTACTAAACCTGAAGGATTAAAAGCTAAGATGAAAGAAGTATCTTTAGGTGAGGATGACAAAGGTTATTATGTATATACTCATAGAGCTAGATCTGATTCATATGAATCTCCTGAAAGTATCCCTGATAAAGATATAAAGTTTATATCCTCTACTGGTAGTCTAAAACAATCTTGGCAAGTACAAGAAGAAAAACTTTTGATAAACGAAACAGTTAAGGTAATAGCAGATAGAGATATGCTTGAGGGTATAGATATTGTAGGGGATTATGCAGAGGATATAGTAAGAATGTTTGGGAAAGTAGTTGAGGTAAGAGAAAATGGTGATTATAAATTTGGGAATGAGTATTATGGTGTTGTGGAGGTGTATTTTCCGGAGATGGAAATATTTCTTGAATTTCCTTATTCTCATTGGAAAGATTTTTTAACTGTGTCTAATGAAAAATTATCTTGGCAACTAGTACAACCTACTCAAACTGTTGTGTCTATGATGTATATTTTATCAGCTGCATATTCTGAAAATGTATTTAATCATTTACTTATATTAGATTTAGAACAAGCGCATGCTATTGATAGATATCTTGCAGATGTGGGGTATGAGGTAGAAGGTAAGAAGTTTAGAGATTTAGTATTGCTATCTAAAAAAATAGGGCGCATTAGTATGGATCATTATGAGGGTAATACCATACATGATTATAATGTGTCAATTTATATAAGTGAACATTTAGATCCTGAGAAGTTCACTCCTGAACAATTAGAAACTATTCAAAATATTGAAGATATATGGAAACCTATAGGTAAATTATTTCACGCACTTTCTACTGATGATGATGGCAGAAAGTTACAAATACAATCAACGGGGAATATTGAAATCCCTCTAATTACTGAACGCTCATTTCCGGAACTGGAAGGAATAATATGACAATGTTAACCCAGCAAGAAAAACATCAAATAGAAAAAGTATTAGAAGAAAAATTAGGAGTAGATTCTGCTATTGTAAATAATCTTAATGATCACATTTTACTTAATGTGAAAGAAATTCTGATTGATTATAGAAAAGAATTTCTAAAAGCTGATAGTGAGGTTTATGAAAAGCGTGCAGATAAGTTGGCACGTCAGTTGCAAACTATATTAGCGACTTCAATTACTAACTTCAATATAAGTACTGAGAAACTTAGAAACACTATGGGCGAAATTGCAGAAAGTAAGGTGCATTTAATTGTAAATAGTAATTTGGATAAGATAATCAGTAATTTTGAAACTATGAATGGCAAAATGGATATACTTACAGAGGATATTGTTAACACCCGTAAAAAAACTATTTATTATGCGTATATGAATGCTATGGATAGGAAACCTTTGAGAACTCTCCTTTTCACGGTGCTTTTCTCTGGTTTTATTTTAGGATCTACGTTGAAACTCTACGGCCTAGAACTAGATTTATTACAGATAGGCGAAAGCATCTTTCAATTCATTATATATAAAGTATTTAGGACTGCATGAAAAAACGTTGTAAACATATTTTATGTTCAATAGAGTTTATCATAGTTACTCTTGTGCTTGCGAGCATATTTTCCTGTATGTGAGTAATTTTCTTTTTTAGCTTTATATCCTCGTGCAAACTCTTTTCAAGGAGAAACTCATCCGAGTAGTTCCTTACATTTATTCCCTTATTATACGTATTTACATTTGTAAAATTAACGGTTACCATAATTATACCTCAATAGGCGATAAGGTATATAAGTGTGTAGATTGCGGTAAAATTCTCGATAGACGTGTATGATATTATCCTTAGATATAAATTAATGTTTTTTAAGGAGAATAAAATGAAAAGATTAGTTCAATACTATCAAGACGGAAATTATTTAAGGGTGTTTAGTTTAAAAACAAAGATTGGGGAGAGGTTACTTGATATAAATAGTGAGAGAATTGTTGATGCCAAAAGTGCAAAATTAATATTAAAAGCACTTGGATTTAAGTTTAGCAAAGTTGATAAAACTGATTGGGGCTTTGAGGTTATAGTTAATTATTAAAATGAATGAAGATTTTACAAATAATTGATGTCTATATTATGCAGAAAACGGTGGAAGAAATTATTAAAATAATTAAAGACGTTTTATTGCATCAGCAATTACTTGTGCATAATAGGTTGGAAAAGGATAAAACACCAATCAGACTTGGGTATCAAGCGTGTTTATTGAGTTTAATTAAAGAACTTATGAGTAAGGATGATTTACTTAAAAAAGAGTTAGAGGAATTATTAGAAAATGATAGTCGTTTTATGCAAGAATTATAAAGGATGAATTAAATGATAACAGATAGTGATAAAAGAAGTATTTTATATTTTATTAGGGAAAAAGGAGACATCACAAGGTGGTGTGCTTGGAAAGAGAAGAAAGATGAAATTAAACGCGAATATCCTAAATTAATAAAAGCATTGAAAAAGATAAAAAAAGCAGAAAAGAAAATAGGTAAAGTATTAGATAACCTTTCGGAGACACTAGGATGAACTGTATGTTTAGATTATTTATTATATCATTTTTATTTTTTATAATTACATGTAACCAACAACACTCTGACCAACGTGTAGCAATGAGAAGTGATGGGTTTATTTATAAAGGTGACCAAACTGAACTTTACACAGGAAAAGTTATTGACACATTAATGAATTTAATTTCAGAGTATGATGTTGTAGATGGTATGCAAGATGGGGAGTACACAGTATATACAATAGAAGGAACTATTTTAATGTATGGGCATATTGTAAAAAATAAGCTTAATGGGGAGTGGCGTTATTATTATTATAATGGACAATTGGAATTAATTGGTAATTTTAAAGATGGTGTACTTCATGGTAGATCCATATGGTATTATCCTAATGGAGATATAAAAAGTGAAGGTACTTATTTGTATGGTTTGGCTACAGGTTATTGGTATACTTATGATAGTGAAGGGGGATTATTATTTATGGTATTATATGATAAGGGTGTAAAGATTAATGAAATTAAATATAATAGTAAAAGGGAGATTTAACTATGGAAGAATTTAATAAAAAACACAAATATAATGGCAAAATAGATAAAGAAGTTGTTGGATTGTGTGACGCTATGAATTCTTTACCAGGAATCTATACATCAAGTAGCTGCTGTGGACATGGATCTGAATCGTTTAGTATTTGGTTTAATGTGGGCGATGTAAAAGAAGGGGTATTTTTTTTAGTTCGCTGTGTTGATAATAGATATTGGAAATATGGTTATTTATGGAAAATAGAATTAGTTGTTGGTGATAATTTCGATGGAAAAAATTTACCAATTGTTTATCGATTACATAGCGGGCCAATAAGGGGATATGATGCTTATGTGCAAGCCAATGATCTTGTAGAAAATATGAATCATCATTTAAACATTGAAAATTTTATGAATGAATTTAATCTTAATATTAATGATTTTGACATATGAAAAAAGGAGTAAAGAAATGATTAAATCAAACAAAATTAAAGAGGACACTAAATTAACTTTTACTTTTCCGAAGCTTATGATAAGTGATAACGGGAGTAATGGTACTTATTTAGCTGTAGTATTATTTTATGGAGCAGGGAAAGGTATGTGTGTGCAAGCACATGATGCATCCCATTTGTCCGCTGGTAGTTATTATGATGATATAGATATGAGTACTTTTAAAGATTATTATGGTACTATAGAACTTAAAAATAAAGAAGCATAAGAGGTTAGTATGAATAGTCAAGAAGTTACATGTAAGTGCGGGGAGTTTCAAATGTGGATTACAGAAGGGAAAGAAACTTTAAGACCATGCCCTGGTTGTGGTAGACGTTATATTGGTAAATATAATGAGAAAGAGAGCAGAATTGATGCTATAGAAATTACGGATAAGGAAATTAGGATATTTAAGAAAGTGCAAGGTTTAGAAAAATATGCATTAATATTATTTTATCCTGTATTTTTCTTAATGTATACGTGTATGGACATTAAAGATAGTATAAAGAATTTTCATAAAGATTTTGTAAGAGTTTTCAAAGATACATGAAAAGGATAAGTTATGGCGGAAATAATAGGGCATACTAAAGTAGGTGCGGAGATACGTCTTAAATTAGAGGAAAAAGAAGCTCGCGCTTTGTTAGGAATAACTGTTTATGGTGTAGATGCTTTTTTAGAAATGTTTTATAAGTATTTAGGAAAAGTTTATTTACAGGAGCATGAAGCAGGGTTAAAACAGTTATTTGAAAGTGTGAGAGATATTGTACCTCCTATACTTAAAAAAGTGGATGATGCAAGAAAAATCATCAATAAAGATGTTTCGAAGTGACGACTCTCGTGTATAATATATGTATAAATGATAAAATCAATCACATAAAGAAAGCTAAAAATGATATCAAAAAATGAATGCAAAGAAATAGCTGAATGGTTTTTTAGACAGAAGGTAGCAGCAGTGGGTGTAGATTATGTAGAGTTTGCAAACGGTACTAAAACACCTTTCCTAATAGATGCTGATAATAATTTAGTAGATGCACTTGAAGAGAAAATGATCAACGAAGGCGATTTTGATCATATATCAATAACTTATAATAAAGAAAACGCTGAGCATAGAGTTTTGTATTGTTATTATAAAATAGTAACAAACATAGGTACATCTTTTATGATGAGCGCATCAGGGAGAGATAATAGAACAGCACGAGTAAAAGCATTTCTTAAACATATCAGAAGGGCTACCAAAATATAAATGAATAAAGTAATATCAGATGAAAGAATACCAATAAAGCTATGGCTCGATGACATAGAAGAAGGAGCTTTAGATCAGACAAGAAATCTTGCTAATCTTCCTTTTGCATTTAAGCATATAGCTATAATGCCCGATTCCCATCAGGGTTATGGTATGCCAATCGGTGGAGTGTTAGCTACAAAAGGTGTAGTAATTCCAAATGCGGTTGGTGTTGATATTGGCTGTGGAATGTGTGCATTGAAAGTTAACATCAATGAAATAACCACAGAGGATTTAATAAAGATCAGGAATCTAATTAAAGAACGCATCCCTGTAGGCATGGGGAAGTGGCATAAAGAAAAACAGGATATTGAGTTTATGCCACCCTTAGAAGATGTTACAGGTATTGCGATGGAGCAATGGGATAAAGCTTTATATCAAATAGGTACGCTAGGATCCGGAAATCATTTTATTGAGATTCAAAAAGGATCTGATGGGCATATCTGGATAATGATTCATTCCGGAAGCAGAAATATTGGTTATAAGGTTGCCCAGCATTATAATAAGATGGCTGTAGATTTAAATGAAAGATGGTATTCGTCTGTTCCTAAGAAACAGGAATTAGCTTATCTGCCAATACATAGTGATGAGGCGAAAAAGTATATGTCTGAAATGCAGTATTGTGTTGATTTTGCTTTTGCTAATAGAAAGTTGATGATGCTCAGGGTTCAACAATCGTTTTTTGATATACTTGGTTCTTTAATATCTGATAAGATGATTAACATAGCTCATAATTATGCTGCCTGGGAGAATTACTTTGGAACTAATGTAATTGTTCACCGTAAGGGGGCTACGCGTGCATATGAAGGTGAGATTGGTATTATCCCAGGATCTCAAGGTACTTCATCTTATATAGTTGAAGGTTTAGGTAATGAGCAATCATTTAAAAGCTGCTCTCATGGAGCAGGACGTAACATGGGAAGGAAGGCCGCAAGAAAAAATTTAGATTTAATTTATGAAAGAGCTAGGATGCAAGGCGTTATACATGATATGGAATCTGAAGATAAGCTTGATGAAGCACCTGGTGCTTATAAGGATATTAATATTGTAATGAATAACCAAAAGGATCTGGTAAAGATTTTGGTTGAATTAAAACCACTCGCAGTGGTAAAAGGATAAATAAAAAATGGTAGAGTATGCATTAATTGATATTGTATTTTTTTCTGTTATGGTAATATTATATCTTTCAGTTACAGTAGCAGCAATTATGGCCGGGATTAAATCATTAACAAAATTATGAAAGGTCTTTTAAATTAAAAGTTCAGTATTAAATTAAACGTTAGCACTTTAAAATGAAGGCTGGACTTTTTAATTTGAAGAAAACTTAAAATGGAAGAAACGGAAAAGTTTGAAGAAAAAAGAATAAAATTATTATTGAGGAGTTACGGACATTCATATTATAAAACAGTCTGTTATTATCTTAAAGATACAGTAGCTCGTTTTAAGTGGTATGAATCTACTCTCAAAAAATTTGATGAGGAATATGCCGGCTTGTTACTAAAAGCAGATCAGTCCGTTCAAGTTGAAAAATCGTGTAATGATAAAGATTATATTATAGAAGCTATAGAAAATGCTAAAACAAAACTAAAGCTTTATAGAGATCAACATACTGGAGAATATATTGGGGGGCAAGAATACTCTCAGCTTATTAAGATGTTAAATAATGCGCAAAAAAGAGTTATTTCACTTGGAGGAGATATAAAATGAGTTATAAACCTCCAAAAGAAAGATGTGAACTTTGTACACATTATAAAATGATTGATAGTGGATATGGCAAATGTAAAAGGTTTCCTCCACAATGGGTTGTTAAGTGGAAATGGCTTAAATCTTCTTTTTCGTGGTTTCCATTTAAATGGTTTCAGCAAGAAGTACTTTGTATATATCCGGAGGTTGCGTGGTGTGATAAAGTTTGTGATGAATATAATAAGAGGAGGGAAATGATATTTAGTAAAAGATTAGAATTAGCAAAAGAAGTAGATGATTATATTAATAAAAATAAAATTGAACCAAATACATTTGGAGTGATTTGTGCGTTAGAAGCTAAGAAGATGTTAGTAAAATGATAAGACCAGGTGACGTGTATTATAATTGTGAGATTTCAAAGGATGAGGATTGGGAAACTACATTAGCAACTCGTCCAGATTTGAAAATAATTTGTGTGGGAAAAGCTGATATGACTAATACTAAACATTCAGTTAATTTAATGGCAGTTGTAGATGGAGTATTAGTATCTAAAATGGGAAGTGGTACGGAAAAAGAAATAGAAGCTTTAGTTAAAAACTTTAAACAATTGAGCGGAGGCATCAATAGTTAAGAAGATATAGTGGTGACTACCCCATTTGAGATGCCGACCGTTATAAATAAAGGAATTAAAAAATGAATGGATTAATAGTTTTGATGGCAATAACTTTCGCCGGTATGGTGGTAGGGTTTGTAATTGTCATAAGTAAATTAGAAGAAATTTTTAAAGAATTAAAAGATGAATAGATTATTATTATTATTATTTATATTAGTATTGTCAGTGACTTGTATGGCACAGGAGTATGATTCTCTATATGCAAAGCAGGTAGAAGAGGCTTGGAAAAAACTGGAAGCGTTTAATAGAGGTACTACTTTAGAACAAACACTGGATTTTCCAGAGAGTTTAGAAGTTAGGGTTTGTGTTGATGAGGCATACGGATTAGTTCTTATTATTAGTGGCGGGTTTTTTGAGAAGTGGAGAAAGTTAAAAGCTAAATATTATACTGATATACGTATTGAATTACCTGACACAATCATTGATTTATCATATGATGAATTTGTTAGACGAATTAAGAAAGAAGAGTAAAAAATGAAATGTAAAGAATGCGGATTTAGAATTAGAAGTAATAAAAATAAATCATCTAATTATAAAAAAATAATGCATGATAAAGGTGATCACCATAAAAAGAAAAATCTAAAAAAATTATGATTAAAATAACAGCAGAATTAGATAGTGCTATTTCTAGTAGTAGAGATAAGATTCTTGGTATAATGACTATTACCAATGATGGTATGTTATCTGTAGAAACTTGTGGAAGAAGAGCTTCTTATGATGTCAAGATTTCTAAAAAAGGTAAACAAATCAATCAGACACTTTTTGAATGCAAAGTAGAGAATTTCTCTAGAAAGGTAAGTAACGTATGGGATCTCATTTTTGAAGCTTTGCAACAGCGGCAAATCGCAAAAACAAGTAAGAAAAAGAAGCAAAAGAGCAATATAGATCTTAACGCAATTATAAATGCTAGGGTTAGTGATAAATCCGTAGGGGAATTTGTAGTACATACGGTAAGTACTTTACATGAAGCAATGCCGTTTGATTATAGAGAAGATACTTGTCATAAGGATGTTAAATGGGATCCGGACAATCCTTCTATAGGACATTGTGTTCCTGTAGCATTATTTATATGTAAGTATTTTTATTTGGATATAAAAAAGGTAAAAATAGGAAAACATTGGCATTATTTTAATGTGCGAGGTAATATGATAGAAGATTTTACTGTACAACAATTTAAGAATCATCCTATAGGATATGGAG
>SDBV01014051.1_pt1 | contig 10123 bp, 5 predicted proteins | sample 2277081 | NCBI WGS metagenome assembly SDBV01 (sample SAMN10402039, study PRJNA504765) | marine sediment metagenome | isolation source: marine sediment core GS10_PC15, 223 cmbsf | place: Arctic Ocean: Southern Knipovich Ridge | collected 2010 | reverse complement strand
ATGTATTCATGTGCTCACCGTTCTCTCCTCTTACCGTATCCCGGGAAGGTCTACTCGACTGCAGGACGATGTCGAATTTTTCTGAATAACTCAAAAAAGAACCAAAAATATTATCATTTTTCTCCCAGAGAATTTCACCTGTTGCGATGTCAAGTGTAATGAGACGGTAATTTTCCGGTGATGTTTCGCCGTAGCGCTGCAACTTGTTTTCCAAATAAGGCGGCAGCTTATCAAGACAGAAGATTTTGTTATTGCCGACGGCAATTCCATTATGAATAAATCCATGACGGGAATCTATCCGCCAGAGAATTTCACCATTGTGGCGATTCATGACAATGAGCGATTTACTTGCACTTTTATCAAACTCCTGCCAGACTGAAGATTCGGATTTATTCTTTTTAATTAAATCTGAAAATGTAATAAAATCGTACCCGGCAATAAGAAAATCCTTGTAAACACCGATATATCCCCAGGGCGGCGGCTCGGAATTTTTCTTTCCGTTTTTTTCGGGAGGAAGAGTTATTACATCTACCGTTTCACCATTCACAGCATCGAGAATATGACAGGCGCTGCCCTGAATAATATATACACGGTCGGCAGTTGCAACATAGTTCGTGCCCCTGATATTGGCTCCGGGAATATGCACCTGATTATAACGTGTGTCGGTTGGAGTATTCTGATAAGTTTCATCATAATACACGCCGAAAGTTCCGAGATCGTACAGCATGGTCTTCCATAGAACACGTCCGGTATATACATCCCTGGCGCTCAGAGAGTTCATGCCCTCGATGAAAAGCCTTCCACCAATCACCTGTTCCGGAGGGCCATGACCATGACGTGGAAGGACATCAAGGTTCGAATTCCCTCCAAACCAGAGTATCCCCAATGGCAGTTTTACCAGTTTATCATCCGACTTGGCATTATTTGCAATATTGCCGTAATTATGTGTCCACTCACCAGCTCCAGGCAGTGGTCCTTCTCTTATTAGAAGTACAAACCCATCAAATCCGGTTGTTTTAGCTCCGGGGAGACCGCATTTCCTGACGAGCTTTGCAAATCCGTCCTGCTTTCTTCCCTCAAGTGGAAATAAGGCAACGCCGCCATAAGGGCGCATCGAATAGTATATACGGCTCAATAATTCCTTGTCGAGCGTATTTTTTTCAAATACCGAATCGTTGATGATAGTCAGAGATGCCATGTAGGGCGGTGCATCGATAGAAAAAGGATCTCCTCTGTGCACAGCAATACGCTTGCCGTAAAGACCCTTCGCATCAAAACGCCGGTGGAGAGTATTGACTTTTACCTCATCAGTATCCACAGCAACAATATGCAGTTCCGAATTACTGATAAGCGCCTCCAGAAGATCACTGTCACCGATTCCGTAACAGAGAGCATATCCATCTCTCACACCGGTTTGGTTAAGGATTGCGAGAGCTTTCTGAGTCATTACAGAGGATGGTTCTGTAACATCCTGCTGGGAATTGAAAGTAATCGGGCGCTTTTTGTTCTCCCCGAAAGCCATGATCCGGCCATCCAGAGTCACAGCGAAAAGCTTGTTATCTGCCGCCACAAGCCGTTCGACTTCTCCTTCGATTATTTTTGTCCAAGCAACACCGGGTTTCGATCCGTCTTCGGGAAGCTCGATTGCCGTAATTCTTTTATTGCCGGCGGCATAGAGACGGTTGCCGGCTTTTATTAGTTCGCCCGACGCATCTACACCGGTTGTCCAGAGCAGGTAATCCTTAAAGTTATTAAGTTCATCTTTTTGTCTTTCCGGGGATTCAGGCGTATTATCTTTCCCGGTACGCAAGTTTTGTTGAATCGGCCCGAAATTGTAAGCGTTTATTGACCTGCCTGAAAAATATAAAGTATCTCCATCCAATACGGGATAACTGCCGACACTCTTTATCAGCGGCTCACCTGTGTTAAGATCATACATAGTAGTTACTTTTTCACGATGATGATTAAAAAAGACATTTTCCGAAGCACAGACAAATGAGCCTCCGGTCTTACCGCTGGATGACAGATGATAATACTGCAGCTTTCCCGTACGCAGATCAAAGCACGCTGGTACCGACCGACCGCCCGGAACGAGAAGTTTGTCTCCCGAAATAACAAATGCACCCTGCGGGGCAACTCCGGCAAATGAATATGCGCCATGGGGCTGCAGCATATAACGTGACCCGTTACCGTCATTTATCCAGACAACTTTACCTGTTTCGGCTTCGAGAGCATAAATAAAAATCCCCATAAAAGGCCAGATACTGGCGGCGAAATAAACAATTCCGTCCTTAACAACCGGACCGCCACGTGCCGGCCATGTGGATATAAGACGCTTATTACCTAAGATTTTACGTTTATTCGGGGCTCCGCTGAACTTCCAGACTAATTCGCCGTTATCTGCCCTGACACAGTAAATCAAGCCGTCATCACAGGTAAATATTATCTTCCCTTTCCACGAAACAGGCGGCAATCGTACCGGTCCATCGGTAAGGAAAGTCCATATTTCCTGTCCGCTTTCCGTATCGAGGGCAACAACTTTATCACTGTCATTGAAACCGATAAACAGGGATTTCCCCACAACAATCGGTTCAAAAACTCTGTCATATGGCATGAGATCCTGATTCAGCGGATCATCCCATACCATTGTACGCGGCATATAATGCCGTACCCATAACAGATGAAGTTCATCAGGCAAATCCGCAGGAGAAGACGCAGTACGGTTTGTGTCATATCGCCACATAGGCCAGTCGGAACATGTGGCATTAACGGTAAAAAAAAGCGCTAAAAATGCATAGTATAAAATATAAAAAAGTTTTTTCATAAGATGTTTGACAGACCATTTAACTTATATTAGTAAAATTATCAATAACTTACCAAAGAGTTATAACGTTAGAAATCGTATAACTTATATCAAATATTAGATTGTATAAAGTTCTGCAAAATGTTTTTTTTGACAGGATTACAGGATAAAACGGATTATAAACCTGTTTATCATTTGTTAAGCTCTTTTACTTTCCTCTTTACCTCAACTTTTTGTTCCCCTAAATTCAGTTCAATTATGATCACTCATTTCAAAAACAGTCTGAACCGCTGATGCCCATGATGTAATGATGACTATGATAACAGGAAAAGGTTGTAAATAAAAGCATCATGTTAATCTTTCAATCATAGATATCAGCGGTTCAGACAATGTGCGTAACATGTGTCATCACTATCCACTCATAGAATGGTGTTTCATTTTACAAGAGTTTACAAGCTAAAGTTAAAGGTAAATCCCAATAAGACAATACGTTCACTGAAATCAATCACTTTTATGCCGTAGTTTTTCTTCTGAGCATATAAGTACTTGCCAATTCCGTAGAAACCTATCTTCCAGAACAGCCTGACATTAATTCCCGCTTCGAAGTTATACACGATACCCTTCACCATAGTATCGGGATTGTTTTCACCTTTTGGGACCTTTAGCCCGCCGATACCGCCTCCGAGAAAAACATTTGCCCACTCGTTTTCGAACAGTTTATCCATATAAAGCAAATTAACTGCTGTTAAGCCGGCTATTTCATAAGAATGGGTCGGATCGGCGCTATTTGTGTAATATTCATTTGAAATTGAAATGGCAAAAGGATATTTACCCGGTTTGATATCCAGTGTAAGCTGACCCCCGCCTAATTTGCCAATCTCAGATCGATCATCACTAAATCCGCCCTGACCTATTCGAAAGGTGAAATAGATTTTTTTCTCATTAGAAGCCGAACTCACCGTTTGATGTTTTTGCGCCTGCATTTCTTCCGCATAAAGTTGATTAGATGAGAGATAACCAATACCGATAAATAATAATAAGGAGAGAAGATATTTTTTATACATAACTCACCCGCTTTTCTTAATATTAGGTCTTTTACGATCATAAAAAACAGAAACGATGCCTGACTGCTCTCGCTAATTCTGCCTTGTGCCTTTATTCGTCAACCGTAAAATTCAGTTCATCCGTATTCATCCATAGGTAAAAAATTAAACATCAAAATCAAGACTTGAATTATCGCCAATGGCAAGTTTGTGCGGCCGGTCTTTAACTTCCGCATCATCGCCGATTAATGAGCCTGATAAACATGCATTTGTAATTCTTGCGCCGCTGCCGATAATGCTGTTTGATATAATCGATTTTTCGATATGGGCATTGTCTCCAATAGAAACATCGGGGCCTATTATTGAATCTGTCACTACGGCGTTATCAGGGATAAAAACGGGAGGAATTATTACCGAACCAGTGAGACTCTCGCAGTTTCCATCCTTTTTCAGCATGTAGCTGTTTGTCTCGAGCAGCGTCTCCTGCGTACCTGCGTCGAACCACCCGTCGACAGTGTAAGGTTTCAGCTTGAGTCCGCTTTCCACCATGAGTTCGAAAGCATCGGTTATTTGATATTCACCCTTTGTCTTTTTATCCTGAGCAATAATTTCGTGTAGACTGTTGAAAAGGGCATTTGAATCTTTGATATAGTTGAGACCCACTATCGCAAGGTTTGATTCGGGCACAGTGGGTTTTTCCTCGAATTTGGAGATAATCCCGTTTTCAATATTCACCACGCCGAACCTGCGGGGATCTTCAACTTCCTTGACTGCGATAACACCATCAACAGTTCTATCAATAATTCCGGTCATGTCACCCTCGATTATAGTATCGCCGTAAATGATGATAATTTCGTTGTCACGGGCTTTTTCTTCGCAAAGACTTACTGCATGACCGAGTCCGAGACAGTTTTCCTGTATAACAGTTTCCACTTTAACATCAGGATAGCGTTCTTTTACAAAAAGAGGGATTTCCCTGCCATGACTGCTGATGATAAAAATAAGTTCCCTGCATCCTGTACCGAGCAGACTGTCGATTATATGGGCAAGAATAGGTTTCGAACCTACCCGAAGGAGAGCTTTTGGTTTGGAATAAGTGAGAGGTCTGAGTCTCGTACCCGATCCCGCCACCGGAATTATTGCTTTCATGAGAAATCACCTTCCAGAGTTTATTATTTATTTCGATTTTCGGAGTTGATATAATTGACATATTTATAAAGCAACATATAATATAAATTTTGCCACAGAGAACACAGAGAATATTGAAAAAATATTATGTAATTAATCTTATAATTTTTTTTAGTTATTGTAAAAAATTCCACCCGGGAAAGAACGTTGTTACATTCTCTGTTATCTCTGTGACCTCCGTGTGCTCTGTGGCTATATATATTGTTATTTAGCAATTTAAAACAAGTCTGAAAGTTGATTTAATGATAATCATTTTTAACTAACCGCCTGTGTCGTTCTCTTTTCTCACACCCTCCATCGGTTTCGGGTAAAGAATACTGCTTACACCGAAATCCTCAAGCGCCCGTATCATGTTTTCCGGCTCGGGATTCAGGGCAATAATGGTGCCGCCTTTTCCTGCGCCTGCGAGTTTTGCGGCAATAGCGCCGGAATCGAGCGCAACCCTGATTATTTTTTCGTTTATTTCCGAAGATGACCCGAAAGAGCGCACGATTTCGTGATTTTCGGTCATTGCCTCTCCGAGAAGTTCCCAGTCGCCGGAAATAAGCGCCTTTTTTGACATCCTTGAAATATGGGCTAACCGCAGCACACCCTTTACCACAGTTTTGTCGCCTTCAATCCAACGGTCACGGATCGGTTTATGGACAGAGCCGGACACCCTTTTAATTCCGGTGTGAGCCAGTATTATAGGAACTTCAGGAGCCGTATCCGCTAAATCTTCTACAGTGCCGAGTGGTTCCCTGTTAAGAGACAAATAATTCTGTTTGTCGCGGAAATCGAGTAGATTGAGCGAACCGAATGTGCACATATAGGCATCCTGGTAACCGCATACGATCTTAAGAAAATAAAGCTCGATATGGCGAACGGTCTCGGCGAGCATATAGGGATTTTTTCTGCTTTTCCCGTCCCAAAGTTTTTTTTCATTCGGAGTATATCTGTTTTTTTCCATCCATTCAAGGAGGCCGGCCACAAGTGCTGCCATGATAGCTGTTGAACCGGAAAGACCCCCGCTTATCGGAATATCGGATGTTACACTTATTTTTATCAGAGCATCCTTCAGGTCAAAATATTCAATCGCTGCGAGGACTGCATCAAACATGCCGCAATCCTGAACAAGATCCTCATGTTTGAGTATCTTGCGCGATTTATTTTCAACAACAATTTCGAGAACATCATGATCCTCGACAGAAACGAATGCGCGCTCATGTGTGGAACAGGAAATAACCGAACCGCCGTACATGTCCGAGGGATTTCCTACAATTCCACACCTTCCGGGAGCCGAATATGTAATTTTAGTACCAGACAGAGCTTTATACCTCATGGAGTTTGGTGCGCATGTATTGACGGACCATGTAACCGTATTCGAGATCCTCAAGCGCAAAGTCCAGGAAAGCTTTGAAATAAGACTCAAAACTTCCTACATCATAACGGTGTTCATCTTTTCGCAGCTTAACACCAATAACCTTCTTGCCCATTTTAATAAGTGTATTCATGGCGTCGGTTATTTCAAGTTCGCCCTTTTTCCCGGCAGGTGTACGTTTCAGGGCTTCAAAGATAACCGGGTCGAAAACATACCTTGCTGCAATGGCGAGTTTTGAGGGGGCTTCTGCAGGTAATGGCTTTTCAACGAGCGTTTCGATTTCAAATGTGGCGCCGGGACGGTTCTTTGGGCTGGCTATTCCATATTTGCGTACATCATCCCGGGCTACTTCCATAAATGCAACTGTTGCACCGGCTTTTTCTCTCTCGTGCACATCCATCATGCGGTTTAGCAGGCTCGAATGGCTGCCTCCTCGTATCACAGAATCACCGAGAGCTACTGCAAAACTATCTGAACCGGTAAACTTTTCCGCATAAGATATTGCATCACCAAGGCCGTGCTGGTTAGTCTGCCTTATATAAAAAAAAGAAAGGTCGCCCTCAAATTCCGCGTCGAACTTGTTATCGCCCAGCTCGGGGCAAAAATCAAAATGATCCTCTATTGAACGTTTTTTACGCCCGGTTACAAAAAGAATATTATTGAGCCCCGCTTCGGCAAGTTCTTCGACAACATACTGAACAATCGGTTTACGGCCGATGGGCAGCATTTCCTTAGGTTGGCTTTTCGTTGCTGGCAGTAACCGTGTCCCCAGTCCTGCAACTGGTATAACTGCTTTTGTAATCCCCATGATATCCCTTTCGTTAAATTGAAATTCAGTCTAATTATAATAACAATTATAATACCATTATGTCAAATATAATATGCATATGATTTTATTTTAAATTATGTAAATTAGTTGACTTTGTATTTAAAATAGTGAATTATTTACTAAACTTTGGAAAAAAATAAAATTATTTTTCCGACAGGATTACATGAAAAAACAGGATTATCGATACTATTCTGTTATCCTGTCAAAATTTGTATTATCTCCGGCAGGTATTTTGCCAATATATGAGATTTGCTAAAGTTCTATTATTTATTCTGCCTGATAACAGCTGATAACTATAATAATAATTTGAGCGCAAAACTTTTCAGCCAATGTAAACATAACTTTTATAAAGGGGGATAAAATGCCTGAAACAAGCCGACGCGAAATGTTACGAGCCGGTGCGGCCCTGGGTGCCGGAATTGCAGCCGGATCATTATTCAATTCAAAAAAAGCCGATGCATGTACGAATAAAAAACAGACATGTAAATGGGAAAATGAATACACCTTCGGTCACACTATTCTCTTTATGGATGAGTATCACGAGGGAACGATGGAAATTCTCGGGCGCCTGAGCGGTGAAATAGAGCTTGTCGGAGAATTAAGTTCACGGGCTGCAAATGTTATTAGAAATGGCGGGAATGTCTGGACCTCGATGAACATCGGTCATATGCCCTCGACCGAACAAAAAGAAGATCGCCGCGGCAGTCCCGGCATAATGAAAGACAGCGCAGACTTCGAATCCATGAAAAAGGGTGATATGGTTTTCACAAACCACTGCACTGAAGCGGTCCTTGCCGCCCGTGACCGCGGAGTTTATGTTGTAAGCGTAACAGTGAACTATATTAACAACGAGTTCAGACCTGAAGGATTCGCAAACCCCAATAAGGACAACTTGATGCTTGCGGATGTTTCAAACGAGATTCTTCACAGCCATGTGCCTTATTGCCAGGGGCTTGTTCATGCGCCTGAAATCCCAGAATTTACTCTTTGCCCTTCTGCTACTACAGGGCTCGGAGCGATGCACTGGATGTTGAATGCTGAACTCGCGAATAAGCTGGCTGACAAAAAGGCGAAGGAGGTTGACAAGAGCGCCGAGTATCTACGCATTCTGACAGAGCGTGTCGCAAAAATCACCGAGCATACGCACAGGATAAGGGAAGTTGCAGTGACTATGGCACGACGTATCCGTTCAGGCGGACGGTGGTTTGTAAGAAGTATTGAACATACCGGATTAGCCAGCGAATTAAATGGAGTGGCATCAGGCCCGATGATTGTGAACTGGGGAGACTGGGATGCCACAAAAGAAAAGAATGTGATGCTCATATCGTCGATTTCCCCTGCCTATCCCGATGAGGTCAAGCTTGCAATGAAAAAGCAAATAGAGGGTGCATATGTAATAGGGATAGGGCCGTGCTGTCTCGACGATTTGGCGCCTTCCGGACGTCTTATAGATATAGCCGATGCGGGCTTCGACAATTTCTCGCCGGAATCCGGCGGAGTGATAAAGATTAAGGACCGTAAGGACACAATATGCCCGACTTCAGGCATAGTGGGAAATGTCATCCAGCAGATGATATGCGCACAATGGACGGATGAGATGGTGCGCAGGGGATCAATCCCCTATTACTGGATGGGTTTTTTCCAGAATGGCGGCAGGGAATATGATGATGCTGTCAGGCCGTTTTTCGAATTGCAGGGATTTTAAAAGTATAAAGTATAAAGTATAAAGTATAAAGGATGAAGGATAAGGCAGAAGGCAGAAGGCAGAAGAATATTTAAGCTGACCGCCGATTACTGGCAGCTGATAGCTTCTTTTTAAAGGATGAGGGATGAAATAGTATTTTGCTTCATCCGTGTTTATCTGTGTTCATCTGTGGTTAAAGTCTTAAATGGTTGAATATGCCTGATATAATTCACATCGACATGGATTGCTTTTTTGCGGCAGTAGAGATTAAAGATAATCCCGATCTTGCCGGGAAACCTGTTATTGTCGGTGCTCTTCCCGGTTCAAGGGGTGTGGTAACTGCATGCTCCTATGAAGCGCGTGAATACGGGGTTCACTCTGCCATGCCCATAAGCCGGGCGGTAAAACGTTGTCCGCACGGGATTTTTCTCAAGCCGAACGGGCACAGATATATGGAGGAATCCAAGGTAATAATGGCAGTTTTCCGCGATTTCACTCCAATGGTAGAGCCATTGAGTCTCGATGAGGCGTTCCTCGATATATCCGGTTCGCACCGTATATTCGGCACAAGCGTTGAGATAGGCCGGGCAATAAAAAGCCGAATTAAGAAAGAAACAGGGCTTATCGCTTCAGTCGGAATCGCCCCGACAAAGTTTGTCGCTAAAATTGCCTCTGATATCGGAAAGCCCGATGGTTTCGTAACCGTCGATGAGGATGATGTGCTTGATTTTCTCAGGCCTCTCGATGCCCGTAAAATATGGGGTGTCGGAAAGTCCACCTGGAAAAAGCTTGAAAAGCTCAACCTCAAGACTATCGGCGATATTGCGGATTTTCCTGTTGAAACGCTCGAAGGAATATTCGGCAAAACCGGCCGTCACCTCCATAACCTGTCAACCGGCACAGACGCACGGTCTGTCAATCCGTCAACAGAGAGGAAACAGGTAAGCAACGAACACACTTTCGGAGACGACACCGATGATATGGAAGAAGTCGAGAGGGCGCTTCTTGCTCTTTCGGATAAAGTTGCAGGAAGGCTTCTAAAAAAGGGGTTTATGGGAAGAACAGTAACTTTGAAACTCCGTGACGAGACATTCAAAACCATTACCCGCTCACATACATTTGAACGACAGATATTTTCCGGAGAGGACATTTACAGTAAAGCCCGTGAAATGTTGCGCGCCGAGGATATGGGCGGCAGGAAAGTCCGGCTTATAGG
>SDBV01014050.1_pt1 | contig 10123 bp, 4 predicted proteins | sample 2277081 | NCBI WGS metagenome assembly SDBV01 (sample SAMN10402039, study PRJNA504765) | marine sediment metagenome | isolation source: marine sediment core GS10_PC15, 223 cmbsf | place: Arctic Ocean: Southern Knipovich Ridge | collected 2010 | reverse complement strand
TGTTGGGATGTAGATTTAGCAAAATGCTGTGGCAATGATGGACCAACAGAAACATGGAACCTAACATATTATACAAGTGAGTTTTTAGAAGACATACTTATTAAAGGAACATGTATATCTGGAGAATGGAAAAGCAGAGAAGATGTTCAACTTACCTATTATGATATATGGTCAGAAGAAGAGTAAATAAATGATTAGTTTATTTATAAAAAACGAAACATTTTTATATCATATAATATAAAATTATAACATATGATACAAAAATGTAACACATATAGGGTATTAAAAGTATTTTTAGATGACCCTTTTAAAGGATTTAGATTAAGGGAAATCTCAAGAATACTAAAATTAGGATTACCTTCAGTTTCAAATTATGTTAAATATTTAGAAAAATTAAAATTAATTATTTCAAAAGAAAAGTATGGAATCAAACTATGGTTTGGCAATAGAGACTCAAAATTATTTAAAATATACAAAAAATTTGATACTATTAAATCAATAGAAGAGAGCGGTTTAGTTAAATATTTAGATGAAGAATTAAACTTCCCGACCATTATCTTATATGGTTCACATACACTAGGTGAAGACAGAAAAGAATCAGATATTGATTTGTTTATAATAACTTCAAACAAAAAAAAAATAGAAATTAATCAATTTGAAAAAATACTTAAAAAAAAACTGCATTTATTTATTCACACAGAAAAAGAAATAAAACAAATGAAAATAAATAATAAAGAATTAATCAACAACGTTTTGAATGGGGTTGTCTTATCAGGATATCTGAAGGTGTTATAATGAATGATTGGGAAAAATCAATAGAAGATGGAAAAGTTTTAAAGATATCTCCTAACCAAGAGAGAGCAAAATCATTAATAACATCATCTTTAAAATTATTAAAAATTATTGAAAAACTAAAATTAAATAAAGAAAATGGCTTTTTTATCCTAACAAATTATTATGATATTGTATTAGAATCATTACATGCTTTGCTATACAAAAAAGGATATCAGGCTTTAGATCATTTAAGCATTGGATATTACATAAAAGATGTATTAAATAATCAAGAATTTTTTAATATATTTGATAAGTATAGAAAAACGCGAAATAAAATTTTATATTACGGAAGAAACATAGATTTTGAAACAGCCAAGCAGGGAATAAAAGACCTAAAAAGATTGTATCAATTTGTTAAAAATTTGTTATAATAAAAACAAAATTTTAAATACCTAGATTCATAACAATCTAGTAATAAAACAAAAAAAGAGGTGATTAAAATCAGAATAGAAAAAACAATTAAAATATTTTTAGTTCTAAGTTTGTTATTAATTTTTTGCGCAGCTTTAACATTAGCAGTGGGTGAATTCATAATCGACAGCTCAACTGGAAACATAGGAATCGGGACCACAGACACAGGAGTTATTAATACAGGGGATGCGTATAAATGGGGGCTGAATACTACAGATAAGGTATTTGTTATTAGCAGTCTTACTGGTGCAGTATTAAACCTCGAAAATAGGTTTCCTACTGTTAATACAGTTAATATAGGCAAAAAATTGGGAGCAGTTGTTTTTAGTAACACAGCAGGTCAGGGCGACGCCCATAGACAGTTAACTGGAATAGTGAGTAGAATAACAGGGATATCAGGTTCCACAACATACCTTGCAGACCTGGGATTTTTCACAAAAGGTGGCTCAGTGGCAGGAGAGAGTATGACAATTACTTCAGGCGGAAACATAGTAATTGGGACTACTACAATTTCTCCTACAAGCACAATCACTGCTGATACAGGTGATTTGACTTTGAAAAGTACTACTGGTGATGTTATTATTATAATAGGTTAATAATGTATATGATTATGTAATAGAACAAATTGGATAAATATTAAAGAGGAATGTATTGATATTTTTTAGGAGATGAAAAGGGTGAAAAAGAGCAGAGCCAAAAAGAGTTTTAGAAACTTAAAAAAAATCAGGACAATAAATCTCACAATATTCTTTTCAATTCTCTCAATTATTGTATTTGCGCCCTATATTAATGCAGCATATACATGCTATTACGGTGCAGCCTGTAATTATGGTGGTGATTGCGATAATCCAACATACGGCCAAAGCGGCACTTGCACAGATTGCTCCTATTGGAACATAGGTGGATTGGGTGACAGCACAGGAAATCCTGCAGGTGGAGCCACACTATGTTGTGGAGATGATGCTGGTGAATATCCCACTAGTGATGATGAGTATTTAACAGGTTCTATTCCTTGGGAAGGTGATAATTGGGCTTGTTGTAATGCTAATGATTGTTTGTTAAATAAAGATCCTGGTTATGGTGAATGTACCCCTTCTACAACCAGCAGTGCAAATTATGGGAGCACAACTTATTACGTTTTGGCATCTTCAATACTTTATTCTAATTATGATAATAAGGCTTTTTGTTATGGTGCTGGAGGAGATGATGGTGGGGCTGGTTGGCTTGACTGTGATTTAAGTGGTTGGTATAATAATTGGTGTAGGGGTCAGTGTGGCCCACCCTATCCAGCTTGTGGTAGTTCGTGTGGTACTAAGGGTGGAGCAACTGTTGTGGTTGGTGAATATGATACCACACCAGGTGATACAGAATGTTGTGGAGATGATTATGGAGAATACTACAGATCCTTCTCCCAGAATGCTGCTAATGGGTGTAATGATATAACAGATGAAAATTGTGTTGGAAAAGATGATACTATAGTTGATCGTGCCTGTTGTTTAGCTGAAGAGGGTAAGGGATGTTCTTTTAATAATCTGTGTTATTATGGATGGCTAGGCAATGCCCAAATGGCAGATGTAGATGGAGATGGAGTAGAAGGAGAGTACTGTCGCGATGCGGAATGGTATGACTGTGATAAGGATTCGACTAGCTGTACACATGTTTATTATTGTGGTGATGAGGGTACCAAGTCGTATTACTGGGTAGCAGGAGGCGAAACTGTAACACCACAATTTGGAGAGTATGATACAGGAACATCAACAGAATGTTGTGGAGATGATGCTGGTGAATATTATAAAGCCGGCAGTGCTACACTAAATGAGCCAAGATGTTGCAATAATCCGACTGACTGTGTTGATTCTAACAATGTTTGTAGATTAAATACATTTAATTCTGGAGGATGGTTATGTGATGCTGGTACTTGGATACGTTGTACTTCGGCAGAAACATGTGATGAATACGGCGGCAAATACTGCCAAGGTCTCTTTGGATGGATGTCAGGTTCAAGTGATGGTGAACGTGAATTGTCTTGTTCAGAATGTAGAGTATGTGGCGGAACATCAGCACTGAATGAAGGAGATTTAAGTTGTAATGCAATCGCGGCTGATGGAGATGTACACGTCTGTGGCGGAGCATACACCTGTTCAGGCCTTCAAACAAGACTAAGAAATGTATGTGTCTCAGGAGCATGCGCAGCAAGGGATGCATCAGCAACAGACTGCAGCGGAAACTGTAACAGCGCATGCAGTGCAGGAGTTTGTCAAGATACAACAGCCGGACAAGATCCATATGGAATATGTAGTGCAGGATACAGTTGTACTGGCCAACAAATAACTAATGGGGCTGAATGTGGGTCAGGTACAGGATGCGGACATTTAGAAACAACATGTGCTGGAACAACATGTAATTATTGTAACAATGCAGCAACATGTGCGACGCCAGGTTCAGGAACAATATGTAATACTGCTTATGCTTGTACAACAACTCTTAATAATAATGGATACAATCTTGGTGGAACACCTTATGCTACTCAAGGATATTGTGATGGTGGTGGAACTTGTGATTGGGCAGGCGCATCAAATGTAGATGTAAATAGCGATACTTGTTTATGTTATGATGGTACTTCTAGATATAATATTGGAGGAGAAGCAGGAGGAGGAGCTTGTTGTGGAGATGATGCTAGCGAATATGTAGCTCTGGAAAACACCTACAGTGCTTCAATTGCTTTTGATAATAATGAGAATGCTTGTTGTAATCTAGCTGACGATTGCGTTGCAGGAAGTACTTGTTATACTCCTGATAATAACCCAATTGATGGAACTACTTCCTTAGAGACAAATCTAAATGTTAGAAGTAGTGATACAATGTCATATTGTTATGATAATGGAGCAACTGGAGCATGGCTTGAATGTGACCAAAGTGATTATATGGATTACTGGTGTGGAGAAGTTTGTGGTCCTGAAAAAGGAAATGTAAATCCAAGAGGAAGCGTTGCATATCCTGGTTGGAACTCTGTTTATAGTGGAGAAGCAGTAGTTGGAGAATACCCAGACACAACCACCTTAGGTTGTTGTGGAGATGATGAAACAGGTATATTAAATGGAAGATTTGAAGTAGGAAGCAGCAGCGATGCCTATGATTGGAGTGAAGATACTAATTGTGGAGATAATATCTGTTTTTATAGAATAAATACTGGAGAGAATATTGATGGTTACAGTTGGTATGCAAAAGGGGTAAGTGGTACTGGTTGGGATCAAGTTGTTGTTCAAAAAACACCAGCTCTTGATATAGCAAGCACAAGTTTCACTTTTGAATTTGACTATAATTGTGTAACAGCAACCGCTAGCAATGGTCTTGGTTGGCATATGAGATTTAGACCAACTTCAAGCTCAAATGATGCTAGAGATACGACAGGAATAGCATATCTTGATGATGGCACTACTGCTGCTAAAAATATGGATAACTTTTTATGTTCTGTTGGAGAAAAAGGACATTTCATAGGGGTATTTAATACAGCATCATCAGGAGCCACTAATCATTATTTAAGAATATGGCATTATTCAACTGCTAGTCAAAATACAGAAATAGTTTTTGACAATTTTGAAGTATATCTAACAAGTACTGGAACAGAATATAATGTTAAAGAAAGAGGAGGAGATGATGTTCCATCAGGTTTTAATGACGGAATAAGCACATGTTGTAATCAAGGAACAAGTTGTAGTAAAGATGGAACTACTTGTTACGCAACCTCATCTACCACTGGAACAATACCAACAAAAGCCTATTGTAATGGGGGGCAATGGATTGGTGGAGATGCTAGTAGTACTGCTTGTACTGCCATTGGCACAACTTGGATAGCTGGAGGAGCGAACAAATGCTGTGGTGATGATGGAGCAAGCGATGATTTCAGTGCAGGAGCCAATCAAATAGGATGCTGCTGCGACGGTTCCCAGATAGGTGAGAACGACAACTGTCAGTCTTATGGACAATGGTGTATTGATGGAAGTTACTGTAGCAGCGGTATAGGAGTGGACCCTGCTCTGACAGCAGGAGGCACGACTTATACAATTACACCAGGAGGAGATGACGAAGCCTGCTCTTGCACTAGCACAGGATATAAATGCGACAATGACGCAGACAGCATCACCGAAGGAATATGTGCAAGCAGTACATGCGATACTGATTTGGTGGCTATGAATGGAGGAACGTATTATTCTACATGTACTGATGGATATGAATGTGATTCAGATGTAACACCTTCAGCTGAAACTCCACGTTATTTGAGAACAGGTTATTGTTTAACAGGATCATGTATTCCAGACGGAACTGTTGTAGAAGGTAATGCTTGCAATCATAATGCACAATGTAGCGATGCTACATATGCAAGAAGTTGCTTCTCAGGATATAATGCTAATTGTGCAGGTAATTCTGGATCTTCAAGCGGTACTTGTAGACGTAATCCTGGCTTGGCTTGTACTACTGGAAACCAATGTGGTAGTGGTGTTTGTACTGCAGGTACTTGCAATGATGATGTTGATGATAACACTTATTGCGATACAGGAATGACTTGTTCATCATCTCCAATATACTGTTCATATGATGCTACTGTTTATTCAACTAATGTATATATTATGGGCAGTCACAACAACTACGGTTGTGGTCCTATTCCAGGACCAACTTGTGCTGATGATGGAGTACGTGCTGCTTGTTCAGGTGGTAACACTAATGATGCAGATTGTCCGGAGAATTGTGCTCCAACAGGAACTACTTATTGTGTTAATGCACCTCTTTTTGATCTTTGGGGATATTGTGTAGATACAACTCAATCAGATAATGCATGTGGTGGTTGTGCTAATGATTGCGAAGCTCTAGCTAATGTTCAAGGTACAAGTCCTACTTGTACAAGCAGTTTATGTAATTATGTAGATTGTGCAGATGGTTATGCAGATACTAATGGGGATACTGGTTGTAGTTATGGAAGCTGTAATGGTTGTGAAGATTTATGTGAAGATAATGATGTTTATGTTGATGACAACACCTTTTCGGATTATGATACAAGTACAGGATTATCTTGTGATGCTGCTTCTAATGTCGATTGCCTTACTAATGGTTGTTTAGATTTAGAAATTAGTGCTCCAACAACAATTACTACTGGAAACTGTATCGCAAATGCAGGCACAGATACACTTAGTGGAGAAACAAAAATTTGTTGTAGTGGAGATTGGATAAGAGCAAGTTGTACTGGAAATAGCTGCTCTGATGGAGGAGTTTATAGTGATTGTTGTGATAACAGCGCTTGTACTGTTAACCAATATTGTAATAGTTACCAATGTACAACTATAGATGCGCCAACAATAACAGTCATATCACAAACAGACCAACCCTTGAACTCAGAACTTGGTAAAATAATAATTACTATGGCTGGTTCTCTACCTGGTGGTTATGAATACAATTTAGAAGAAGTATCTCCTTCAGCAATACCACAATTATATTATGGAACAAGCACAACTTACACTCATTCTTCCTTGAATGATAACACACGTTATTGTTACAGAGCCAGAATACAAGATGCTTCTACTCCAACTAAATATTCATCCTGGTCCTCTACAGTTTGTAATATCACAAAGGACAGGACAGGACCAACGTCTGCTACACTAACTTTAACACCACAAAACAGCTTAAACAGAATTGATACTAACTTTACAGAAGGAGATACAGGATTAGTTCTATACTTACCTTTCGAGGAAGGCACTGGAACAACAACACAGGATTGGAGTGTTGAAGATAATGATGGAACATTAGCTTCTGGGACAACCTGGATTACAGGAAGATTTGGAAAAGGTATTAATTGTTCAGCATCCAGCGCGCCATTATCAGTAAGTGGAGTTTCACTTGGTACTGGTTGGACTGCAACTTTATGGTCCTATTTTCCGTTAGAAACTTCTGGCAGTACTTGGAAAACATTATTCAGGAGCTCTTCAAATGACCATCACGTAATAGTTCAGAATGATGGATTATTAGGAATGTATGATAATGATGGAGGAGGATTTCGTTCTTGTGGTTTCGATGTTGATACTCTTTCTACTGGATGGCACCACCTAGCAGCCATAGGGAGTGGAACAACAACTGATTTCTACATTGATGGAGAATACACTTGCCAATCGAGTGATGTAAGTTTTAATGCTATTGACAATATTTGTAGTTGGTCGTCAACTCAACATTGGGGAACTTTCGATGAACTCAGAATCTACAACACAGTCCTAACACAATCACAAATCATCGATGTTATGCAATCTGGTTTGATAAGAAAAGGATTGTATAGAAGTGCAACTTCAGGTGGGACTTATGAACCTGTTGATGGATTATTGGATGATTTTAGTTCTTTAAATGGTTCTATTTGGGTTGATCAGGCAGCAACACCAACAGTTAGTGGTGGTGAATTAATTCTTAATGCTGCTGACGAAGCAGTTCATACAAGTAATCTCTACAACAATGTTGTTGTTGAAATAAAACTTAAAAGTGCTACTACTGGTGACTCTGCAAGATTTGGTCTTGCAGATTCAAATTACTTAGGATATCCTCCTACTGATGATCCAACTAATGCAGATGCAGTTTTTTATCATCATTGGAACAATGGTTATATTTATACCGATGTTAAAAAAGCAGGCGCTGGTAACAATCAACAAGTTCAAGATATCACTTATGATACTAATTATCATATTTATAAAATTATTTACATAGGTGGAAAATCAGTTAAGTTTTTCGAAGATGATATTTTATTAGAAGAACACACTGCTAACGTTCCAGATGTAAATCTTGGTATTTGGTTATCGTCAGATAGTACCATTACTACAACTATCGATTGGGTCAAAGTAACCCCTCTTATTTCAGAAAATACTTATCAAGATACAGGCGCTACAGATGTTACTGCGCCAGGTCAGGCATCTGGTCTTAGCTCATCAAGTCACACCACAAGCACATGGAGCAATGACAGTACAATACAAATTGACTGGACAACAGACGCAACAGATACTGGAGATGATTACTTCTATTATTTGACTGCGGTTGATGATGAAGGGAATAATGCCTCATCCTCAACTTCCTCTGCAACAGTCACCACAGGTCTTGATGGCTATAATACTTCATTTACTGTAGGTGAGACTGATATAAGTTCTGCTACAAAAGATGTGGAAGATGCAATAAAAACCAAGACTAGTTCAACTCTAGCCGATGGAAATAATTGGTATTTTAATATTAAATCTGTTGACAACGGGGGTAATTGGGATGCTAACGCAGATACTCTTCATTACGGTCCCTTCTATATTGACACTGCAGATCCTACAACATCCATAACCTCTCCTGCCAGTGGTAGTATGCAAAATACGGATTTTAATGTTTCAATCTCTGATTCTGATAGTCTATCAGATATTAATACTAATGCTTGCACATATAGAATTTTGGATAATGGCGTTCAAAGTCTTGGTTGGACATCAAGAACGTGCAATGCAGATATAACAGTAGATATTAGTCAATATTGTACAACTCAAGGAAGTAATAAATGCACAGTTGAAGCAAAATCAACAGATAATGCTGGAAACTTAGCAACAACAGCTAGCAGGAGTTTTGGTATTATAACTTGTCCTTCTTTAACTGGTAATTCTTTTATTATTAAATCTTCATCTAGTGGTTTTAATTGTTTTACTTTTGACCAGAATGGTTATGGTAAATTAAGAGGTACTTTGACTGAGTCTTGTTCTTCAACTCCTCCAAGCTCTTCGTATATTATTAAGGATTCTTCTGGCACTGTTAATTTATGGGTAAGCCCTGCTTGTAATATGTGTATTAGAGGAAATGTATTTTTTGATCAAATTATTAATACTTCTGGAACTGGTAATTTTTATATTACTAATTCCACTGGAAATTATTTATTAAAAGTTGACAGTGCTAATGGAAACTTATATGTTAAAAATTATATAGGAGTTGGTTGTACAACGTGATTGAAATAATTTTAGGAATTTTAGGTTTTATATTTTTATATTTTGTTTCTGGTTTTTCTTTTATTAATCTTATTTTCCCAAAGAAAAATATTTTAGATAAAATTATCCTCAGTATAGGTTTCAGCATTTTATTAAATGTGATTTTTGGTTATTTTCTCGCTAGTTTAAACTCCTTAAAATTTGATTTATTGTTAATTATGAACTTGTTTTTTTCTATTATTATGTTTTTATTAATAAAATTAAAAAACATAAAACTAGATTTCAAACTTAATAAGAAAGAACTAAAAACACTGGGAATATTAATTTTAATTTCTGTCTTTATCTTCTTTTTAATATTTAAGGTTCACTTTGCTTACACTGGCCTTTATCAAGATCCCTACACTGCCGAATCGTATAAACAAGCAGAAAATATGAAAATTGATCTTCCGATTCATGGTGATGAATGGACCCATCTTGCTCAGTCAATTTATATCATTGATTCTCGAGGGATTGGTTTCACCAATCCTTATATTAAGGGTTTTCCTTCTCGTCTAGACTTGGAGTCTGGCTTCCATTTGTTCACAGCAGAACATTTCATCCTACTAAAGTCAGACCCTGTTCTTTCTTATAAATTTCTTCCTGCGTTATTTGCAATAATCACTGCATTATTCATTTTCTTGTTCATGAGAAAGATTACTAATGAGAATATCGCTTTCTTATCAATGCTTTTTTTCGCAACCTTAAAGAGCAACATCAATCTGTTAGGAACGTGGTTCTTCACACCTTTAACAATGAGTTTTTTCATATTATTCTTATATTTTTATTTCTTTGTTGATAAAAAGAAAAATCTAACTAAAAATATATTATTAATTACAATAGTTCTACTGTCTGCTTTTATTTATCCA
>SDBV01014049.1_pt1 | contig 10124 bp, 8 predicted proteins | sample 2277081 | NCBI WGS metagenome assembly SDBV01 (sample SAMN10402039, study PRJNA504765) | marine sediment metagenome | isolation source: marine sediment core GS10_PC15, 223 cmbsf | place: Arctic Ocean: Southern Knipovich Ridge | collected 2010 | reverse complement strand
AAAACACTCTACTGGAAAATTGGACGATGAGGAATATAAATTTCGTTCAAAAAAATTACAAAGCGATTTAAAGAAAACAAAGAAAAAAATAAATATGATAAATAAAATTCTTAAAAAATAGCTACCAATTTATTTATGGTTATTTTGTAACTATAACTTTTGATTTTGTCTTAATTTCATGACTAGATTTTAGGTGTTGAGAATATTAAATCTGTCAAAGAGTAATTTTATTTAAAATTCCTGCTCCAATAGACCTTGTGTACTCTGGAATAAATGAATTAGATGGAAAGAAATAGAATACTTTCCCTAATAAGTTTTAAACTTATTTAGGAGTAAATAAATATATTTATTAATTTGTTTTTTTTCTCATAATTCAAATAGATTAATTTAGAGGGTTATAAGTAATCTCTATTAATAGAAAATAGTATAAGGATGAAAATTAATTGGATAAAAAAGATAAATTTCAAATTATAGTAGCTATAATTACTATTGTCTTATCTCCTTTTTTTAGTTGGCTTTTTAGTTATTTATCTAATACAATAAATCCTATTATCATTTTATATGCTGTTTTATCAACTATATTTTCTGTTTTCTCTTTATATATTTTTACAAAATTTTTTTCCGTTCTTGGTAATAAAATTATTGATAAATATAATGATTTTGTCTATTGGAAGGTATGGATAGTTTAATTGAATTTTTTGAAGAGGAGTTAAAAAATCGAGAAATTGATGTAATTAGAAGTGAAGATTTAGCTAAATTCATAGATAAACAGAATAAAATATCGAAAAAATCAGAAGAAATTATATATTTTACAAATACAATAAAAACCTCAACTACAGATTGTATGAATAGAATGGTAGAAAAAAACATTTTATTTTACGTTCCTACTCTTAGAATTTTAATATTAAATGAAATATTGAAATGTAAAAAATGTGATGGAAATATAAAAATCTTAGATTTGGTTAATCAGATTGAAATGAAATGCGAAAAATGTAATCAACCATATTATATTGATAATAGTGGTTATGGAATTATGACTAAAAGTGAGTTATTTGGTACAGAATATAAAAGGATATATCGTCTTAAGAACCCAAATAAAACAAGATCTTTCTAATTTTCCCCTTTCTACTTCCACATTACTTACACTACATATTACTTTAATGCAAATTAAAGTTTGAAAGAACTCATATTAAAAATCCCTTTATCTTTTTATTTCTTTAAATAAAAATATTATATATTGAAGATATAAAATCGTAAATATTAGAAGACCAATTAAATAAAGACAAAGAAAATGATCTATGCTTTAAATGATCAAAATGAAAGGATCAATGCTTCTAAAGCGGAAAAAGGAAAAAATTATTATTGTCCTAATTTAGATTGTGATAATAGAGGATTAATACTTAAGAAAGGACAAATAAGAATTTCTCATTTTGCTCACAAATCTCAAAAGGATTGTTCTTCGGAACCTGAAAGTGAATCCCATATTTTGTGTAAGATTTTTTTCCAATCTTTATTAGATCTTGACAAACAATTTGTTGAATACTACGGAATAAAAGGAGTTCGACCAGATGTCTTATCTGACCAATTTGCCCTTGAAATACAATGTTCCCCCATTACCATAAAGGAAGTAATGAGGAGAAATAAAATATACGAAAAAAATGGTTTAATAGCCATATGGATATTTCTCGAAGATGAATTCATATCTATAAAAAAAATTAAAGAACCAAAGGCCTATTATCGTATTAAAAAACCAGTCTTACGTGCCTCATTTGAGGATATTGGAAGAAAAAATTCAAGATTTTTTAGTTTCAAATGTGAAAATGAAGATATTCACGTTAACTTCAATGATTATCTTGGATATCTTGGGTTTTTTGATGAATTCACAAAGGAAAATGAAATAACTATCAATACTAAGCAGGATTTTGATAGTATTCTAGAAGAAATTCTAATCCTAATTAAGAATAAAAAAGAAATACATGATCTCAAGAAAAAATTAAATTCCTTACCTAAACAAATTCAAGCTAATTTATATGACAGCTCAAATCTTGATTTTCCTCATATGTCAGGAATAGATTTTTTGGGTGTTGTTAATAATTTTACTATTGGGATGTTCCTAGACCAAATTTATCGTCTTAAGAATTGTCCTATGGAGGAATTTAAAAAATACATTGAAAAATTGATAATTGAAGCATACGCCAAGATACAAAACATTAAAGAATGGAGAGATCGTAATACTTTTGAGAAAAATGGAAAAAAATATATTCCTTTATGTAGAAATAATAAAATTTATCATGAAACCCCAAAAGCATAATTAGTCTGGTCTGATCAATGGATTCCTAAATCATGTTCGTATAAAGACGATAAGTATTTATATTGTGAAGAATGGATGTATAAAAGAATTAAATTTGATTCAAATTAAAGAACTTACAATTATCATAGAAGAATGGATTTTTTTTTTAGAATGGAAGCACAATGCATAATAGTGGTCGAAGTAAAAGTTTTCCCTTATAAAGCCACACATTAATGAGAAGAATTGAATCATAAACGCAAGATTTCTCAAATATGAATTTTAATAATATCTTCTCAAAAGATGAGCCTTTAACCTATTATGCAATTGTACTTAAGAGTAACAATAGTGAGTTAAAATAATAAAAAAGTCGACATTATTGAATTTTCAATTTGTAAAGATTTAAATAGGTTGGTAGCTACCGAAGTCTCTTTAGTATGATTGACTTGCAATATACCTTTTCTCTTGAGCAAAATGAGTTTTTTCTAACCTTTTTTACTTAATAAATTGCTTACTTTATCTCTCAATAAACTCATAGCTTCTTTAATAGACTCTTGTTTTTCAAAAAAATTCAAATCATATTTTTTTCCTTCTATAAGTTTAACAGGTTTCCAATATACTCTTTGTAAATAATCAATATGTTTTTCGCCATGAGATTCAATATATTCATTTGCTTCTTCCTGATCTAAACCAAATTCCATATCTAATGTAAAAATCTCACCTTTAATAGATTCGAAATAGTAAATATTTTCAAAAAAATATTTCATGTTAATATTCCCAAAATCTTCAGCATAAATAGAGCTATAACCATATGTCAAAATATATCTTAATCCTTCCCGAACCTTTTTACTCTCTAAAAATTCTTTTTTAATTCCAACAATAAAGTTACTATATTCCAAAAAATCTAGATATTTTATAAAGTATTCTGGTTCAAAATTTTTTTTTAAAAAATCAACTAATTCTTCGTATGTGTTACACTCTTTAACAATTAAACTATTTTTAATAACATATATAGTAGAACCTTCTCGTTTAATTAAGGTGTTTTCGTTTAGTTTATGTTCAATAACTAGGTGGCATGAAGATTGCTCTATACTATAATTTATAAAATTTTGGGGAGATTTAGCTTCTCTATTAATGTAATTTAATCCTCCTAATTTCTCCAACAAATCTTTTGTAATATTATTACCATATATATAGAATTTCTTTAAACTAGAAAGATAATTTAGTCTATTTATTTCATCTATCTGATTTTTTTCGAGATTTAAAATTTCAAGATATTTTAAATTCTTTAAATTAGAAATTTCTGAAATACTATTACATGAAATATTTAATTCAAGTAGTTTAATAAAATGATCTAAACCTTCTATTTTGGATATTTTATTATAAGAAAGATCGAGTCTCTGTAAATATTTCATTTTATCAATGGATGTAATTTTAGTTATTCGATTTTTACTTAGGTCTAAATACCTTAAATCGAAAAATTTATCTAATCCTTCTATTTTTTGAATTAGATTATTTTGAATATCGAGATTCATTATATTATTTAATTTTTCTAAATTTTGAATTCTTTCAATCCTATTATTACCTAAATTTAGATATCTTAGGTTTCTATTCAGATTGTCTATTTCATTAATATTATTAGAACTTAAATCTAACTCACGTAAATTTCGAAGATTTTCTAAACCTTCTATATCATTAATATTATTAGAACTTAAATCTAGCTCAAGTAAATTTTGAAGATTTTCTAAACTTTCTATTTTACTAATATTATTAGAACTTAAATCTAACTCAGCTAAATTTTGAAGATTTACTAAACCTTCTATTTGGGAAACATTATTGCATTTTAATCCCAAATGTTTTAACTTTTGAAGATTTTTAAATCCTCGAATTCTACTAATACTATTGTCATCTAATTCTAATACTTCCAGATTGACCAAAGTATCTAATCCTTTAATTTCAGAAATATTATTTGAACTCAACTTTAATGTCTCCAAATTCACAAGGTGCTCTAAACCACTAATAGTTCTGATATTGTTATTACCCAGATTTAATACTTTCAAATTTTTAAGATTTTCAAGCCCTTGGATTTCATTGATTTTATTATCATTTAATTCTAAAACTTCTAAATGAATTAAATTGTCTAAGTGTTGGATTTTTTTAATATTATTTGAACTAATTTTTAATATCTTTAAATTTTTGAAATAATCAAGAGCAGGTATGAAAGATAAGTTATTGAATGATAGATTTAATTCTTCGAGGTCTCTTTTGAGAGAATAATATTTGAAACGCTTTTTAGCAATATTTATTATATCATTATCATCCGAATATCCAAAGCCTATTAAATTCCAATAATATTTACTTTCGTAGCCATAAATATTTTTAGGTTTTTCAAAATATATTTTTTTTAGCATAAACTTTAGATCTATATTTCTAATAATGAATTGGACGTATTCAATAGATTTTATATCATAGTGTGAACTAAGAGTATCGAGTAATTGAATAAAATCATCTATTGAAATTGAATTAATTAATAATAAACCTCCTGTATTATCAATAGAGAAATATTTGTTCAAATAATCAAATTCACAAATTTCATTAAAAAATTGTTTAAAAGAAAAAGTATACTTTGGAATCACCTTCAGAAAGAGTGAAAGTCTATTTCCGTAATATTTTCTAAAAAAAGGGACATCTAAGCTTTTTGAAATTTCTTTTATTTTATAAGGTTTTGTGACTAAATATAAATCTGATAATATTTTAAAAAAAATCGTTTCCTTGATATGCCTTAAGAAGGAGTAAACGATAGTAAAATTATCTACTTCTATTTCAATAATTTCATCAGTTTTTCCCAAAAAGAGCTTGATATAGTCAATTTGAGAAAGAGTAGGATAACTATCAATTTTTTCTTTAATAAAAAGTCCGTAAGTAGGATCTAATCTGATGAATGCTTTAATACCCATATCTTAATTAAACACTTTAAATTCTCTTTTAGATATCTAAATCACATTTTTTCTCTATAATTTTTGTCTTACATTTATATAAAAGACCCAAAATTATAAATAATTTTATAATTTATTTATAACTTCCAAAAAAGAAGATTATAAACCCTTTTCAAGCGAATAAACGCCTTATTGATGAAATCTTAGGGAGAAGGGCTATATATACAGTTAATTTAATTTGGAGTTATGTCTATTTTTTCAACTCTCAGTTTAGGGAGTAATAAATTTGGATGAATTCATCCAAATAATTTTAGAAAAAAATGTGCAAACTACAATTAAAAAAAAAAAATAGCATCTAGGATCTTCATGTATTACAAAATCCGTGAAAATTATAATATTATGATCTTATATTCCTGATTTTTTCTATTATTTCTTTTTCAAATTTAAGGATTAGATCAGAAAATTTTAAATAATGTATAAATCAAGTAAAAATGTTATTAGAGATTTTAATCACTGAATAGAGGAAGATTTTAATGAACAAGGAATTAAGCATATGGATAGAAGATTTCGTAAATCAATATAGAGCCAACGTAGAAAAATTATCAAATGAAGAAGATTTAATTATAATAAATGACAAAGACCTGAGAGCACCTCTTCAAGTTGATGTATTATGGATAATAGATAAAAGAAAAAAAGATAAACAGTTTTTTTTTTTTTATCATAACAATAATGAATCTGATTTAAAAATCAATGTTTACGGTCCATATGATGTTTCTATTCCAGATAACTCAGAAATGATTTCCCAATTTATTAATCAGGAAAAATTCAAAGATCGTTATTATTATCCTAATAAATCTACTACTTATTCAGAGATTTTAGAATCAATGGTGATTAAAGCATTAAATAAAGCAATTGAAAATCCAAATAAGGGTTTTCAATCAGGCTCTATGTTTGGTACCAACACTAAAGATTACCTGAAAATAAAATTTGGTAGAATCCAAGATACAGATTTTAATATAATAGCAAAAAAATGGATTACAGAAATCCAAAGAGACCAAATTCTGCATAAAACTTTAAGCAAACAGGAGTTCAAATCGAAAGAAAAAGGAAAAATAGAAGGTATTGGGGGGTTTATTAATCCCTCCATATGGATTGGGGAAAAACCAGTACCAGAATTAAGTACAAAATACAAGTTAACTGTAGTTGACAAATATATTGATATTATAATTAATCAAAATTACAAAAATAGAAAAATTATAGTCAAATCAGATGGATTTATTTCTATATTTTTAAGAAAAGAAGACTCTATTCCAGAGGAGTTCCCAAGTTCAGGAAAAATATTCAACTTAATAAAATACCTGAATGAAATTTTCAGTATATTACTTTTATTCGATTTTAATGTTATTTCCGTCGAATCTGGTGATTTCTCATTAGTTTATTACTTTCCTGAGTCAGGATTTTTATCAGAATCTTATAAGAGTGATAGTTATGGAGAGTCGCAATTTAAAAAAAGATTTAAAAATTTTATAGATTATGAGTTTAAAAGAGATTATACTATTTTTCCATTAGAAAATTTTCAAAAGGTTCTTAGAATTGCGGAAATTGTTAACAATGATGATAAATTAGGAGTAATCCCTGTTATTTTACTACAAAGTTATTCTAATATAAAGCGTGGGGAATTTTCTCAATCTTTTTTACTAGGATGGACAATAATCGAATATTATATAAATAAATTATGGTTTAACCATATTATTGAGACGAATTCTTTAATCCAATTAAAAAATTACCTTAAAAAATGTTATTCTAAGTTTTCTTCAATTCAAAAGGATCTCCTCAGAGAAATTGACTCCTTTAACCAAGAAGAAGAAACGATAATGAATAATCTAAATAAAATAACTAAATTAAATATTGAAAAAGCAGAATCAATTGAAAAGATAAAAGAATATCTAAGTAAAAATCGAAATATTACGGCAAGGATCAAATTAGATATGGTATATTATGCGAAATTAATAAAAGAAGAAGAATATAAATTAATTAACAATTTTAGAGATAAAAGGAATAAGTTTATGCATGAAAACGCTTTAATAGATCCAAGCACAAGTACCAAATGTTATGGAATGTGTTTAATTTATGTGAAATCTTTAATTTCTGAAATTTAAAATCATAGGATATAGTTGAGATATAAATTATATATAAATGAAAAGTAATTGAAATAAGTTTTAAAAGTAGTCTAGTTATATTAAAATAGTTATTAAAAACTGAGAGGAGCTGATTTTGACTGAGCATCGTACTGTTCAAATACCTGATGAACTAATAGAAGAAATTAAAAGAGAAATAAACCTTGATAAGAAGCACGGGTATTGTTCTCATTCTGAATTCATAATAGATGCTTCAGGGCGTCGACTAGATGAACTACGGAAGTTGAGATCGGAAAAGAGGTGATCGCGAATTTTATTTAAGGATATTGAAGAATTATTTGATGGTAATCGTTTTATCGCTCCGGGATATGTGACAAGTGATTTAAATGGTAAGGATTTGAAATAAATAATTAAATTTTTTAATGAAAGAATTAATGCGTTCTACTTCACTCCTGGAGATGTACTAATAAAAGATATGCTACATAAAAATAACAATGATAACGGATTCATGTTAATCGCTATTTCTAGTATAATTATTGACATGCTAAGTCAATATAGTATGAAATTAACGACTTCAGAGGGTAGTAAATTTATTGAATTTCTAGAGGAAAGCATTAAAAAATTTTCAAAAACATTTAAAAAAAGTGGGATGATTAAATATTTCTATAAAAATCTTGGAGCAAATATTGAAGATCCTGCTACTTTCACATTCGCAAACTATTTCTATAGAGGATTCCGATGTGGTATAATGCATAATGCCATAATCATGCCATATGGGGGCTTTGATAGAACGGGGTGTCTCATCACCCAAGAGACTTGGAAAGATACACCAGGTAAAACTCGACTTGTTCTTGGAATAGATCCAATAAAGTTATTCAACAAGGTCAGGAAAATCTTTGATAAATACATTGAGAATTTAAAAGACTCGAAAAATTCTAAATATAATACCCTGAGGGATAATTTTAGATGGAAATTTCATAGAAATTTTGGATTTGGCTAATTAAATCTGAATAATACAAATAAAAAAAATAAAAAACTCATTAAAATATTTCAGAATGGAAAAGAAAAAACAATTAATTATTACTCTAGGATTACTAGAGAAAGAGAATATTAATTCTCTACAAGATTTTGAAGAATATTTAGCCAATAATGATATTAATGATCCTACGACAAGAAAAGAATACATTGAAGAATATAAAAAATATTTAAAGAGTTTCGAGAAGTTAAAGGAAATTAAATCTCATTTCCAATCCATTTTCTCAAGTTTAAATCTCGATCGCATTGTTCGTCCCATTCTAACATCATTTTCATTACCAAAGCCATTTTTAGCTCTTAAAGAAATATTTAAATCGTTTAATTGGATATCAGATAGTCTAGCACCAATAGTTACTTGGATAGAGGATACAGGATGGTTTAAAGAAGTAGGCGAAAAGTTTAATGATATTAGAGATCAATACATTGTTTTATTAATAAAAACTTTTACAATTTTTAAACAAAACCTTGTATCTTTTCAGAAAGATCATCAAAAGATTGTCATAATTTTAGGGCAGTACTATTTTTTTCTAAGCTCAATTTTTGAAAATTTTTCTAAGAAATACCTTGAAATTGTGAAGAACCAGCACTTTTCTGTTAAAGAAAAAGTGTATAGAAATGACTTAAGAAAACAGATGAAGGAATTTTGTCCACTAGTAAAGATTCACTTCTATAAATTTTACCATTTCTTATATAATATCGTGGATTTAATAAAGCACGAGGATCCTAAATTTTATAAAAGATATAATGGTTTCACGCTAATGGATATCTTAAAGGAAGCAAACGAAATGTATTTATCTCTCAAGCTATACATTAAAAAAGCACTTTCATATTCATATCTCTTTCCCATTAAGCTACGTTATTATAAAAAATAACTGGTGAATTGTCAAAAGGTAATTTAAAAAGTTCTTTTTATTTGATTATCGTCTAGTCGATCAAAATCTACATTAACGAATCCTGAATTTGAGATTCCAATCTTAATAAAGTTGTATGTATTTGCCCCGTAGTGAGGTTTGGATAATTTATAGGCCGTACTGATATTATCAATCGCTATATGAAATAACCACTCAATCACGGCTTTGTCACCCCAATCAGGTCCTTTTTTTTTTCCCAATATTTCTTGATGTATTTCATATCTTGGAACATAAAAGCATGACGTTCAATCCGATGATCTGCTCCAAGTATTTTTTTCTTTCATTTTTGGTATATTCAGTCCTAAAAATTTGAGCTATTTAATTTTATACTGATGGTTATCACTTATAAATTTAAAGAATGTTCCTAAATTGAAATAAGATTCAAAATCTTGGCTTTAAAATAGAAAAACTAATTTTAACCTTAAAAATTCAGAGTTGAATGCTCACCAGATAACCCTTTATGAAAAATCCTCACATATCACCTTCGACGAGAGCATTATCTACAATTTCGCATATAGCAACTGCTGGAGCAATCGAATAACGGATAGTTTCGAGATAACCGAGTTTTAAAAAAGATTTCAAAATTCTTACTAATTTTGATTGAGCTAAAACTTTTGGATGAAATTTGAAGAGATTCATGATTTCCGAAGATTACGCCGTCTATTTAATTATGTCAGTGATAAAGCACGTTTCTACTATTTTAATACCGTCAATTTGAGAAATCTTCTCTTCAATTAGCGGATTAAAATGTTCAATTGAGGGAATTTCTACTTTCATAAATAACCCGCAATCTCCAGAAAGTCTCCAAATATTTGTA
>SDBV01014048.1_pt1 | contig 10125 bp, 13 predicted proteins | sample 2277081 | NCBI WGS metagenome assembly SDBV01 (sample SAMN10402039, study PRJNA504765) | marine sediment metagenome | isolation source: marine sediment core GS10_PC15, 223 cmbsf | place: Arctic Ocean: Southern Knipovich Ridge | collected 2010 | reverse complement strand
AAACCTGAAGACAAGCCTGAGGATAAACCTGAAGGCAAGCCTGAGGACAAGCCTGCCGATAAACCCGAAGGGGAAAAGCCAGCTGATGCTGGTAAACCTGCAGATGCAGAAAACGTTGAAGCTAAATCTAAAGCTATTAACGAAAAATTACAGGCCATGGATACAGCTCTAGCCGAAGTAAAGTCATTGGTTAATAAAAAGAAAGTTGATGACCTTACAGAAGTGAAAGCACAGCTTAAGTCTATTATAGACAAGCAAGCAGAGTTTGACAAGGTTCTTTCTGATCCACAGTTTAAGGGCAGAATGGAACAAATGGACGAACTTTTAGAAACAAAAAGTCAAGAAATGGGAAAGAAAACAGGACCACTTGACGCAATAAGGTAAGGAGGAATTAAGAATGGCCAAAGATAATGATGTGGGTACTGGTAGTACAGCTGGCATTTATGCTGGAACAGTTTATGAGCACTCATTTGGAAATTATGCAAATCATACACAATATTTTGATCCACCTGCTCTAAAGAGTTGGAGTGGAGGAGATATGGATGTAAGTCTTGCAGTTGATTTAAGACCTGAGCTTAAGGATCTTATAAAAATAGGAATGGAAAGAATGCAAGTAAAAGCATTAACTACTGAAGCTGGTGGAGCAGGAACAGCAGGATTTGCACTTGTGCCTATTTTTCCTGATTCAAGAATCGTGGACAGAACAAGAAAGTACACGCCTTGGGTTGAGTTAATTGGTAGAGTAACAAATCAAGGGCTTTTTGCAGATTTTAATATAATCTCAGACAAAGCAGCTGCTATTACTGCATTTGAGGATGCTCCTTTAACGGATCAAACTGACACCGAAGATAGAGTAAGCAAGGCAATTAAGTTCTTGTACGCTATTGGAAGAGTCACAGGTCCAATGCAGGCAGGAATGCCAAGCTACATAATTGAAGGCTTGAATCCAGTAGGAGACGGAATTAGGAACACCACATTTGGTAGTCCAACAGCTCCTAATGCAAAACAATACGAAGTTTTGAAGAAATCAAGGTCTTTAAGAGAACTTGAAGAAAACCTAATCTGGAATGGAAATACTTCAACTGACGCAACTCAATATAATGGAATTGTTGCAGACCAAAGTACAACCAATCAAAACGACAAAACAGCTACGGCTTTTGGTTTTGATGACATTGAAAACACTGTTGTTTTAGCATACGATGATAGCGGAAGACCAAATATGGCTGCTGCAGATTCATCTACAACCAAAGACATCAGAAAAACAATGATTGACCAGTTTAGGTATCGTCCAGGCGATTTGCCAGGAGTAGCAGGATTTGGAGTTCCAGCACCAATTGTTCTTGAAACAATGGTTGGACCAACACCTCTTGTACCGTCACAGTTTTTGACAACAACTTCAGGAGCAAAACAGCTATGGTTCCTTGACATGGAATTTATTGAAATGCGCGTATTGCAGGACATGACATTCCAAGACATGGCAATTAATAACGATAGCAATAAGTTCATGCTAAAAATCTATGAAACTATTTTACTGAGAGCACCTCAGTTTAATGCATTTGTAGACAACATAGCATAAATGATAATTAGGCCGTCAGGAGCCTTGGACTTTTTGTCCTAAATCCTGACAATAACATTTGGAGGAATTAATATGGCAGATGCTTTAACAGGAACAGTAACAGAAATTAGTCCAGCTTTGGGCTTAAAGATGTTGTTAGTTACAACAGTAGCAACCGCAGATGATACAGACACAATTGCAATAGATCTTTCAGATCATGGCTGTACTACATTTGTAGGAATTATTGGTTGGCAGCACGGTACACTAGGAAGTGCTGTTACTCAAGAAGATCCAACAACAACTGTGTCCGGCACTACCTTGACAATTACTATAGGAGGTTCTACCGACGATAAGGTTAGAGCTTTTGTGGTTTTTGCTCTTGGAAGAGATGACGCAAACATAACAGCACCATAGATGTGTTGACGGAAAGCAGGTTATGCCTGCTTTCCAAATTCAAAAAACGGAGGAATTTTTATGAAAGACAAAATAAAAAAAACTGAAGGAATGGAGGTGTTATAATGGTTTCACCTGGATTAAGAAGTTTAGCAGGACAACCTGCAGCACCACCTTATGCTCACGGGCCTTATACTTGGGACCAACAAGTGACGTTCACAGGCGGAGTTGCTGGCGTAAATTCACCAGGAAGTGTTTTTTACGTTGATGGAACTAATGGAACAACCGGAGGCCCTGGTACTGGTTGGAGCAATGCTTTTAGTACAATTCAAGCAGCAGTCACTGCAGCAGGTGGCTTTGGAACAGTTTTTGTTGCAGCAAAAGCAATGGCAGCAGGAGCAACTGACCCAGCAAGTTATGAAGAGAACGTAATTATTCCAGCAACACATGAAGGACTGGCAATAATTGGTGTTTCTCGTGGTAGAACACAAGGTGGATTGCCACAGATGAAAGATGGTACAGGAACTACGACTGCGATTTTGATAATCAGGGCGCCTGGTTGCTTGATTATGAATATGGGTTTCAACGGTTCTGGAAACACAGGCGGAGGCATTTTGTTGGATGACGATGCTTCAACAAAGTCAGCGTTTGGTACAACGATTGCTGGATGCCACTTTAAGAATTGTAAAGGACACGCAACTAACGGAAAATTAGGCGGAGCAATAATGTGGAGTGCGGCAGGAGGAGCTTGGCAAGTTCTTATTTCAGGCAATAAATTCTACAAGTGTGTAGCAGATATTGTGCTGTTGGGAACAGGTAGTTCAAGACCTCAGGATGTTGTAATAGAAAACAATCTCTTTAGCGGACCTATTGGCAGTGTTGATGTAAATATATATCTTGCGGCAGGTAGCGGAATGGACGGTGTTTATATCAATAACAACATTTTCCCATGCGACCCAAACATAGGCTCAGGAACAACTACAGTAACCGCTGATTTGACAGGTTGTGTTGGAACATATTCCAACAACTATCATGGACATACTGGCTTGACATTAGGCGATGGCTCAGTAACAGGAGCAGTAATTCCTGCAACAGTGTTTATGATAAACAACTTCCAAGAAGATGCAATCATAGTGAGGACATCGTAATTGTAATTGGGCGTGAAAGCGTCCTTTTCCCTTTCTTTTTTGAGGGAAATTCCTTTACGGAAAAGTTGGTTAAAAATAAGGAGGTAACTAAATGCCAGCAAAGATTTCAACAATAAAGATTTATTCAGGCTTAGCAGATTCAAGTGGAGATGCTGTTGCTACAAGCGGAGTAGTTAAAGGAAAAATACTTGCAATTGTTTTAGATTATGATGCTTCTAGTAATTCAAATACTGATGTGGTAATAACTGCAAAGGTTGGTACTTTTGCACAAACAGTTTTGACAATTACTGATGCAAACACTGATGCAATTTTTTATCCACGAATTGGAGTAGAAGATACAACCGGAACAGCTTTGGTTTATTCAGCTAATAACGATGTTGTGCCTACAGAATTTCCTGTAGACGGAATAATTACAGTAACAGTTGATGATCAAACAGAAAATAAAGCAGTAACTGCTTACATAACAATGGAGGTTTTTTAATGAAATTTGAAAACAAAACAGAAGAAAAGATAAAGGTTCAAAAAGATGTCAAAGCAAAGTTTAATAGGTCTGAATGGCAGACTGTTAGACCAGGTGAAACAATAGAAGCAAACAACGCGGTTTTTTGTAAATATTATGTAAAAGCAGGTTTGACAGATATTTCAAAAGAAGTTGAAAAAGAAGTTCCAAAAGTTCCAGAAAAAACTAAGGACGAAAAGGTTAAGGAAAAACCTGAAGAAAAGCCTGAGGAACTTCCTAAGGTTGGAGATGAAGTAAAGCCAGGTGAACCAGGCTATGATGGTGAAAAAGAACCAAAAACTGAAGAAAAGCCTGAAGAACCAAAAAAAATAAGACCAAAAAGGAAAACAAAGAAGGAATGATATGCCTAAAGGAAAAGGATATCCAAGAAAACCAAAGAAGTGATTTAAATGGTAAGGTATGTGACACTTGCAGAAGCCAGAGCAGCTAGTGGAATAACTTCCACTGACTTAATTTCGGATGCTGACTTTACACAGATTATTGAAAGACAAGAGTTTAGTGTAGAACAGTATCTAAATGCTTCTTTTACACCTGCTACTGTTATTGAACAATATTCTGGAAATTCTTCTGAAAGAATCATTCTTAAAAGAAATCCTGTTTTAAAAATCAGGGCCTTAACAATAGACGAAACTGTTATTGATCCAGATGATTTAAGATATGATAAAGAATCAGGAATTGTTTCACTTACATCAGGTGCAGATACTAGATTGTTTAAGTGGAAATTTACCGAAGACAAGCTTGTAAGATTTAAATACGATCATGGTTGGCTTAAAGATTCACCAACTCAAACAACTACATCTAATGCAGAGGAAGCAGGAGATTCGGTTTTAATTGAAGTTGCTGCAACTACTGGATTTAGTGTAGATGATTTTGTTGAAATACAAGGCATGGACAGTAAACAAGAAACAGTAAAAATTACAAGCGTAGACTCAGGAGTAAGCATTACAGTTGACAATCTTGCAATAAATCACGAAGCAAGTAGTTTGGTTACACTTCAGATAGTTCCACCGCTTGTTGAAAGATATATGCTAGTAGCATCTGCTTTAGCAGGAGTTGCAAGAGTTGTTGGATCTACTTTTGACGAAATTACTAGGTATGAACTTGGAGACCTTTCAGTAAGCAAGGGAGAACCTTTTACACAATGGCGCGAAACAGCAACACAGCTTAGAAAAGAGTGGCTTGATATTAGACAAAGTTTAAGAATAAGACCAGCAGTCGGTTAAGGAGTTGATATTATGGAAGTAAATGAAGAAAATATCCTTAAAAATTTAGGAGGGGATTAATATTACAGCAGCATTTAACGTAACACTAGACACAGGCGGTACAGACAATACACCAGGTGCAAGTGCTACAATAACAAATCTTAGGTTTAATGTCGCAGATGACAATGACCAAGATACAGGAAACCCAGTTCCTATTCCAGGAGCCGGAACAAACTATAGTTTTTGGAAACAGATTTATTTAAAGGCTTCAACTGGTCCAGATACTCAAGTAGATAACGTGCAGATTTATTCAGACGGAACAACGTTTGATGCAAACGTTGCTTTGAACATAGGTGACGAGCTTCCTGTTCATAACAGTGGAGCAACTACTGGTTATGACGTAGCAGATGCAGCCGAAGTAATGACAAACCATACAGACATTACTGCAGTAACTAATATGAACACTTATACAAGTGGTTCGGCAAAGGCTGTTTCAATAAGTGAAGCAGGAAGCATAATTAATGCAATAAACGAAACAACTAACTATGTTGTTTTAGATATAGCGGTTGGAACAGGAGCAAGTCCTGGAACACTTTCTGCAGAAACAATTACCTGGCAGTATGATGAAATATAATTAAGGAGGCAATACAATGCTTTGGAGAGCCGTCTATTCAGACGGAACAGTCCTTGACCAATACAATGGTGAAGGAAAACCTAACGGTTACGAAAATATAGAACGAGAAAAGCTTTCACAGTTTCAGCTACTAAAAGAAGGAAAGGTTTTCTTTTCTTTAATTCTTGAACCAGGTCAGAGGCTTATTTTTAGACGCAGAGTTTTTCAAAACCTAAAAGAAACACATCACATTTTTTTAATTGGTTGGCAGAAAGATGGCCAACAAGCTATTTCTTACTTGTTTGAAGATGGAAGTGTAATCATGGCAGGAAAATGGAAAGACAAAATGTTCAAAGCTCCTAATTTGTTGGAGTGTGAAAAGTAATGGCAGTAGATACATGGGAAACTGGAACAACAGCAACGCATTGGACTACTGTTGGAAGCGTAGGTGGTACAATTTCTGTTGTTTCTGCAGCTGCAAAATCTGGAGGTTTTGGATGTAGATTTGTAACCGACGGAGATAATGATAGTCAAGGAATGACTTTAATAAATACTGACTTAAACGATGCTACTGCTACTGTTTGGACTTGGATAAGAGTAGGTGATGCTTCAGAGTGTTATATTTTTTATGAACTAAATTCTGCAGGAGGAGAAATTGCAAAGTTTGGTCTTATTCAAGGCGTATTCAAAATGGTATATGCGTCTACGGTTGACATGAGTGCTACGCCTTCAGATAATGTATGGTATAGAATTGAAATGGTTTATAATGGAACCACGGTTATTTTTAATCTCTATGATGATACAGGTTCTTTAATTGAAACAAGTGGAGCTGTAACACCTAGTAATACAGGCAATGCAATAAATGTTAGAATTCAAGCAGTTGATGTAACAGTTAATCCTTGTACTACTTCAATAGACAATACTGCTTATACTTCTACTCCTTCACTTTCAGTTGACACCAAAACGTTTACTACAGATGCTGTTTTGGCTGGGCCTGTTGTAACCAAAACCTTTACAGTTGATGCAGTTCTTGTAAATGTAAATACTAAAACATTAACTGCTGATTCTTTGCTTCAAAAACAAGGAAACACCAAAACTTTTACTGTGGATGTTTTTTTAAAAAATGAAGGAGCTACAAAAACTCTTACTGCAGATGCTGCCCTTTTTAAGGTAGGAACAAAAACATTTACTGCAGATGCTGTTTTGATAATAATACCGACCAAAACTTTTACTGTAGATACGTTGCTTCAAAACCAAGGTCTTACAAAAACTTTTACAACTGATATTATTTTGAAATCTGAAGGTTTAACAAAAACCTTAACAGCAGATGGTGTTTTGAAAGCAGTTGTTTTAAAATCATTTACTGCAGACGGATTTTTAAAAGCAACTTTAACCAAAACTGTTACGGTAGATGCTATTTTGACGGCTTCTGGTTTAACGAAAACTTTTACTGTAGATGTAACTTTAATTAATGAAACGCTTGGAGAATTGCAAACAGATTTTGCAACAGTCTTAGCAGATGATTTTTTTGATGCAGCAAAGCAATTAGATTTTGCAAAAATATTGGAGGATATTCCTATGAGTGAAGATGTTACCTGGACAAGAACAAGTCAAACTGAAGACGAATTTGGAAGAGCTTCTTCTTCTTCGGATACAATAACTGAAACCATTTCGGTTTTGATTCAGCCAATTACTGAAAAAGATAAAGACATATTAGCTGTCGGTGTTGCAATCACGGGCCATATGAAGGCTTATGTAAAGCATTCGTATGACTTAACTGGTGGAGGTTCTAGTACTCCAAAGGTAGGAGATAATTTTGTTAGAACTGATGGACAGCTTTATGAGGTTGAAACGGTAATTGGAAAGTATTCTGGAAGTAATATAGAGGTTTTTAGAAAACTTGTCTTGAGAGAAATTGACAACGGATGATAACATGGTTAAGATTGAATTTCAGATTGTTGAAAAATTCGATACTGCAAAAGTTTCTCAAGAATTGATTGGAAAGTTAAAACATGTCTTGCTTGAAACAATGACTGCAGTACAAGTTCATGCTAAAAGACTTGTTCCGGTTAAAACTGGTTTACTTAGGACAACGATTCACGTAAATCCAAAAAAGCCAGCTACTAAAATAACAACAGCTTCAGGAACGGATTATGGTGCTTTTGTTGAGTTTGGAACTTCAAGAATGAGATCCCAACCATATATGAGGCCCGCGAGAAATATTGCTTTAAAGTTAGATTTGCCAAGAATCTTAAAAAAGCACAAATTACGTTAAAGAAAAGATTTAAATACTAGTAAAACTGTTTATTAGTGCGCCGTTGCCAATTGGCGATTATAAGGAATAGGACAGCGATTTATTTCTGTCCTATTTTCCTTTGCTTGCGTGTTGCTGGGAAGACCTGGCGTGAAAATCCAAGAGGTATTATAATGGCTACGTTGTCAAATCCTGACGATATTGTTGCTGAATTTCTAAGAGCAAGACTTACAGATCCACGAAGTCGATATACTTCTGATTCTGATACATTTACTGCTACCTCTGGTCAGACCGTTTTTACTTTAACACCTACTAATGGAAGCGAATTGGTTAGGGCTATTACCTCAGTTACGGTTGCTTCGGTTACTCAAAAGAAATGGCAAGAATTTACTATCGACTTAAAGGCTCCGAATATTACACAACTAATCGGAGTAACTGAAAACGACGAAGTAATTGTTAGCTATTTTACTGCTGCTTCTGGAAGTGAATGGATTTATCCAGGAATGCCAATTGGAACAATGGCAGCAAGTGAGTTTCCAAGAATAAGTGTACAAGTTGTTGGAATAACAAGCGAAAGAGCAGGGCCTGTTAATGCTCAAATGATTGACACTGTTCATTTTCAAATAGATACTTGGACAAAAAAAAAATATACCACCACGATTTCAAGCGAGTTTTTTAGTGCACAAAAGCTTGCAGATCACTTGGGTACAAAAGTCAAAGAAGCATTTGCTGATAACGTAGATGACTTGTATCCCAAACTTTACGATTATGTCGGGCTTGATTTTAATCAAATGCCTTTTGAAGAAGATACACAGACTTTTCGATATAAACAGGAAATTACACTTAACGGAATTGATGTAGGACACTAGGAGGAATTAAAATGGTAGTTATTGAATTAATGCAGGGAAAGAAAGAACAGGTTTCTTTTTCTGATGCAGAAGGAACTTTTGGAACAGCCGCTACTTTAGTAGAAGCACTTGGAAGAAATGCACGGTTTGATCCAAATATAAATAACCAAAATTGGACACGGGTACTTGGAGCAGGAACAGAAGATTTAGATGTACCTGTTAGAGAACAAGGTCAAGAAATGTTTGGAGGAATACTTAGTTTTGTTCCACAAAATTGGAAGTTTTTAAAATTTGTTTTGTTAAAACAATCAAGTGATGTAACAGATACTGGTTCGGCACCTACGGTTCATACTTTTACAAACACTGAAGCAGGGCTTTTGTCTTTTACTTTAGAGAGAGCAATTCAGGCAAGTACGGATAGAGTGCGAACTTATGAAGGCTGTCAGGTTCAAAGCTTTTCGCTTGCTTGGGATTCTTCAGGCCCTGGAAACTTTTTGGAAGCTTCGGCAAATATTCTGGCAGAAGATGCAAACAACAGCACAAGCACTACGAGTCTTTCACCGCCTACGAATGATGGTTTTAAGCCAAGATTTACTACGCTAACGCTTGAAGGAAGTACCGTAACTTATCTCAAAAGTGGTACTTTTACAATAACCAACACGCTTACAGATGGAAGGTATGCAAATCAGTCGCTTGCAAGACTTAAAGATCAAAGTGTTCCGCAGCTTAGGACTTATAATCTTACAGCAGTGGCTCATTATACAGACGATACCTTTTGGGACATGTTTGATTCAGCAGATGTTTTAGGAAGTACAAACACGCTTGTTTTTCAAAGAGCAGCAAATGATAATCTGACAATCACATTTACGAATGCTTATTTGCAGAATCCACCAGATCCAACAAACTTGGAAGCTCCAAATAACGTTATGTTGAATATGGAAATAAATTCTTGTGCATTTGTAGCAAAAGATGCGCTTACAGATTATCAAACATTTACCTAAGGAGGGATGAAATGGAAAAAGAGGATTTCATAAGCGAAGAACCAATTAAAGTAACAATAGACGGAAAGGTTTTTTTAATCAAAGAATTTACAGGAGAAGAATATGACAAAATAAGTAGTGACTATATTACATTGAATGTAAAAGGCGATCTTGTTTTGGATTTAAGTAAACGAAACAAAGCTTGGCTTGGAATTGCAGTAGTAGATGCCTGATATGATTGACCACCTTTTACAAAAAATCTCTTATAGTCATCATTTTCATATTTAATGTTCTGATCATCCAGCAATTGAAGTGTTATGTCTATATATGGTCGCTCATTTAGCTTTGTAACAATGATTTCCGTATCATTTTCAAATAAAGGTGCATTGATAAGCAAAGAGGTCAGATATTGAGAAGTAACTGCCTCGAGCTCAGTTGTACCACCTTTAGCTTTTCCCTTAACAATAACAGGGGCTTTTCCATTGTTTCTTGTAGAGACTACTTCAGCTCCAAGATTGTTCAAAGCTGTGATTAGAGAAGTCAGAGGTCTGCTGCGTATCTGGTCGTCCCCTGTGAAAACTGTATATCCATCATTCAATGCTGCAGTAGAAA
>SDBV01014047.1_pt1 | contig 10126 bp, 14 predicted proteins | sample 2277081 | NCBI WGS metagenome assembly SDBV01 (sample SAMN10402039, study PRJNA504765) | marine sediment metagenome | isolation source: marine sediment core GS10_PC15, 223 cmbsf | place: Arctic Ocean: Southern Knipovich Ridge | collected 2010 | reverse complement strand
GAAGTTCAGGGTGGAGGCTGTATTGAAAATAATTATAAACAAATTATAGATCAATTATCCAGAATGATATATATTTTCTTAAACAATGATCATTCACTTAAATTGACAGTGAGATGGGCAGCAGTAGAAGCGTTAAATCCTCAAAATAAAATTTGATTCATCTGTCCAAGTTGTAAATCAATTTATTGTAAATAAAAAATCAAAAAAAAATAAGAAAGATAAAAAATTTAATAGTATAGTAGAGAGATTACTATTATGCGGTCGATAGAAGAAACAATGGCTCAAGTTCGTAGACCAACTGGGGCATATGGACAAGAGATAGCCGAAGAAATGAATAAGCATCATGAGAAGCTATCCGCTTGGGGTTTAAGCCATATACAAATTCCTTCTGATGCTACCATTCTAGATATTGGTTGCGGTGGGGGAAAAACTCTCCAATTCTTCGCAAAAAATATCCGTAAAGGAAAAATATATGGAATAGATTATTCTGAAGTTTCTGTAGAAGTTTCTAAAAAGATCAATGAGAAATTTATCCAAATAGGTCTTGTTGATGTGCAACTTGGTACAGTATCTTCTTTACCTTTTTCTGATGATATGTTTGATCTGATTACCGGTATTGAAACATCTTATTTCTGGCCAGACCTTCTTAACGATTTAATGGAAATTCTTCGAGTTCTTAAGCCAAATGGTGAGTTATCTATAATTAATGAGGCATATAAGATAGAACAAAATAGTAAACATTCGAATTTAAATGAGAAACACAGAAATGAAATCAAAGAATGGGTTAGAATCGGAAATATTTTAATTTATTCACCGAAAGAATATTACCAATTCTTTAAAGATGCGGGCTATTCTGAAATCGAAGTTTACGAGAAAAAAAATGAAGTTTGGATAACAATCAAAGGGAAGAAACCAAAGAAATAAATTCTAATATAATTTCTCAAGGATTTAAATTTTTGATTGTATTTAGAATCAATAAAATTTAAAATTTGTAAATTATTACTAGAAATAATCAATACAATAATGGTTAACAATTTTGAAGTACCCTAAAACTATTAATCGCTATTGCCCAACATGTAGATCACATAAAAAACATAGTGTAACACTATACAAAAAGGGAAAGGAACGTATGTTAAATCATGGAAGACGTCGATTAGAGAGGAAGAAAAGGGGCTATGGAAGTTTTCCTAAAGAAATATTCAAAAAAAATGCGAAGATTAATAAAAGGAGCGTTCCTTTATTAGAGTGTCCTGAATGTGGCAAAAAACAATATGCCAAATCATATCGTGTAAAACGCCTTGAATTACAAGAAGTATAAAAGTTGGAAATTATAATGATTTATAAAGAAAGAAAAAAAATTATTCCACAACCAAAAAGTAGATTCTTACGTGTAAAATGTCTAAATTGTGGGAACCCACAAATAATTTTTGGATGTTCCGCGACTGATGTAGAATGTCTAGTATGTGGAAAGACTTTACTACAATCTACAGGGGGTAAGGCGCGTATTTTAACGAAAATTTTAGAAGTGCTTTCTTAAAGAAAAAATTATCCTCTTTTTTAGTTCGAAATTTAGTAATAATTAGAAGTAGAAATTATTTAATGAGGTATTCTGTTTTATTATCGAATTCGAATAACTTTCCTTTTGAATGAAGCGCAAGTCTATCTTCCATTCTAAATCACAGCTAAAAAATGAATATATCTATCAAAAAATAGGATTTACTTTTATCATTAGATTTAATGTGGTTACTTAATAGGTTCACCGTTTTTAGATTTTTAGGTATTATTATTCTTGATAATCTTGGATAGAGTTCAATTTTTTTGAATACAAAGACTTCCAATGTCTAACTTTTAAAAAAACCGAAGAATGGCTCCAAAATATGAAATTCAACAATCTAATTTTAAAATAAGAAGTAAATATTAAAAATCTAAAATTTAAATGTAAAAACTATTCTATTGTAAACAGCTACTCTATCGATCTAATAAAAATTTCGTCTAAATCAAATCTACACAGAACTTTATTTTCTCTAGCTAACCAACCAATTGCCATCAATAAAATATTTTCGTTTTGGTTCAATAAATTCTTAAGTTGGGTTAAACTTTTTTCTTCTTCAAATGCAACATTAAAAACCTGCCCTGCTAAAAAGCCAATCCCAGCTTCTACTTCAGTCGCCAAAATTTCGTGAATAAGTTTATTCAGATTTACCGATGCTACGGCTATTCTCTTGTCAGCAGCTCCATAATAAATATAGAGTCGTTCTCCAAATATTGCGGTGCCTGTAGGGAAAACAACATTATTCACATCCCCAAATTTTTCATAATCTTTAGTTGGCGAAAAGAGAGGTTCCTTAAGTCGTCCTATTACTTTATACGGATCTTTTTTATCAAGGAGGGCAGCACTTGCGTGATACACCTTACCTTTATTAGAGTCCTCTACAGAATGATATATCATGAGCCAACCTCTCTCAGTTTCTAATAATGGTGCCCCAGCACCGATATTTCTTGATTCAAATCCAAATTTTGGCTCAATTAAAACATGCTCACCTAAAGTTTTTAGATAACTCTGCCAGAAATCCTTTGTTAAATCTTTAAAATCATCGAAACTAACAACCTGAATATCGGGCAATATTCTATGGATCAGTACAAACTTATTATTGTATTTTTTAGGAAAAATTAATGAATCTTTTTCCCATAAAAGTACATCTTCGCCAACGACATCCTTATAATAAGATGTAAAGAATTGGTACTTTTCTTTTAGTTTCGATGTATGAAAAAAATGCCCTGCTTCATCGTATCTCATTTTAGCTGAAATTATTCCATGTTTTTCCCATATCTTTAGGTCTTTACTAGTTGCATACGCTACTAACGCATTTCTTCCATCATAAGCCGTGTAAAACATATAATAAGTACCATCAAGTAAAACGATTCTAGGATCTTCTGTACCATGTATTTCATAATCATGTTCAGGAAATAAAATAGGGCTTTTTCTCCTTTCTACGATATTAAACGGACCTTTTATTTTACAATAACCAATACTAGAATAATTTCCTTCTTTTACAGCGCGATAGAACATATGTAATGTATCTCCTTGCTGAACAATCGTAGGGTTTAATACTGCCTGATTTTCAAATTCATTCTCAATTGCTTCCAAAAGAATTCTTTCTTTTCGTACTCTTACCATGATCTGGTATAACGATCTCTTTCTTATTAATTCTCTTATTAATTCATGAATAGTAATTGAACTTCTTGATTATTAGGGAGAATATTTTTCTTAATAATTTACTAAAGAATAGATAGCAAAATTTGATTGTATAAATAAGTTTTTATTAATAATTGATGAAATATGCAATATTTGGCTAAAATACTCATAAAAGCTTTATAAATTAGTTTAAATATTTTTAATGCAGATGAGTTATAGATTCGTGAAACTAAATTATCCTTGTAAATCTAATGATGGAAATCTAATCCGTGTTTCATCAATAAAAGTTCATTTAAGAAATAAAAGTGATAGCATTTATGATACTGTAGATCAGTTTGAAAAAGAATCTGGTTCAAGAATAATAGGGACAATCAATAAAGTTAAAGAACTAGTTTTATTGGGAGAAATTATGAACCTTCATAATATTAATGGCATTAAGAGTATGAACCAGATAAGAACAATGGTAAAACAAATAAAAAATGGAAAAGATATTTTATCTCCACGTGGTTTACCAAATATTAAATTAGTAAAGACAAGGCAATCGGAATGGATCTTATTTGATGGACACCATTCTCTACTTTCTTTCATGATTGCTGGAAGGACGTATTTACATGAGGTTCCTCATTTTGTTGTCGAAAATAGAAGTGGTTATGTAGATAATAAAGAAATTTTTGTATTTTTTGGGGTTCATTCCAAAAAATTAAATGATTCTAATTAGAGAAAATATGTATTAAATTGGCAAGCACCAGAAGAAAAACATTTATGTAAACGAGAGCAATAAAATATGAGTGAGCTCTTAGTTGAAATTAGTGTTTTTTTCAATAAAAACATAAATCGTAGGAAAGTTGATGTATGAAAGCTGTGTATACGCGTGATAAATAAAACAAATTTATGTTTTTACTGTTTTTCATTTATTTTTGTTAGCTCAATTTGAGTAAAATTCAATAATACTTAATTCTTTTTTGCATTATGTCAAAAGACCTTATCAAATGGGATTTAAGAAACTTCTATAATAATATCAATGATCCTGTATTAGATAATGATCTTCAAGATTTAGTAAAATTAGCTGAAAAATTTAATCAAAAAGTCAAAGGGAATGTAGAGAAACCTTCACTTACTTCTAAAGAACTTTTAGAATGGTTTAAAGAATATGAAACAATTTCTGAAAAATTATTTTACTTACAAATTTATTCTATACTACTTTATCGGACCAATTCTTTAGATGATGAAATAAAATCCTTCTATTCAAAAATGGATGAGTTTAATGTTAAAATTCAAGAAAAGCTCTTATTCTTTAATTTAGAGTTAAATAAAATTTCAAATAACAAGTTTGAAGAACTAATAAAAGCTCCAGAATTAGCAAACTATTCGCAAGCTCTTAAATTCAATAAATTGAAAAAAGAACATCAACTCTCTGAAAAAGAAGAACAAATAATTTTAATGAAAGACATTACTGGTGTTAGTGGATTCATAAAGCTTTATAGTGAATTAAAAAGCAGTTTCATGTTTGATTTTGAAGTAAACGGAGAAAAGAAGAAATTAACAGAAGCAGAACTTTTTGCTTTTATGTATCAAGAGGATAAAGATCTTCGTTACAAAGCTTTACGTACAATGATGTCTGAATACAAAAAGAATGAAATGATCTTCACCCACATTTTCAATAACATCTTAAAAGATTGGGATTTAGAAAGCAAAAAAAAGAAGTTTACGAAACCAATAGCTAGAAGAAATTTAGAAAATGAAGTAAAAGATGAAAGCGTTGAAATATTAGGAAAAGTTACTACAGACAGTTATAAAATAGTTGAGAAATATTATAATCTAAAGAAAAAAATCTTGAATCTCCCAGAATTACATATATCTGATTTGTATGCACCAGTAGGGCAGGTCACGAAGAAATATTCCTACCAAGAAGCATTAGAATTAATTAAAGATGCCGATGAAAAATTTCATCCTGAACTTAAAAATATAGTAGAAAAAATGGAAAAGTTAGATCATATAGATGCTACACCAAGAAAAGGAAAAAATAGAGGTGCGTTTTGCGCAAATGGAAAATTAAAGCATTATCCTTTTGTTTTCGTTAATTTTACAGGTAATATTGATTCTATTCGCGCATTATCTCACGAACTTGGTCATGCTTTTCATGCTTATTATATTCAAAGAGATCAAAACTTTATAAATATAGGCATTTCCCTGGTTGTTGCAGAAATAGCATCTGTGTTTAATGAAATCTTAATTTTTGATTATTTAATGAATACAGAATTATCAAAAGAAGAAAAAATCTCATTGATAAGTTCTTTTATTGAGTCTAATTTTGCTACTTCTCATAGACAAAATGCGTTTTATAGATTTGAAAAAAAAATTCATGACTTATTAGAAGAAAAGCTACCAACAATAGGGGAAATTAAAGAAACTTTTGTAAAAGAAATGGAATTAATGTTTGGGAATTCTATAAGCAATATCAAGGAAGACTATGCGAATTATTGTTTTGTTGTATCACACTTTCTACAAGTCCCATTCTATGTTTATGCTTATAACATGTCTAATCTTTTAGTGATTTCATTATATCAACTTTATCTTGAACAGAAAGAAGACTTTGTGCCAAAATTTGTTAACTTACTCTCTGTTGGGAGTTCACTTTCTCCTGAAGAAATGTTATCCGAAATAGGCATTGATCTTAATGATTCCTCTTTCTGGCAAAAGGGGATTAATTACTTATCTGACAAAATAGAGGAATTGGAAAAATTAATTATGTAAAATCTTCGTGAAACTGTTCTTTCACGAAAAATTAATAATATATGCGCCCTGCGGGAATTATTCAGAAGTCCGAAATGATAATTCTTTTGAACCCGCGTCATCGGGTATTATCAACTAAATTGAGTAAATTTGGTTTTGGAAACCCGAAATTCTACCACTATACTAAGAGCGCTATATTTTAATGATCTAAGATCTAAAAAATGACATTTCTTTTAACTTTACTGCTTTTAATTATTTTAAGTTATAGAATGAAGTATTTCGTAATATGTAATAACTTTATTTATTATTACCCAAGCGTCTAAATGATAATCTGAAACAGAGATAAGATTTTTTGATATATTTTTGATTTCCTTTGAAAAATCACCTTTTTGAAATCCACCTATAATTGCAATAATATTTTTTGAAATATTTGGGGGCATCATTTCTTGATAGTTTTTAATTAATCTACCTTCTGTTGAAAATAAAAAAATTTCTGAATTCTTAAATGTGGTAATGAGTTCCTTTAAACTTCTTTCTATATGCAAAATCAATGGCTTACCATTCGCTATGATATCTCTTTCTATCAACATTTTTGCCATTAAGCCTTTAAATCTGTTGTAATTTCTTGCAATTCTTATTTCTGAATTGAATTTAAAAATCTTATTATTGATTGTGTGTATATATAATTCTAAATGCCCAGATTTATTTAAAACAGAACCTAAAGCATTAAGTAAACATAGATGACTAATATCTGGACGCCCTCTCTTCTCTTTGTTTTTCAAGTTTTTCATAGCAGATAAATGCAATGCATTATCTAATAGTTGTGAAGAATAAATATTTGAAGATAAATTTCTTTTAACAGCGGGATGATTTCTAATTTGTTTAGGAATTAGCTCTAATCCACATTCTACTAAAATAATTATTAATGGCATTTATAATTCCAAACTTTTTGCTTTAAATATTAATGTAAATCTAATTATTTTTTAATTTAATAAAGTATCTAGTAGAGGTAGTGTTACACTCGAAACACGTTAAAGATATATGAGAGCCTTTTCCTTTATGTGAATGTAATCTAAATCTACAATTTAAGCCAGGATATAGGAACATTTTACATTTATGACATATTCGTTTTTTCCACTCATCCGGGATTTTAATCTTAGCTCTTTGGGCATAACGTCTAGCTAAGTAAGTATAGTTATTAGCTAATTCTTTTCGATTAGGGAAAATTTCATTAGCCTTTTGAAATAAATACAGCATTCTTGAATGAGCAATTTTTTTTATAATTCCTTTCGGATTTCTTTTATTCCGTGGCATTGAAATTATTTTACAGACGGCTTTATTTTTTTATATTATATAAAGAAAGAATGAAAATTCTACCTCTCACATCTACTAAATGAGAACTTGTTAATCTTGAAACTTCATAAGCTAATTCATTAATATTTGATCTCACACCGGATTTCAATGCTTTGATTTTTATTATCTTATTTCTTTTTAAAAGTTTGTGAGCATGCTTGATAAACTCGGGAGTTATCCCATTTTTGCCTAAAATACAATCCGATTTCGATAATAAAGTTTTTTTGAATTTATTTTGGTAATCCATCATTCCAGAACACAATAAATACGAAAAATTTTTAATTTATTCTGACTTTTAAAAGGTATTATATATTATAAGGAATTATTGAATTAAAGATTAGCATGTCTATATATGTCATTCAAACAAAAAAACTCATCGAAGCTATTGCTGAAAAGTTAAAAGATTTTTCTGAGATTACAGCTCCAAAAGGATCAGAGTTTTGGAAAACAGCTTTTTTTAAAGAATTAGCACCTCTTGACTCAGAGAACTTCTGGTATATTCGATGTGCTTCAATACTTAGAAAAGTAAAAAAATTTGGACCTATTGGTGTGAATAGACTTAGGAAATTTTATGGAGGAAGAAATAGAAGAGGACCAGGATTGAATCATTCTGCAAAGGGAAGTGGTAAAATTATAAGAGTTGCTATGCAGCAATTAGAGAAGGTGAATTTAATTGAAAATAAAGACAAAAAAGGGAGAGTTGTTACTTCTGAAGGAACAAGTCTATTAGAGAGAACGGCATATACCATTCTAAGACAAAAAAACTAAAATTTATGATGTTTAGGGATAAAATTTGAGCAACAACGAAGAATTGGATAAAATTAGGAGAAAAAGATTAGAAGAATTAAAGCAACAAGCAGCACATCAGCAGATTGCAGAAGCTCAACAAAATGAATATGAAACCAAAAAATACGAGATAATGAGGAAGATATTAAGCGTCGAAGGACGCCAAAGATTAGAAAATATTCGAATAGTAAAACCACAATATGCAGAACAAATAGAATTACAACTCATTCAATTACTTAAAACAGGAAAATTAGGAGGAGCAATACCATTACCAGATAAAGCATTTAAAAATCTTCTGGAACAAATTTCTTCTTTAGGAAGGAAAAAAGAATTTAATATAAAAAAATGATTAAAATTAACAATTGTAATTTAAGAGATTTTGATAATGGCAAGGAATAAAGATTTACCTTCTAAATTGCGAAGGGGAAAAAAAGGTAAGCAAAACCAGACAATTCCAAATTGGATTATTATGAAAACCAAGGGCAAGGTAAGAAGTAGTCCTTATTCGAGAAGATCATGGAGGAATACAAGGTTAAAGAGAGATTAAAAGCTGTTTTTCATATTACTAAAAGTTAAATTGAAAGAAAATGGCAAAAAAAGAAAAAGAAATTAGTTTAGATGAATTAGAAGAAGAGTTGGAAGAATCTAAAGAATTAGAAGAAGAACCAGCTGAAGAAATTGAAGATATTGAAGAATTTAGTTTAGATGAAATTTCTGAAGAGGAAGAAATAAGTGAAATCTTCGAAGAAAAAATTGAACTAAAAGAAGAATTAGTAGAAGAGGCTCCTGAAGAAGAAATTATTGATGAAAGGATATATATTATTCCGCTTGCGAAAGCACGAAGGGGACCAAGAAAAAAAAGAGCTAAAAAAGCAATTAGATATCTTAGAGAATATATGATTCGTCACTTTAAACCTGAATCTTTAATAATTTCTCAAGAAGTTAACGAATTTGTGTGGTCTAGGGGTATCCAACATACGCCACGGAAAATTAAGGTAAGGGCAACTAAAAATATTGATGGATTAGTAGTCGTCTATTTAGGTTAGATGTTTAATTATTTTAATAGATTTTTAAATCAATTACTTATTTTTAAGAGATATATAATAAAATCAAATAAGTTTATAATAAATGGCAATTATTAGGTCACAAGTATTTGGTCGAAGTTTGGTTGGGGTATATTTTATTGCTAATAATTCTTTTATTCTTTATCCTCCTACATTAATAGAACCAATTCTTAAAAAATTTAAAAATGTATTTGAAGAGCCATTTTATCCACTTACTATTAATAATTCTAATTTATTAGGAGTATATACAGTCTCAAATAAATATGGAATAATTCTCCCTCATATTATTAGAGAAGATGAACTTGATAATTTAAAATCAGTCGTAGATAATTCAACTCAAATTGGAATTTTAAAATCATTAGATAACGCATTTGGAAATCTGATACTATGTAATGATAAAGGAGCAATCATCAGCTCATTATTGAAAAATCATAAAAATGAAATCGAAGATATTTTAAATGTTGAGGTTGTCGTTTATGAATTTGCAAATTATTATCTTCCAGGTTCAATTTCGTTAACAAATAATAATGGGTGTTTAGTCCATCCACTCTCAACCGATGAAGAAATTGATAATATCTCTTCCATTTTGAAAGTTGATGAGATTGATGTTTCAACAGTTAACCGTGGAGTTCCATACTTAAGATCTGGGGCAATTGTGAATGACAAAAGCGGAATTTTTGGAGTTGATTGTACGGGCCCTGAGCTAATGAGATTAACATCCATTTTAAATCTCTAAAACATTATTTTTATAGAAATTTGAAATTTAATTAAAAAAATAACAAAATTTAATACTTTTTAACTCCTTTTTTTATCATAACAACTATTAGCTAATTTAAATCTTTGTAACAATTGAAAATTTTTATTATGGCAGTAATTAAAATTTACAGGATTATTGGGAACTATAGAAAAAAACATAAGAAATATCTATTCAGAAAAGAAGTGCGCGCCTTAAAAGAAGAAGATGCTCTCGAAAAAGTTTTGTGTCAAATCACAT